>Ga0326727_10013083_pt1 | contig 18598 bp, 11 predicted proteins | sample MB2enrmetagenome_FD_207643 | JGI IMG/M metagenome (GOLD analysis project Ga0326727, IMG submission 207643) | Lab enriched peat soil microbial communities from McLean, Ithaca, NY, United States - MB29MY | ecosystem: Environmental > Terrestrial > Soil > Wetlands > Peat | place: USA: New York...
CTTTCCCGCCAGCTTCCAACTCAACGCAGCCGCTGAGTCATATGCACGACGCAGGTAGCCTCGGGTAACATTTTTGATGGCTTGACGGCTCATACGAAAGTAACATTCTCAAATGGCTTGACGCGGCTCACCACTCTTCGGGAAGCAATTGACAAGGCGACACCGCGCTTCTAAAATCAGTGAGGTAGTCGGGTTTCACCTCAAGCCAAGGTTCGCTCCGTGCGTGGGATGGCGTCGGAACGCGTCCGCGGTCCTAAGCGTGCGGGAGGGGAATTGCTTCCTGTAGAGGTGACGTTACGCAGCGGCCTGTGGACCCCGCAGCCGTGGGACCGCCCCTACAACACCAATTGAGCCGGTACCAAGCACGGATAGAACTCGCCGGAATTAGAAACTAGCTAAGTAAAGAAGCCAAAGAGGAGGCATACAGACCATGCCAGGGAAAAAGAAGCAATTGAAGGCACCACCCAAAAAGAAGACTAAGAAGACCGTTAAAGTCGGCAAGAAGCCTTTAGAAATGAAGCCGATGATTGAGCCTCCCGCCCAGCTTCTATAGGGGGGATCCTGCCGCCCCCTGGGCGCAGCGGACCCGCTCGCGCGCCCACCGGCGGCTTTCTATCCCATCCCATGACTTCTCTCTCCCGACCGCGCTTTGCTGCCGTCTTGCTCGCACTTCTGCTTCCTGTCTCCTATCTTCTGACTCCAATCTTATGACTCCTGGCTCCTGACTTCTCGCTTCAGGTTATAATTGCTGGCTTTGCACAGCGAGAAACCATGTTGGAGTGTTACAAGGAGTGGATTTACCGCTGGGAGACCCGGTTGGCAGAGCGGGATAAGAACCGAGTGGTGCGCGCCTTGGAATGGGGACTGGAGTGGAGCGCAGGCTGGCCGTTAGGAACCTCGAATATCCCCGACTCGGACAAGGAGCGCGAAGAATTCCTTGGCAGCCTGAACGACGCCATCCTGGCGCAAAGTGACGCCTTTTATGCTTACAAGACACCTTCTGACTTTAATCTGGAAGCGGGCTGCTTGTTCTTTACGTCGCCGGTAAGGACTCCGGTCCCGAATAACAGTCGGGTGCGAGCTCGTTGGTTTCCCGCCGGGCGGCGCGGGGCCGTGGTGGTACTGCCGCAGTGGAATGCGGACCAGGGAAGCCACAACGCACTGTGCCGCATTTTCAACATTCTTGGGATTTCGGCGTTGCGCCTGAGCCTCCCCTACCACGACTGTCGTATGCCTCCGGAGACGGAGCGAGCTGATTACGCAGTTTCCTCGAGTTTAGGCCGCACAATCGATGCCGCCCGCCAGGCGGTGGCCGACGCCCGGTCGTGCCTCGACTGGTTAGAAGGCCAGGGGTACTTAAAGCTGGGTATTGTAGGGACGAGCTTAGGGTCTTGTTATGCTTACTTGGCCAGCGCGCATGACGAACGGTTGAAGGTCAACGTGTTCAACCATTGTTCGACGACTTTTGCGGAGGTGGTGTGGACGGGGCAAGCCACGCGCCACGTGCGCGCCGGCCTCGGGGCCGATTTAACCCTGGAACGGCTTCGCCGCGCCTGGATGGCCATCAGCCCCATTGCCTATGCGGAAAAGTTGGCGCGCTGGCCCAAAAAATCGCTCTTCATCTTTGCTCGCTACGACTTGACCTTCTTGCCTGAGTTCTCGCGCCAGATCATCGCCGAATCGCTGCGCCGCCAACTGGACACCAAGGTGGCCGTGCTGCCTTGCGGCCATTACACCTCGGGAGAGGTCCCGTTCAATTTCCTGGACGCCTACTACATGGCTTCTTTCCTCGATTCCGCCTTCAGCGAGGTGTGAGCGGGTAGCCGTGGAAGCAACCCCTCACCCGGATAGGTTTGTTCGGTCGGCCTCCGGGTTGTCAACCGCTCGGCTGCTCGACTTCTCGACTCTTCGACTACTCCGACCCCGACGCGCTCGCTAGTGCTGCGCTCGCCAGGCTCCAGGGCGGCGGTGCCACCCCGAGCAGATGTTGCACGAAAAAGTCGTATTGCTTGTGGGCGCCGTAAGCGGCAAACTGGTCGCCCCGAGCGGCTCCATGGTCCGCCCCCGGAACGACGAGCAGGTCAAAATTCTTATTATGTTTGAGGAGTTGATAGACCACTTGCATCGTTGAGGAAGGATCGACGTTGGTGTCGAGTTCGCCGACGATGAGCAAGAGGTCGCCCTGTAGGCGGTAGGCGTTGTCAACGTTGGACGACACCGAGTATTCCGGGCCGATCGGCCACCCCATCCACTGCTCGTTCCACCAGATCTTGTCCATGCGGTTGTCGTGGCAGCCCGCGTAGGAAAGGGCTGCCTTGTAGAACTCCGGGTGGAAAAGCAAGCCGCCGAGAGCACTCTGGCCACCCGCCGAGCCGCCGTAAAGCCCCACGCGCGTGATATCGTACCAGGGGTACTTTGCCGCGACGGCTTTATGCCACAAGATCCGATCCGGGAATCCCGCGTCGCCGAGGTTTTTCCACGCCACGTCCTGGAAAGCTTTCGAGCGGTTGGAGGTGCCCATGCCGTCAATCTGCACGACGATGAAACCGATCTCCGCCTGCGCCATCACCGATGAGTAAGTCAAAAAGGACTTGGGGACGAACGAGCCCTGCGGTCCAGCATAGATATTCTCGATCACGGGATACTTCTTCGTGGGATCAAAGTTCGTCGGGCGTATGATGATGCCCCAGATGTCCGTTTTGCCGTCGCGGCCTTTGGCCGTGAACACTTCGGGCGGCTTCCAGCCTGTTTTGAGGAGTTGACTCATGTCGCCCCGCTCCAAAGTCGAGAGGAGGGAGTTGTCCGAGGAGCGGCGCAAGACGAGGGTCGGGGGCAGGTCGAGGCGGGAATAATTGTCAATGAAGAACAGGCCGTCGGAGGAATACGAGCCGCTATGGTTGGCCTCCTCGGGGGTCAGTAGCGTGAGCCCGGAGCCGTCAAAGTTGATGCGGTAATGGTAGACGAAGTAAGGGTCTTGGCCTGGATACATTCCGCAAGCGCTGAACCAGATCTGCCGCTTGGCTTCATCGACTCGCTCCACACCTCGAACTACCCACTCTCCTTTGGTGATCTGGTTCTTCACCGCTCCGCTCATGCCGTCGTACAGGTAGAGGTGATTCCAGCCGTCGCGCTCTGACATCCATATAACCTCTTTGCCGTCGCCGACGTCGTAACGATACTCCTTGCCGGAATCGAACTGGCTGCCGTCGGCAGTCCGGTAATTGAAGAAGGTTTTGGGCTCTTCGGAAATGACCGCGCGGGGCTTGCCGCTTGCGGCGTCAACCTCGATGATGCGGTAGACTTGGTGGCCGCGCTGATTGTATTCGAAGGTGAAGGCGCGGCTGTCCTTGCGCCAAACGAGGTCCGACAGCTCGTAGGGATTGGGGAACAACTGGTTGTCAATGTCGATCTGCTTTTTGGCGGCGACGTCAAAAAGGACCGGTTGGTTGAGATCGAGAACGTCGCCCGGCTTCTCGTAGGGCCGTGAGAAGAATTTTGGCTGGATCTGATCCTGCGGCGACGACTCCACATAGTGGACCTCGCGGTGGTAGCCGGGCTTCAGGCGATAGGCAGCCAGCTTCTTCGAGTCGGGCGACCACACGATGGAGGAGAGCGTGTAATAGTTGCCCTCCGAGCCGTCAGCGCTTAGGTGCGTCAGCTCATGGGAGCCTGCCGGTCGTATGGCCACATTGAAATTGTCGATGAGCGCTTCCCATTTGCCATCGGGAGAGACGCGCGGGCCCTGATCGCGCTTCGGCGGCCCAAATTCCATGTCCTCGCCGCCCCGTTCACCTGCCTCGACTTTCTTGCAAACCGAGTCCGCCACCGTGCACCGGAGGGGGCGGCCGTCGACAAAAGTGAAGAACGATGAGGCAGTCTCGTCAAACCTGATGAACCAGAAGGGCAGATCCTGCGCCTTGTAAGTCTTGCCGGTCACCTTCGATAGCGAGGCCGCGATCTTTTCATGATCGAAGGCGGGCTGCTTCTTCAGCGTCTGGGCGTCGAAGATGATGAACTCTTTGTTGCCTCTGGATTGCTTGCGGTACCAAAACCTGTTGGTCTTGCCAATCCAAGTTGCTGGGCCGGCAATGTCGATAGCGGCTGCCTCATACTTGGCCTCCAGGCCGGCGGCGCGCGCATAATCGGCTGAGGTTCCTTGTGCGGCCGCCTCGACCGAAAGACAGAGCCCCATCGAAAAGGCAAACGTGATCCATAAGGCTACCAGTGTTTTCATCTGCTTCATACCTCTCCTCCTATCGAGCAACCCTGCGCGGCTTTACGCGGACGATCAAAGTGGCCTGTGAGGCCGAGCGTACACTCGCCAACATTGGCATTCCGACTTCCGCCGGGGTGATATTCTACCTCAGATTGTATCCGTAATTGTATCCAATCTACAGGCCCGCTGCCCTGATTCAGACACGGACGGGAACGCAGGCAGTGGATTCCCGCTTTCGCGGGAATGACCGTATTCAGGGTACCCGTCCGCAGCATGGTCATTCCCGTGAAAGCGGCAATCCACTGCCACGGTCTGAACCCCATGGCCCGCTGAATTCGCTTGACAGATGGCCGCCTCCGCCGTAGCGTGTCGGCAGGCGGGGGAATCTGCTTTGACCCGCTTGGAAGGGTACAAATGGCTCATCGTGCTGATCGTCGTGAATTCCTCAAAATCATGGGAAGCGCGCTCGTAGCGCCTTGCGCGCTTCGGACGGCGGACGCGGTTGGGTTGGGATATGGCAGCGCCTTTGCCATGCCCCGCGAGGCACTGGTGCTGGGGCCCGACCCGGTCTCAAACCAGCCGGTCGGCGTGGCGAGAGGCCTTCATCCAGGGCGCGTCGTCTGGGTGTACGACCCGAAAGCGACCGACTGGGCCGGGCCGGGGCATGGACACTGGTGGGAAAGCAATCATACCCATCAGGCGGCGGTCGACAGCATGATGTCCGGGGCGATCCAGGGGGTCGGCGGCAATGCCAGCGATGCGAAAGCCTGGGATGCCCTCATCAAACACTTCAACCAAGCTCACGGCAACGGAAAAGTCGGATATCGATGGGGAGAGAAGGTGACCATCAAATTGAACCTGGTGGGTTGCATCGCCGGCGGAGGGGTGGACCCAAAGTCCTACGACCTGGTGCGCGATCTGGATTACATGAACGCCTCGCCTCAGATGATCATGGCTCTGCTGCGCCAGCTTGTTCACATGGTCGGCGTGCGTGAGCAAGACATCTCCCTGGGAGATCCGCTTTGCCTGTTCCCCAATCAGTATTGGGGCCCTCTCCACAACGAGTTCCCCAACGTCCGCTATCTGGACCATGACGGAGGGAATGCAACTTATCCCCGAACCCTCGTGCAGTACTCTTCCGTCCCTTTCCATTGGAGTTCTCGTCCTTCCGGGACGGCTCAAGACTACGTGCCCGTTCCCTATGCGGAAGCGAAGTACCTCATCAACATGGCGAACCTGAAAGGCCACACGGGGGCTGGGGTCACGCTCTGCGCCAAAAACCATTTCGGCTCGCTCCTCAGGAGGCCGCCTGACAAGGGCTACTACGACATGCATGTAAGCCTGCCCTTCATGGCCCGGGGCTCCGGCCATTACAGGGACTTGGTGGATTTGATGGGGCACGCACACCTCGGTGGCAAGACGCTCCTCTGCCTAATTGACGGGCTGTACCCAGGAATGCATCCGAGCGAACATACTCCGCGCAAGTTTTCCGCCGCTCCTTTCAACGGGCAATGGGCTTCGAGCCTTCTTGCCTCCCAGGATCCGGTTGCCGTCGATTCCGTGGCGCTTGATTTCCTCCGGGCGGAATGGAACGATTACCCGCACATGTCGGGGGCCGACGACTACCTGCACGAAGCGGCCCTGGCAGATAATCCGCCCTCGGGAACGTTCTACGATCCCAATCACGCAACAAATACAACCCGCCTGGCGAGCCTGGGGGTTCACGAGCATTGGAACAACCCGCAGGAGAAGCAGTACAGCAGAAATCTAGGCAAGAAAGAAGGCATCGAGCTGGTTCGCCTGGGCCCGAGCGTAGCTTAGCGTCCTGGCCTGCCTCATTGCTGACAATTTCCTGATTGCAACTGCATTCGCGGCGCGTGCGGCGGCCACTGCTGCTGAGAGAGTCGCCCCGTCGCTTCGCTAGTCCCACGGGGCGTGGCGGAAAGTGATCGTGAGGCCCTCGAGTGGGGCGCCGTCTATCTGGAGCGCTCGTAGCACCAGTTCGCCGAACTCGGGGCCAATAGCGAGGTCAAGTTTAAAGGCGGGATAAGTGACATCAATGCCGGTAGTGGGCGAATTCTTTGCTCATATTCAACCCGCCTCTTGCAACCTTTTATCGTAGGAATCCGTCCATATCGTTAGGGTGCGGGTATAATTAGAGAAGAAAGGTGACGGTGCAGGCACATGAAAACGGCATTCGGAGTCTTGCTGATTCTGACTCTGGCAGCGGCCCCGGCGGCGGCTGTTTTGGGTGAGTATGAATCCTCAGTAAGTTTGGACCAGCAGTACCTGCGCGGTGAGGATCGCGTGACCACCAATCAGGGCTACAAACTTCACCAAATCACTTCTCCTAACGGCGCAGTGGTGAGCGAATATGTGTCGCCGGAGGGCAAGGTGTTCGCGGTCTCCTGGCGGGCGCCGTTTATTCCCAACTTGCAGCAGTTGTTAGGATCCTACACTGCGCAAGTCCAGCAAGCCACGCAAGCTCAGACGCGGCGGCGAGGCGGCCCCTTGGTGGTGCGGACAAGCGATTTCGTCTTTGTGAACGGCGGCCACATGGGGTCATTCCATGGGAGCGCCTACGTTCCTAGTCTTTTGCCCAAGAACGTTTCCCCGGAGGTGGTGCGATGACCCTCAAGATTAGCTCCCTAACTCCACTGGTCCGTTTTCTTGGTGTGGTGGCCGGCCTGATCGTAGTGGCAAGCTGTGGCGGCGGCAGCAGTTCAGTTACCACCACTACCCCGCCTCCCACGGTGAACAACTCAGTCGACATTGCCGTGAACTTGGGGCCTAGCGGGGATTATGCTGACGGGCTGTTTACCTCGGTCCAGGTCTGCGCCCCAGGCAGCACCACAAATTGTGTCACGGTCCCGTACGTGCTCGTGGATACGGGGTCCAGCGGGTTACGTCTGCTGTCTGGGGCGCTGGGCAGTCTCTCGCTGCCCGCGGTGACGGATACGAGCGGCAATGACGTTCAGGAGTGCGTCCAGTTCATCAGCCTGGCATACATTTGGGGACCGGTTGCGCAGGCCGATATTCATTTGTCGGGGGAAACGGCTTCGTCGGCAGCGATTCACATCATCAGCGAGTCTCCACAGTATGCCGCACCTTCGAGCTGTCTCACCCTTGGAACAAATGGCGCCGTCGACTATAACAGTCAGTCGGCCCTCGGCGCTAACGGCATTCTGGGAGTCGGCAACCTTCCCACGGATTGCACCTCGTCCTGCACTTCCGTTGGCAATTGCACCACGCCTTGCACTTCCGCCGCGAACGGGATTCCTTACTACTATTCCTGCCCCAACGGCGACTGCCAAATTACTTCCGTGCCTTTGTCGGGCGTCGTTCCGAATCCCGTGGCGCTGTTTTCCCAGGACAATAACGGCGTGCTGATATCCCTGCCTACCATTCCTGCGGGTGGGCAGGCCACGGCCTCGGGCTCGCTGATTTTCGGCATTGGAACCCAATCCAACAATGCTCTTGGCAGCGCGCAGATTTACGCCACTTCGGCCGGTGAATATTTCACCACCACTTACAATGGCGTCTCGTATAGCAACAGCTTTATCGACAGCGGTTCGAATGCCCTCTATTTCCTCGACTACGCCACTCTCGGCATTAACGATTGCGCGGACGCCCCGGGTTTCTACTGCCCTGGATCAACCCTCAGTTACAACGTCACTAATTCCGGCATCAACGGCACTTCGGGCTCGGTCAGTTTCAACATCGAGAATGCCGATAATTTGTTTAATACTGGTTTCGCGGCGTTCAACGACCTGGGGGGTGACAGCGGAACGAGCCCCGCGACGGATTACTTTGACTTCGGAATACCGTTCTTTTTCGGCCGCAACGTGTTTACGGGAATCGAGGGTAAGACCGCGCCGAATGGGGTGAGCGCGCCGAACGGGTACTGGGCGTATTAATCTACTTCCAATTTCCCATTAAGACGAAGGGCGCCCAATAGTACGGATTGGAGTACTGGGTAGTTTGATCTGCCCTGTGCAAGGCGGAAGCAGACCCCTCGTTGGCTGCGCCGTGCAGAAGAGCGAGTTGGGCTTGCCGCAGAGCCTCGGATTTCGCCATTCCCGGCGGTGTGATCCAGAGACGGTAAAAGATTTCCATCAGTGTCCCCACGCTGGCATCGTCCACCTTCCACAGCGTCGCCACCACCGACTTGGCCCCATTCAATTGCCCCACGATGCCCAGGCTGTCCACCTCCCGCCCGTCGGAGTCCTTCGATCCCATGCCGGTCTCGCAGCCTGAAAGCGTGAGTAATTCCACCCCCACAAAGTTATTCAAGCGCGACTCATTGCGCAGATCGGCCAGAGAGAGGTGATAACCCTGGCCTCCTTCCTCCTTGCCCCCCAGCAACAGGTACGAGCGCTCGTCATCGCCGGGGTTGAAGACAAAATGGGTGGCCATATGGATTAGAGGCGGGGGCTGGTCTAAAACGGCTTCCAGGTTCTTTTCCGTGAAGGCATCATCCAGCATGATGGCGCCAGGAACCGGGCCGTGCGAGCCCTTCATAGCCGCGCTGGTGACCACCGCGTCTAATTCGCCCGGCACGGCCGCGAGCTTCCCCAGCCCATCGTAATCCTTGGAAACGCCCATGGCCACACCGCGCCAGGCGGCAACCTGGGGCGGGGTGAAGTTGGCAAGGCTGGTGGTGGTGATGACCACGTTGGCGAAACGCTCGGCGAGATAATGTTGGCCATCGTGGAGGGCCGCCAGGGGAAGGTAGCGCAGCACATCGTCGAGCGACCAGAGCAGCGTGTGGGCGTGCGCCTGCTCCAGATCCCTCTCGACGGGCACGATCAGAAGGCGGTAAAGGTCCTGGGCTTTGGGCAGGAGGTCTTGTTCCGGCTGGTGTCCTGCCAAGCCGCCCACGAAAGCGAAGACTTTGCCCCGCAAGGCCACTTTGCTCACCGGCGCCTCGCGCGCCACCGTCACTTGGGGAGTGATTACGACCAGGACGCACTTCTGATCCAAGACTAAGGTGTAGAGAGCGGCCGTGCCGGGGTCCATCCCGCGCAGCAGGTTGCGCAAGCCGCTGGAGGCCTCTTTAATGCTTGCCACGGTCCTGTTCGCCTGCTCCCCCTTGCCGAAATCCTCGTAGAGGCCATCCAGGTATTGCTTCCATCGTTGGTTGGCAGCGTCTAACTTCTGCGTGAGCTGGTCGTATTGCGTCTGTTCTTTAGGAGTGCGCGAAGGCTTGCGCTTGAGTTCGAGCCATTGATTGCTCAGGACAGTCAGATCGGCTTGGAGCGGATCGCCGGCTTGCTGGGCCACTTGCTCGGAGCGGGTGCGGGCGACGGGCTGGAAAGGTGAATCCGTCCCGGCACGCCGATGGCTGAATTCGGCGTATTCCTCGAGCTTGAGCAGATCGAGCACTTCCTGCGCTTCCGGAAGGCGGCCTTCTTGAATCAGCAAGCTGGCCAAATCGCGATAGTAGCCTTCGTTTGACTTCAGGAAACTCTGCTGCTCCTCTTTGGGCAGCCCCTTAATGTTGCGGCGGACCTGCTGAAAGCGGTCGATGGCTTGCTTGCCAAAGAAAATGGCCAAAGCAGGCCTGTCTTGCTCCTTCCAGTAGGTCATGAGACTCAGCAGCACGCGCGCCTCGCCCAGAGGATCTCGGACCGCCCGAAAAAGCGAAAGGGCCTGGCCATAATCCTCCAGCGCTTCCTGCTTCTCCCCGAGGGAGGCGTAAACCTTGCCCATGTAAGTCAGAGTTACTGCCTCATGGTAACGCTCGCCGACGGCGCGGTGCAGCGGCAGTGCCTGGGTAAAGTAATCCAGCGCCTTTTGCTTCTCCCCGAGGGAGGCATAAACCTTCCCTATGTTGCTCAAGGCGACGGCCTCGGCGGCACGATTGCCCACCGCGCGGAACACCGGCAGCGCCTGCGCATAGTATTCCAGAGCTTTTTGCTCTTGCCCCAGATCGAAGTAATCTCGTCCGATGTTGTTCAGAGTTGCAGCCTCACCCTCACGGTCGCCCAGGGCGCGGCACAAGCTCAGCGTCTGCGCGTAGTAATCCAGCGCCTTTTGCTTTTCCCCCAAATCGTCGTAAACCTGCCCCATGTTGCTCAGGATTATTCCCTCAACGTCACGGTCATGGGTGATGCGGGACAGGCTCAGCGCCTGCGCATAGTAATCCAGCGCTTTCTGCTTTTCCCCGAGATCGTCGTAAACCGCGCCGATGTCGGCAAGGACCTTTGCCTCCCCCTCACGATCACCCGTGGCGCGGATCACCGGCAAACCCTGCATAAAGTAGTCCAGCGCTTTCTGTCCTTCCCCGAGAGACTCGTACACGATTCCGATGTCGTTCAGAACTATTGCCTCACCACCACGGTCGCCCGCGGCGCGATATGCCGGCAGAGCTTGTGTAAAATGGTCCAGCGCCTTTTGTTCTTCCCCGACAGCCAGGTAAGCCACCCCGATGTTGTTCAGAGTTCCCGCCTCGGCATCACGATCGGCTAAGGCCCGCCACAAGGGCAATGCTTGGCGGTAGGAATTTAGCGCCTTACCATGTTCCTGCAACGCGTCGAAAACCCTGCCAATATGGTCCAGCGAGACAGCTTCTCCGTATTTGTCGTCGAGCGTTTGCCAAAGGGTGAGACTCTCCTGATACTTCTCAGCCGCGGCCTTATAGGACCGCGCATCTCCTTGGGAGAAGAGGCCGGCTCCTTCCCGATAAACTTGCTCGGCCTGCATGCGCGTCCGGTCTGAGGGCGCAGGAGCGGCCCGCTCGGTGACTTGAACTTCGTACCGCCCCACTGGAGCGTCCACCGCAGCGATTTCCAATTGAAAATCTCCGGAAACTGCGGCGATGGCTGAAGCGGGGTTTGGGCCGTACGACCCGTTGAGCGAATGCACTTTCAGGATTTCCTTGCCGCTCGGGTCGCGCAGGGTCACAGTAACGTCAATCCCCTTTTGCAGCACCACGGCGTGGACGAACTGCCCAGCCTCGACATGTATTTTGTAGGTATGAGTTTCCCCGCCGCGCAGCTTGCGCTCGATGGCTTTGCCTGGTTGCAGAAGGGCAGGCTCGTTGGCGCTCTGGGGTGCGCTGTGGGCGTGGGAAAATGTTTGAGGCCTCGCTAAGGTGATCAGAATTAAGAGGGCAGTTCCGATACGAATGAAGCTACGCATAGGAACCCTCGCGCTTTGAAATTGGCTGTCATGCCGATCCCGGAGTCGCGGGAGAGGGACCGGGACATAGGTGTTAAGATAAGCATTCGCGCCTTTTGCGTCCCGCGAAGCGGGACACCGTGAGTAGCCGTAGGTGAAACCTACGGAGATAAGGTCCAAGGAATAATTCTGGCCCTGGCGGGGGCCGACTATAGAAGGGTCAACCCCTTTGGGGTTGAGCCAATTCTGTACGCTCACCTATCCGCAGGTTAAAACCTGCGGCTACTCACGGCTGGCCCCTGCCGGGGCCTATTGGGCCCGCCTCTTCTTAACCCTTATGGGGACCGGGCGTGAGGGGGTAAGACCATTCAACTGTGACATGAGACCAGTGTGCGTGCCCGTCCTCATGTGGATTTTCGCGGCTCGCCTCCGCTGAAGAGTCTAGCCGGCTTGGCCTCGACATCGAAGGTTACGTAGGTAACGTCTTTGAGCATATCGGCTGCCGCCGCGTCCAGTTGGGTAGCCTGAGTCTTGGGAGGCACGATCCGCCCTTGAATGACGGTGAGGTCCTTCAACTTTTCAAGCTCGGGCGTCTGATTCGCAGGAATCAGAATATAAGTTCCGCTCTTCAGCATAATTCCAGTGGCGGCGCCGGGCGCGCCGGTCCTTTCGAGAGCCTCCTGAGTTGCGAACACGCGAAGGGGACTTGATTTGATGATCGGGACGGGCTTTGCATGCATCGCACCGTAGAGAATATTGAACGACTGAAGACCCGATAGGGCAATGCCGGGAAGACCGATCATGGGCGCGAATTGCCCGGTCTCCTTAATCACGTTTTGCAGCAGCTTATACATCAGGGAATCTTTCTTCTGAGCCTCGAGGTTCAGCGCCCAGCGCCCCTCGCCTCCCGGCAGAATGATGTTCTGCATCTTCTGCCACGCCGCGTCGGACTCTACAGCGATGCTTTGCACCGTGCCGGAAGGGCGCTTGCCTCCCGCCGACATCATGCTGGACAAGTTCCTCCCGCCTTCCGACCCTGAAGCGCCTTTCGATTTGCTTTTCGCCCCCGGCTTCATCGAAACCATCCCTGACACCACGGTGTAGGCCATGGCTTCGAGAACAGGGAGAATTGGCGTCTTCTGGGCCACATCGACGCGAATCTGTGCGTTCTGCAAATGTTCGAAGGTCTCCTGATCCTGCGGGGCAATCTTGATGGTAGAAGTATTCAGGCTGACACTGACGTCCCCCTCCGGAATGAGTTCGCTGGCGTCGAGTTCGGCGGCATTCTTGAACCCCTTGGGGTCGTAATGCAGGAAAACGGGTTGAAGATCGCCGCTTCCGCTCCTCCCCCCACGGGACTGGCCCTTGAGGAGTACGACGGGCTCGGCGACGTTACCGAGAAAGCCGGACCAAAAGTTGTAGGCCTCCGCATCGAAATCCGGATTGATCTCTTGCGCACTGCCACTATCGAAGAGTGCGGCCACCCCTCGCGCGGCCGCCGGCGAAGCCATCAGTCCCTGAAGCGCACCGAACGTCAATACATTCTTGAGAAGATCCCTGCGCTCTGTCACAGTCTCCTCCGGCCAATCTCGAAACTGTTTACGCTTTTATCACGGTATGACCATTAAGTCAAATGAAACGGGAAATCCACCCTTGGCGGATGAGAGGACCCAAAACAAGCGAGGAACTGCTTTGATGGAACGAACTTAGGCAATTCCGCGAGTACTGCTACCGGCGCCGCTCGGCCACAATGGTTACCTGAATATCGTGGGCCAGGCGGACGACGCGTTCCACCAAACCGCGGCCGAAAACCATCGACCATTTCTTCTGTTGGGGGCGGGCAATGAAGATCTGCGTGACTTTGTGGAGACGGGCGAAGTCGACCAAAGTTTGGGCCACGTCTTCCCCCCGCAGGACGCTGGGCTCGATGTGCAAGTTGCGGGCGAACTTCATGTGCTTTTCTACGGCCTCGCGCTGGCTTTCGGGAATACGGTGCACGCTGCCGTCACGCAGGACACAGACTGCCAAGCACTCCGCTTGCAGGTAATCGGCCACACGCCTGCCGCGCCGGATGAGCGCCGCGGAAGAGGGGTCCTCTGTAACCAGGATGAGGATGCGGTCGGATGACCGTTGTCTGGGAGAGGGCAGCGATTCATGGTCTCCCTCGACCAGCTCCGCGGTCTCCGTTTCCTCTTCTAGCGGGTGGCGAACGTCCACCTCATGAGCGGTCTGGCGAATGGCCAACTCGCGCAGGGCGACCAGAGTCGACTCCTTAAAGAAATTCTCCATCGCCTGGCGGGCCTTCTCGGGTGTGTACACCACGCCGCGCAGCAGCCGATTGAGCAGGGCCTGAGGGGGTAGGTCGACCATGACCACTTCGTCGGCTTGCTTGACCACCCAATCCGGAATGGTCTCTCGCACCCGGATGCCGGTGAACTGCCACACCTGGTCGTTGAGGCTCTCCAGATGCTGCACGTTCATGGTGGTCAACACGTCGATGCCGGCGTCCAGCAAGACCTGTACGTCTTCCCAACGCTTGTTGCGCTGCGAACCCGGCACATTCGTGTGGGCAAACTCATCGATGACGCAGACTTGGGGGCGGCGACGCAGTATGGCCTCGACATCCGTTTCCCCGAACACCGCCCCACGGTATTCGATCTTGCGCCGGGGAAGGATTTCCAGACCTTCGGCCTTGATGATGGTGTCTCGGCGACCGTGCGGCTCGAAATAGCCCAAGACGATATCCACACCCTCGTCCTTCAACTTATGGGCCTCATCGAGCATCTGATAAGTCTTGCCGACGCCCGCAGCGTAACCCAAGAAAATCTTAAGCGTGCCTCGATGGGTGGACTCAGGCATGTGCGGCATCCTCTGCTGGAAACACTCGAACGTCAATATTCTCCGCTGCCCGGATAAGGTGTTCCACCGGCTGGCCAAAAATGCGGTCCCACCAACTGTTGCTCAATTCATTCACCAAAAAGATCTGGGTAATGCCGTGGCTCCGAGCAAACTGCATTATGGTATCCGCCTGATCTTCTCCATCCAGGGCTTCGATTCGCGCGTTGGCAGCCCGCGCCTGCGCCAAGTTCCCCTCCAACACGGTCTTTTCTTCAGGAGTGATGTCCGGCCAATTGACGTACGCCACAAACAACTCTCCATGGAATCGGTCGGCGTTGCGCCTTCCGCTGGCAATCATCTTGGCGGCGTCCGCGTAAGGGGAAACATAAACGAGAATGCGCTCGTGGGCGCCCCAAAGCTGCTCGATCCCATGCCGCGCCAGGTAAGCCTCGAGCTGGTAGTCGACCACGTCCGCAGCCAGCAGCAGCGCAATCTCCCGTAATTCAGAAAGCTGTTGCGGCGAGAGGGTCGCTGAGCCGGCGCCATTGGGGAGCAAGCCGTCGGGACCGTGTTGCAGGCAAAAGTCGGGCGGCGCATCCACAATCTCGATTTCGTCCGCATTGCGCAAGAAGCTTTCCGGCACGGTCTCCGTCACGTGCTTGTGTGTGATTTTTTCCACCTGCTCGCGCCGCTCTTCGATGTGCTGGAGGTTGACCGTGGCAATGACCGAGATGCCCGACGATAGCAGGTGCTCGACATCCTGCCAACGCTTGGGATGCGCGCTGCCGGGGGGGTTGTCGTAAGCGAGACCATCCACGACGCAGACTTGGGGGTGGCGACGCAGGATGGCTTCCACGTCCATTGTGGGTACGCCATCCATGATGCGCTGGGGAATGACTTGCATTCGTTGCAGCAGGGCGTCGACTTCGGGCGAAACCTTGGGCTGGATTGCGCCTACCACCATATCCTCTCCTCGTGCCCGCCGCCGCCGCGCCTCATCCAGCATGCGGAATGATTTGCCGACGCCTCCCGCATATCCGAGAAAAATCTTGAGCCGGCCGCGGCGGTAGAATTGCTCCTCGGCCTGAAGCTGGCGCAACAGTTGCTCGGGATCCGGGCGGTGATTGGTGGACATGTTCCTCTCAATGACGGCGAGTAGACAGACTTCCAACATCTATTATCGGCGAGAAGGGCACAAAACGGAAGGCGTCAAATGCCAGGAGCCAGGAGTCAGAAGTGAAGAGTCGAAAGGCGGGAGGTCGAGGGTTATTCCGGCGAAAGGAGGAATCCAACGTTCCTGGTTTTAACTCCTGACTTCTGACTCCTGACTTCTTCTGGTAACATGGGAGTCGATGAACCCACCAGCTGCCGAAAAACTCCAAGAGCTCTTGTCCCAAGGACGCTCCGAGCACGCCGTCGCGCTGCTCCAACGTCTCGGTCCCGACGTCGCCGCCGAGTCGGTCATGCGAATCCCCTTCGAGGAGCAGCAGATCGTATTTCGCGCTTTGCCGGTTGATTTTGCGGCGGCGTTGCTCAGTCATTTTCCCTATTACCATTCCTACGTCTTGCTCCACTCCCGGCCGGTAGACGAGCTGCGCGCGATAATCGCCAAGACGCGTCCCGTGGAGCGTCTTCAGTTCTTTGACGAGCTGCCGGAGGAAGCGTGGCAGCATTTGATGGATGAACTCTCGGGAGAACAACCAGCGGAAGCCCGGCGGGAAGAATTGGGGCCAGCAATAGCCAGGCGTCCGGGGGTGGTCAAGCCCATAATCGCGGCGCTGCAAATTGAGAAGAGTTTTCTGCAGCCGGACGGCAGACAGATTCAGGTCATTGCCCCTATCAATCTATCTGTGGAGCCCGACTCGATTGTGGCTCTTCTAGGGCCTTCAGGGTGTGGCAAGTCCACGCTTTTGCGAATCCTCACCGGACTCACCCCCCCCTCCGGCGGCCAAATCCTTTGGCATGATGAGCCGTTGAGTGAGTGCCGGCCAAACGTCGCTATCGTGTTCCAAAGCTTCGCCTTGTTTCCCTGGCTTACGGTTCTGGATAACGTTGAGGTTCCGCTCCTCGCACGTGGTATGGCACATTTCGAACGACACGATCGCGCGCTCCAGACCCTTGACAAAGTAGGGTTGAAGGGGTTCGAGACAGCGTACCCCAAAGAACTCTCGGGCGGCATGAAGCAGCGCGTAGGATTCGCGCGCGCTTTGGCGGTGGAGCCTGAAATCCTCTTCATGGACGAACCCTTTTCAGCCCTTGACGTTCTGACGGCGGAGAACCTGCGGGGCGAACTCATGGAGTTGTGGGTGGGGAGGAAGATCCCTACACGAAGCATTTTCGTTGTGACTCACAACATCGAGGAAGCGGTTCTGCTCGCGGATCGGATAATCGTCCTGGGGCGTGATCCGGCAAGAATCCGCGCCGACTTTCGTATTCCCTTGCGCCAACCCAGGGAACACACCTCCGTTGAGTTCCTTCTCTATGTCGACTATATTTACAAACTCATGACCCAGCCGCAGCTCGAAGCCTTGCCGCCAGCCGCCGCGGGTCCGAAGAGGCTGTGGCAGATGCTGCCTTCCGCCCGGCCGGGCGCAATTGCAGGGCTGCTCGAAATACTTGATGACCGTGGCGGCAAGGAGGACCTGTACCATTTGGCGGATGAGTTTTTGATGGATGTCGGCGACTTGCTGCCCATCCTCGAGGCGGCAACCCTGCTGGCCTTTGCCAAGTCGGATAAGGGCGACGTCGAGATTACCCCAGACGGAAGGGCGTTTGCCCAAGCCGATATTTCCACCCGGAAACTCGTATTTCGCAAGGCCGCGCTTGCTAATGTCACGCTGCTTCAGCAGATCAACAATAGCCTGAAGAGTAAGTCGGACCATGCTATGCCGCTGGAATTCTTCCGTGACCTCCTGGAGGAACACTTGACCGAAGAGGAAGCCAAGAGGCAGATCGAGACTGCCCTGAATTGGGGCCGATACGGCGAGATTTTCACGTATGATTCGGAAAGTGACAGACTCCTGCTGCGCGAGGAGGTAGGGAGTAGGGAATAGGGAACAGGGAATAGGGAACAGGGAACAGGGAACAGGGAACAAGGAACAGGGAACAGGGAACAGGGAACAGGGAACAGGGAACAGGGAACAGGGAACAGGGAACAGGGAACAGGGAACAGGGAACAGGGAACACTGCCTACTGCCCGCCGTTCCCTATTCCCTAAATAAATGATGCCGCAAACTGAAAAAGCCTCGTCTGTGCCTGCACCCTGGGGAATCATTCCGCCTTCATTCCCGCCTTTTTTGAGAGAAGTGCCCATTATCCTTGCCGTGTTAGCAGCTTTCTATGGCCTGCTCACATTTAGTCGCTACGGGATTGGCCCCGTCAATACACAAGCTGAAATTCGGCTCGATCCCACAGCCTTGCCCAAGTATGCCGCGTTCTCGCTCATTCGCATTGCGATTGCGTACTTTCTGAGCCTGCTCTTCACCTTCGTCTATGGGTACATTGCCGCGTACAATAGTAAGGCCGAACGGTTCATGATTCCGCTGCTGGACACTCTCCAGTCAATTCCTGTTCTCAGCTTTCTCCCCGCCGTGATGGTTTCGATGGTTGCCCTATTCCCCAACCGGCAATTGGGCGTAGAGTTGGGGTCCATCATACTTATTGTCACCGGGCAGGTGTGGAACATGACCTTCAGCTTCTACTCATCGCTCAAGAGCATTCCTAATGAAATGCGCGAAGCGGCGGAAATATACCGTTTGAGCTGGTGGCAGAGGTTCACAGAAATGGAACTGCCTTTCGCGACCATCGGGCTGATTTGGAATTCCATGATGTCAGTGGCGGGTGCCTGGTTCTTTCTCATGGCCTGCGAGATGTTTGTCCTGGGAAATCGTGACCTGCGGCTTCCCGGCCTCGGCTCCTATCTCCAAACCGCGGCCAATGCAGGAGACACGCGAGCCATTATCTGGGGATTGGCCGCCATGGTGACGGTGATCGTTCTCGTCGACCAGGTGGTCTGGCGTCCCGCCATCGCTTGGGCCGAGAAGTTCAAATTCGAGCAGGTCGAAGCTGCCTTCCCGCCGCGCTCTCCCGTTCTCGATCTGCTCCGCCGCTCGAAGATTCTTTCCCTTGCCGACCGCGTGTTCGTTCAGCCCATGCGGGAGGCCTTGAATCTGCGCTTTGCCCGAGCACACTCGTCACCTTCTCAGCATCATTTGAGGCGCAGGCTAGGTAAGTTGGGGCTATGGATGGTGTTGGTTGGCGGCCTCCTTGGCGTTGCCTACGCGCTGGGTAAGATGACTAATGTAAACGAACTAAATAAAGTGACATTCAAACCTAATTCTGTTACACTCTCGGGTCATGAAAGCGCTGAGCATCGAGCGTTCCGATGTAACCCGGGAGAAGTTGTTGGCGATGGCAGAGGAG
>Ga0326727_10013084_pt1 | contig 18598 bp, 20 predicted proteins | sample MB2enrmetagenome_FD_207643 | JGI IMG/M metagenome (GOLD analysis project Ga0326727, IMG submission 207643) | Lab enriched peat soil microbial communities from McLean, Ithaca, NY, United States - MB29MY | ecosystem: Environmental > Terrestrial > Soil > Wetlands > Peat | place: USA: New York...
AGACCTGCCGGCCGGGTTTGCCTTTCTGCTTCTCGGCCTTCGCGGTCACCAGGCCGGCGGCGGCAAGCCGTTTCAGGTTGGGATAGATCTGGCCGTAGCTTTCGTTCCAGAAAAAGCCGATCGATGCACGGATAGCCTGCCCCAGGTCGTAGCCCGACATGGGTTCCACGGTCAAAAGTCCCAGGAGAACTTCCGGTCCCGAGCTGGAGCGGCGCGCCATAGAGCTATTAGATATATGCCTATTAGATAGTCATGTCAAGAAAAATCTTCTTCGGGCTGCGGGTGAGCCGGGGGCTGCATTATGAATGTCCTGGCCGTCGCGCCACAAGCGCAGCGTTTGTTAGCCCCGTTGTCCCGCAGTCCCGTAAAATCGTCTCGTGGAGATCCCCTTCGAAGTGGTCAAGACGAGCGCCGCCGGCGGACGCCGCGCGCGTCTGGTTCTGCCGCATCAGACCGTCGAAACCCCCGTCTTCATGCCGGTCGGCACGCAGGGAACGGTCAAGGCTGTCCCGCAAGAGACGCTCGAAGCGCTCGGCGCTGAGATCATTCTCGGCAATACCTATCACCTTTACCTGCGCCCCGGCCACGAGGCCATCCGCCGCATGGGCGGCCTGCACAAGTTCATCGGTTGGCCGCGCGCCCTGCTCACCGACTCGGGCGGCTTCCAGGTCTTCTCGCTCAGCCAACTGCGCAAAGTGAGCGACGACGGCGTGCGCTTCCGCTCGCACCTCGACGGGAGTTCGCACTTCTTCACGCCCGAGCACGCGATCGATGTGCAGATCGCTCTCGGCGCCGATATCTGCATGGCCTTCGACGAGTGCACGGAGTACCCCGCCGATCGGCCGCGCGCCGAAGAGAGCTTGCGCCTCACCATGGCGTGGGCACGCCGCTCGCTCGACCACTTCCGCGCCCACCGGCACGAGGTTCCGTGGTTCGAATTTGTAGCGCCGGCCTCCCGGCCGGCTGTAGTGCGGGCGTCCTCGCCCGCGCTTCAATCTTCGGACTCAACCTCAGCACAAACCGGGGTGCCCCAGGTCTCGAATTTGGGACCTGGGATAGCAGAATCCTCAATTCGCGCTCCGGAACCGGGTCTAACCCAGCGTCTCTTCGGCATCGTCCAGGGCGGCATGTACACGGACCTCCGCCGCCAGTGCGCCGAGCAACTCGTTGAAATGGACTTCGACGGCTACGCCATCGGCGGCCTGAGCGTGGGCGAGCCGCGCGAACTCACGCTGAAGATGATCGCCGAGACCCTTCCGCTCCTGCCCAAAGACAAACCGCGCTACGTCATGGGCGTCGGCTACCCCGACGAGATCGAGCAATACGCGCGCATGGGCGTGGACATGATGGATTGCGTGCTGCCTACCCGCGCCGCGCGCCACGGCCTGCTGTTCACGAGCGAAGGCCGCCTCAACATCAAAAACAAGCAGTACGCCGAAGACCAGTCGCCGCCCGATCCCGCCTGCGACTGCATGGTCTGCCGCCGCTACACCCGCGCCTACCTGCGCCACCTGATGCAGGCCGGCGAAGCGCTCTCGGGAACGCTGAACACGATTCACAATCTCGCATTTTATCTGGGGATCATGCGGCGCGTGCGTACGTCGCTCGAATCGGCTCCAGCGCACTCTCAAAGTTGAACTACGAACCGACCGCTATTTCCGCCACCCGCATCGCTCGCATCGCACGGCCCAGCGTCACCGCCGCTGACGTCCACAGAATCGCTCCCGTGCCCAGCGCGGAGACTCCCTGCAGCCGATCCACGGGTACAATCACTGCGCTGGCCACTGCCCACGCCACCAGCACCGTCCCGGTCACGTAATGCAGCGGATTGCGAAACAGCCGCGCCAGCGGATAGTAATGCAGACCCACAATCGCCGTGACCGCCGAAGGCACGTACGCGTCCCAATGCAATCGCCCAAATCCAAACACCACCGCCACAACCGCTGTCCACTGAATCGCATTGATCCACGCAAACGCTCGCCCCACGCCCGGAGTGTCGGGCACGCGAGGCCAGCGCTTTGCCTGACGCTTGATGTAGATGGCGGCCGCCAATAGCGCCAGCGTGCCCGTCTCGACGGCAGTGGCCGTGGCCGCCGAGATCTCCTGCCGCGCGCTCAGCGACCAGAACAGCCAGCCCGATCCAAACCCCGCGGCGACCATGATCCCGATAGCCATGCTGCTCACACGATTCGCTGTCAACTCCGTTTGCATCGTCAACCTCCTTGGGGAATTGGTCGTTTTTCAAATCGCCGCGCCCAGCAACTGCTTCAGCGCGGTCACGTACTCGGTAAGCGCCGCGCGGCCGGCTTCGGTCATGCGGTAGAGCGTTTGCGGCTTGCGCAGCATAAATTTTTTCTCGACGGAGACGTAGCCTGCTTCTTCGAGCTTCATGAGCTGCGCGCCCAGGTTGCCGTCGGTCGCGCCGGTCTTTTCGCGCAGCCAGGTAAACTCCGCCGCGTCGACCCCCACGAGCAGAGAGAGCAGCGCCAGGCGCAGCTTCCCGTGAATCACAGGATTCAGCTCCGGCAGTTCAGGCATGGCTCGCTCCACTCTGTTTGCGCCGCCGCGACTCGGCGATCATCATTCCCCCGCCAAAGACGATCTGCCCGAAGAATAACGCCGCCAAAAAGATCGGCAGCAACAGGGCGTCGCCGCAGTAGCAGGCTGCAACCGCCGTCGCCCACCAGAGCAGCGCACAGATGAACTGCGCCCTCCAGCGGAGCGTCATGCTGCAAGCCGCATTCGCCAACCCCAACATGCCCGCAAAGACGGCGATCATGGCGTGCCCATTGGAGTAGCGGCCGCTGTAGCCCATGGCGCAAAGCACGATAAACATCGACAAGCCCATCGCCGTCCAGATGGAACCGATGGCGCGGCCTAACGTGGTCTCAGGGTTGCGACCGTGCCTCCGCCTGAAGATCACCCCCGTCAGCACGCCGGCAGCGATCATCGTCACCGGCCAGGCGTATGCGAAACGCCCCAGCCATGACCAGAAAAAGGCAATGTAGTAGGCCACGCCCCACAGGACAAAGGTCCATCCCCAGCTCTCTTGCTTGCGCCGCCCCTCGGCCATCATGCTCTCGATCAGCCTCACCCGCTCGGCAAGCTCCCTCCCATCCATTTCATTCGCCATGTGCGACCTCTTTCGTAAACCTGATCGGTTTAGAGATGTCTTCAATCTCGTCAACCCCCGCGAGCAGCAAGAGCAGCGCCAGGCGCAGCTTCCCGTGAATCACAGGATTCAACTCCGGCAGCTCAGGCATGTACCGCTCCTTGCCTCCGCCGCCGCGACTCCAGCACCATCGCGTAGATCCCGAACACGATCTGGCCCAGGAACGTCGCTCCGAGAAATGCGACAGCAACCACCGTATCCGATCCAAAACAGGCAGCCACAGCCGCCGCCAGCCACACCACCGCGCACCAGAACTGCGCCTTCCACTTCAAAATCATCGCCGAGGTCGCGTGCGCTGTGGCCAGCATTGCCCCCACGATCGCCACAAAAACGCGCCCGTCGAACCGCCCGCTCACCGCCAGGCAGATCAGCACCACCATGAGTGACGACCCCATCGCAATCCACACCGCGCCAATCGCCCTGCCCAGCGTGGTTTCTGCCTGTCCCCGCGACATCCGCGATGCCACCACCGACGACAACACCGCCGCGGCCGTCATCGTCACAGGCCATGCCAGCCAGCTCTTGCCCCAAGTCGCCCATGCTGTAGCCATGCAGTACGCCACGCCCCACAGGACAAACGTCCATCCCCATTTCGTGGTCGATCGCCGCCCCTCGCTGATCATGCTCTCAATCAACTTCAGCCGCTCCGTCAACTCCAGGCTGTTCGTTTCTCCGCTCACAGAATTCCTCCCCCACTTATTATGTTCAGCAGTGCGCGGCCTTCAGCCGGTACCCTGACCCCTGAAACCTGACCCCTGACACCTGCTTTAAGCCGTCTCCCAGCGCCGCGCCACCCTGCGCGCAATCAGAAACAGACCCACGCCGACCGCCAGCAAGACAGACACCTGCGGCCACAGTGCGCTCACCGGCAGATCGCGCCAGAAGACCTTTGTGAATCCATCGATGGCCCAGGCGTTGATGGTGAACAGGCCCGCCTTCTGCATCGCCTCGGGCATCATAAATCGCGGAAACATGCTTCCGCCCACCGCCGACATGATCAGAATCAGCAGCGTCGATAGCGAGCCCAGTTGCGCCCGCGTGTGGCACGTGCTTGCCAATAGCAGCCCGAAGGCCGCCACCGCGAAGGCCGTCACCAGCCCCATCACCGCGAAGCCCGGCAGGTGATTGAAGAAGTCGAGGTGAAAGACCGCTGCTCCCCACAGAAACATCGCCACCAGCTGTACAAACGCCAGCAGTGTGTTGAAGACCAGCTTTCCCATCAGCAGCTTCGTCATGGTTACGCGCGTGCTCAGCACCCGCTCCAGCGTTCCGCTCTCGACCTCGTCCAGCAGCGCTCCGGCCGATCCGCTGGCCGTGAAGAGGAGAAACATCACCCCGATTGCCGCCGCGTAAAACGAGATCATCGGACTCTTCTTGTTCTGTCCCACTACCGCGCGCGTTTTCACGCGGATAATCCCAACTCCGTTGTCATCCGATCCTTTATTCGCCCCGCCCGAATCATTGCCCAACTTGCCGCTCGCCACTTCCTTGCGCAGATCCGCCAGCCCGTCCTCCACCACTTTCTTTTGCTCCGGCGTAAATCCGCCAATGTACTTCTCGGCACTCTTCATTCCTTCCTCGGCCATCGCTGCCGGCATTGAGGTCATCGCCGCCTTCTGGAGCATGCCCATCACAATCTGCGGAGCGATGGTGTCGCTCTCATCGTTCAGCAGCTCGACCGCGCTCGCATCCGCATCCGGCCCAAACCCGATCGGGTGCGCGCCGAATCCCTTCGGAACAATCAGAGCCACCGGCGCATCGCCCGCCTTCACCGCGGCCTCGGCCGTGGCTGCCGTGTACTCGGGACCCGCCGGCGCCCCTTTCTTGGTTACCGGCGTGCGATGCACCCAGAACGAATTGTCATGCTCCAGCGCCCCGATCAGGTCTTTCGAGGCTTCGCTCTTGTCTTCGTCCACAACGATCAAGGTGACGCGCGGCGTCGCGTCGTGCTGCCCGCCAAAGATCGTCGCGAAGATCGAGAAGAACGCGAGCGGCAGAACGAAGCTCAACACCAGCGCGCCCCGGTCGCGCCGTAATCCCATCAGTGCGGTCCTTGCAACATGAAGAATCAATCTCGTAGCTCCCTTCCTGTAAGGTGCAGAAACACCGACTCCAGATTGGGCCTGCGCAGCGAAAGATCCTCGAGCTCAAGCCCCGCCTTCGCCGCGTCGTCCAGCAGCGGCGCAATCTCCCCGGCCTGCTCGATGGTGAACTCCGCCGTCTCGCCCGTCACGCGCCCGTCATGCCGTGCCGTCCAGGCCTGAATCGCTTCCGAATCGCCCGCGAACCGCGCCAGCACCTGGCTGCGTGTGCCAAACGACTCGCGCACCAGTTCGTCTCGGGTTCCCGCCGCAATCACCTGCCCGTGGTCGATGATCGCAACCCGGTCGCACAGCCGCTCCGCCTCTTCCATGTAGTGTGTGGTGTAGATGATCGCCGCGCCCGCCGCCCGCAGGGCCTCGATCATCCCGAAGATCCGGTTGCGCGACTGCGGATCCACGCCCACCGTCGGCTCGTCGAAGAGCACAATCTTCGGCCGGTGCAGCATCCCGGCCGCCATATTCAGACGCCGCTTCATGCCGCCGGAAAGATTCTTCGCCGGCTCGTCCTGCCGGTCCTCAAGCGCCGCCCACTCGAGGCACCACGCGATCGCCTCCGCCAGACCCGCGCCTGAGAGCCCGTAGTAGCGGCCAAATGCTCCCAGATTCTCCCGGCAACTGATGCGCGGATAGATGGCCAGCTCCTGGGGCACCCAGCCCAGCGCCATCCGCGCCTCCGTCGAGCCCGCCGCCGATCCAAAGACCGTGACGCATCCGCTGTTGGGAATCACGCGTCCCACAATGCTCCGAATGAGCGTGCTCTTGCCCGCGCCATTCGGCCCCAGCAACCCTACGCACTCGCCCGCTCTCACGGTCAGGCTCACGTCGTCGAGCGCCACCGTCTCGCCGAACCGCTTCACCAGCCGCTCAACTTCCAGCGGCATCGCCGTCTCACTCATTTGGGTTTCCGTTCTCACTTTGGCTTCCAACCTTTACCTCCAACAACCGATCGCCGAGGACCCAGACTCACTTTAGGAGTACTCTACATAATAGAGTACTCGATGTCAAGAGAATTCTGCAGAAAATAATTATTTAGATCACACAGATAATAGGTTTGGGCTGCACCCAAAATTAGGGAGCGCAGATTCTAGGAGCGCCATTCTAGTGGCAATTCTTAGCTACTGAATCAGGAGCGCGCAGAAAACTGTCGCAGATCAAGTTAATAGACGGATGGTGGTTTATTCTCCAGACAAACCTGTAGACGACGATTGAGGAGCGGCGTAAGGAATGGGCACGGACCGCATAGCCAGCAAGCGCTATTATCGTCCCGAATTAGACGTCGTCCGTTTTATTGCTTTCCTGCTGGTGTTCCTGCACCACACTCTTCCCAATAGCAGAAGCTTGCAGCCGGTTCATCTGCCTTCTTTCGTCCTCCAGGCCGCCGATGCCGTCGTGATGGCGTGTGGATTCGGGTTGAGTTTGTTCTTCGTCCTGAGCGCGTTTCTCATTTGCGAATTGCTTCTTCGGGAGCGCGAGGCGACTGGCTCGGTAAGCGTAAAACAGTTTTATGTGCGCCGCATCCTGCGAATTTGGCCGTTGTACTATTTTGCGCTGATTCTGGGCGTGGTAATGGATCTGCTCCCAGGCGGTCGGCCCGCGGAGATTCTGGGCATTGGATGGTTTGCTGTTTTTCTCGGCGCATGGCAAGTGGCGCTGACCTTATCGTATCCAGTGCTCAACCCCGTGACCACCGTCTTATGGACCGTCTCTGTCGAGGAGCAGTTCTATCTGATCGCACCTTGGTTGACAAAATATCTGAGTCGCAGGAATCTCATTGTTTTCTGTCTGATTCTGATCGCTATTGCCAACTGCTGGCTCTTCTATTTCGGCGCGGCTTCAGTCACCGATCTGCGAATCTGGCATGACACATTTGTACAGTCTGAATGTTTTGCTGCTGGAATTCTTCTATGCCTAGTCCTTCGTGGCCGGCTGCCGAATTTCGCCATTTGGCAGAGAACGCTCACCTTGATTGGCGCCGGCGCCTGCTGGATTTTGGCTAGCCCGGTGCGATTTCTGTGGGGTCCGAATCCCGGAGGTTGGCATCTGATGGGCGGCTATGCACTGGCGGCGCTGGGGGCAGTCTTAACCTTAATTGGGTTTCTTGGCGTCTCTCCAAAGTTTCTTCCCGCCTTCGTCATTAATCTCGGACGCATCTCCTATGGGCTCTATGTCTACCATATCTTCGTGATTTATGCCGTCCACAATTTGTTGATAGGGCGCCACATTGCGGCTGGTATCCCGAGCCACGTCGCGAGGAATCTCGTCGCTGATTGCATCGATTATTCGCTCTCGGTATTTGGCACATTTCTTCTGGCGGCACTTTCATACCGTTATTTAGAAATGCCATTTCTGCGAATGAAGAAGCGGCATACTGTCATCGAAGCGCAGCCGATTGGGTTCGGACGAGCTTGATGTGAAACTCGACGTCGAGCGCCCGGAAACGGCCGGGCTTGCAGATGGCCCTCAGTCTCCCTGAAGTTCTTTGAGCGCCACGACAATGGCCAGCGGCAGGTGGCCCCGATCTTATGCGAGGTTTTCCCAAGTACGAGGGTGCCCCTGATCCCTCGCCTTTGGGGACCGGGGATGGAAGCGAAATCATCCCAGGCCCGCAATTCAGCAGGCCCCTCCGCGAACCACGTCGAACGCCGGCAACTTCGCGAACAGATTCATCGAATTCTCCGCCATCCCCGCGTCAAAATCCGTCGGCTTCCCCTTGTATCGAGGATCAGGTTGCAAAGCGCAAGCCAGTTCTATCCGTCCCGGCTCCGCGGAGTACGCAAACGCCCAAAGCTCCCTTGCCACCCGCTCCAGGACCCCTGGCCAATCGCCGGGCGACGCCTGGCGGAAGAGCCACGCCGACGGGTACCAGGGCGTGGTTTCGATCTCCTGCATCCAGCGCCAGTCCGCCAGATGCGGCAGCAGGATCCACACCGGCTTCTCCATGGCGCCGGCAAGGTGCGCAACGCAGGTATCTGTCGTGATCACGAGATCGAGGCCGGCAATGATCGCTGCCGTTTCGGCCAGGTCCTTCTCGCGGCTCGATCCGTCCCAGACAAAAACATCTTCGGGCAAGCCCGCCAGTTGTTCCGCCGCTTCGCTCTTTTGCAGCGAGATCCATGTCGCCTTGACCGCCGGACCGGCTCCGCGCAGCAGCGGCAGGAAGGTCTCGAGCCGCGTCGACCGCGCGCGGTCGGCCTTGTAGCGCGGATTGCCCGCCCAGGCCAGCCCCACGCGCAAACCATCTGCGGCGCTCGGGAACTCGGCGCGCTTCTTCGCGGCAAGTGCGGCGTCCGCGCCCAGATACGCGCCCTCCCAGGGAACCGTCTTCGGGGAGGTGCGAAAGACCGCGGGCATGCTCAACAGAGGACATTCCAATTCAAACTCCGGATCATTTCCCAGCACCGCCGTCTCCGCCCGCCCCGCGCGCACCACCGCAAGCGACCGCATCAGCCGCTCGGCCGCCGGTTGCACCTGGAAAATGGGAAAACCGCCCCGCGCCGCCACCAGCGCGGCATAACGGCAGAACTGGATGGTGTCGCCGAGCCCCTGTTCGGCGTGCAGCAACACACGCTCGCCCTTCAACTCATCGCCCTGCCAGCGCGGCTGCCGGAAGAATCTGGGCCGCTTATGCACCTCGTGGAAGCGCCAGCGCGCCTCATAGCCCGCCCAGCCGCGCTCCCAATCGCCCAGGCGCAACTGGGTCAGCGCCAGGTTGTACTTGGCGCCGGGGCTCGAGGGGTCGCGCGCGGCCGCCGTCTGGTGCGCACGCAATGCTTCATCCATGCGGCCCAGATCAAGCAGGGAATTGCCGCGATTCGACGGCGCGGCGCGATTGCCCAGTGCCTCGGCGCGCTCGAAGAGCGCGACCGCTTCCTCTTGCCGCTGCTCCAAATGCAACAAAATACCGTGCAGATTGACGGCCTCGTCGAACTCCGGATTGAGCAGGAGCGCCCAGCGTAACCAGGCCCACGCGCCGGCCAGGTCCTGCTCGGCAATGCGAAGCTGGCACCACGACACCAGCGTCTCCACCTGCGCCGGATTGAGCGCGAAGGCCCGGCGCAGATACTTCTCGGCAACCTCCGGCCGCGACCGCTCCCGCTCCAGGAGCGCCAGATTCAGCCATCCCGAAATCAGGTCTGGCCGCAGCTTCACCGCGCGGCCGAGCGCCGCTTCGGCGTAGATATCCTGTCCCTGCTCGCGCAGCAAGCACCCCAGGTTAATCCACGCAGCGGCAAAGTCGGGCCGCGCGGCGAGGGCGCGCCTGTAGCGCCTCTCCGCCTCTTTGGCACGCCCCAGCCGCGCCAGCGCGAATCCCGCGGCGAACTCGCACTCCGGCTGCCGCGGCCGCAACTCGAGCGCCGCCTCATACCGCGCGAGCGCCTCTTGGTTCCGGCCCAGCAGGGCCAGCGCATTGCCCAGCCCCAGGAGCGCGGCAATCATCTTCGGCTTGCGCTGGAGCGCCAGCTCGAATTCGGCGATGGCCTCCTCGGGCCGGCCAGCGGCGATCTTGAGTTCGCCCAGCGCCTGGCGCGTCAGCGCATTCGCGCCATCGAAAGATAGCGCCTTCTGGTACGCTTTTGCCGCCTCCTCGTAACGCTGGGTGGCCTTCAGCGCCTGTCCCAGAGCAATCCACGCCGTCACCTGCTCCGGTGCGACAGCCACCGCGGCTGTAGCCATCTTCACGGCCGCTTCGGTCTGGCGGCTGGCCAGCGCCACCTGGCACATCCCCACTAGGGCCCCCGGGTGCGCAGGATTCTCCTCCAGCATGCGCTGGTAGCCGCGCGCAATTTCGGTCAAGTGGCCGGACATATCTCCGGTCTTTGGCGGGCTTGCCGCCTCGCCCCGCGATCGACTACTCTCAGGTACCGCAACCGCGCAAGCCATCTAGGCTGCCCGCCTCCCATGCGGCAAGTGGTCCGAAACATCCAGCATGTATTGAACGTTAGCCGCGCGTGATACTCCACTCAAGAGCGCTGCGCGCTCCATCAGAACCACTTGGGACGAGAATTCCCGAAAGCTTCGCGCGTTCTGTTTTGGAACCGCCAAAGAGTAGCGCCGGTCTCCTGACCGGGGTCCCCATGAAACGGTCTTTGTTTCTTGGGGTGGCTGACCGGCTGTAGTGCGGGCGTCCTCGCCCGCACCGATGAGCTAGTTACGAAGTCACGTGGTCAAGGCGTCAGACGCCGCATGCCGTCGCACCGTTCACCGCCAAGCTATCATCGATTTGTGCCCACGCTAGCCGTCCCGCACTCGAGACTTGGCGACATCCTGGCCAACGCCATCACCCATGGCATCGGCGCAGGGCTCGCCGTTGCCGGAGCCATTTGTCTCATCGTGGCTTCCACGCGCGGCTCGGCGCGGGTTGTCACCAGTTGCGCCATCTTTTCGGGCGCGCTGATTCTGGTCTATCTCTGCTCTACGCTCTATCACTCGCTGGTGCGCACCCGCGCCCGCTACGTCTTTCATGTCTTGGATCACTCGTCCATCTACGTGCTCATCGCCGGCACCTACACGCCGTTCACGATCGTCTCTCTCGGCGGCGCTACGGGCTGGACGCTCTTCGCCGTGGTCTGGGCACTGGCCGTCGTCGGCGTAGTCGCCAAGAGCGTCGCCATGGACCACTTCACGCGGGGCTGGCCCGCCATCGTCTCCGCGGCCATCTATCTCGTTCAGGGCTGGCTGGTAGTTTTCGTGGCGGGCTCGCTGCTTCATGCCATCGGATGGCACGCCATGGCCTGGCTCGGCGCAGGCGGTCTCTTCTATACCCTCGGCATCGTCTTCTTCGCCCTCGACCGCATCCCCTACTTTCACGCCACGTGGCACATCTTCGTGCTCGCCGGCAGCATCGCCCACTACTTCGCGATTCTGTTCTACGTGGTCCCACCCCGCGGGTAGCGCGGCAGATTGAATCCTCGGCGGATCGCACAAGAGGCGGGCAAAAGCATAGGGCGAACGGCTATAATTCTCCGCACCATGACAGAGAACGAACACAAGCTCCTTGTTTACATGTTTGCTCAACAAAACATCCGCCTCAAGGCGCTTTTGGAAATCCTGGAGTCACGTGGAATTCTGGAAGAAAACGATTTCGATGCCTTTCAGCAACTGGCTACGGAACAAATGGGTGACGATATGATGCGGGCAACGATGAATCAGTACAGAGAATACGCAAGACTTTTCAGCTTGCAGGACTCGCTCCCTAAGACAGACATCTACTGACTTCCCGCACTTCTTTTGAGCACGGCTGGAATCCAGCACATATCTTCGTGCTCGCCGGCAGCAGCGCGCCCTGCTTCGCGATCCTGTACTACGTGGTCCCACCCCGCGGGTAGCGCCCTAATTTGCCCTGTTTTGAAAGGGCACGACTTCAGTCGTGCCGAAATGGGCTTCAAAAATGGCGGGTTTTAACCCCTGGGGGATACTTCTTCCGTCGCATACATCTGCCTTCCGACTCATCAAACACTGCCCAAAACTCCGCGACTTGCCGGAATTGTGCGCAATTCCTTGGCTCTTGATATTCTAATTATTGTTATAATATTGAGAACGAGGTGAGACCATGCTGAAGTTGAAACTGACAACCATAGGAAGCTCCGTGGGAGTGGTCCTGCCGAAAGAAGCCTTGTCGCGCCTGAAGGTTGGCAAGGGCGACTCCCTCTTTCTTACCGAAGAAAAAGATGGCTTCAGGGTGACTCCATTCGACCCCGCATTCGAAAAGGCCATGGAGTCGGCCCGCAAGGTGATGAAGCGGCGTCGCAACGCACTGCGGGAGTTAGCCAGGTGAAATCCCATCGGTGGGTATGGGTTCCGCTCGATGCTGTCCTTGCCATTCATGACGAACAGATCTCGGAACACGGTGGAATTCCCGGCGTCCGCAACCTCGCCGCGATCGATTATGCGCTTGCCCGGCCGCGCAATCTTTTGGCGTACGGCAACCCCGACGCTGCTCGGTTAGCGGCTGCTTACGCATTTGGGCTATCGAGCAATCATGGTTTTCTTGACGGCAATAAACGTACGGCCTACGTCGTCGCGGAATCGTTTCTCGATCTGAACGGATACGCGATGGACGCGCCAGACGAGGCGGTTGTCAACACCATGCTGGCGGTTGCGGCCGGCGTGATGCCAGAAGAGCAACTGGCAGAATGGTTTCGCTCTTTTGTCCGATAGACGGCGGCCGATTCCGGAGAAGCAGCGGCAGCATCGCCCACTACGTCGACACCCTGCCCTAGGTGGTGCCAGCCCGCGAGTAACCGGGCATAATACTTGGTTTATGGCGGGGCCGGGCGGGCGCCTCAAGGGAGGCCCGGCTCGCGCTAAAACTCTATCGGAGGATCAGAGGCGGCAGGTAGCAGCGAAAGCTGCCCGAACGCAGTGGAACGCTCAGAAACCGGAATGATCGATGCCGGAATCAATTGCCCCTCCCGAATCAGATCCTCAGCCAATCCGCGCAAAATCACATACGGCTCCATCAACGGGGCGATGAATCTATATTGGACTTTTCGCGGCGGACCTCTTCGAACCAAGATTGGGCCATGTGCCTCTTCGCAAAAGTCCTTTAAGTGTTTGGCGAAGGACGGAACCTTGTATGTTTTTCCGGTAATACATTTCAATGGTCCCATTACATCCCTTGCAAAGAACATCCTCTGCTCATTCTTCAAAGCCAAAGCGCAAGCTAGCAATACCTGCCTATAATTCGTTCCGCGAGGCGCCGCCACTGCCCTGTTGTAGATGGTGAGCAAGGATTCTAAGTGGCTGTCCACCGCCTGCTGAACAGCATATTCCAAGTCAGCAAGCACGATGTGCATCCGATCAGACGTGACCGCGTTTAGAGCGGCCTCTCGCGCCAACAGATGAGTGTAAAAGGGAAGCCCGTGTGAATAGTCTGCTATGCGCTCTCGCACGTAGGGCTCGATGGTAACGCCCTCGCATTTGAAAAGGCCCTTGTCGATGATCTCCAGCAACTCAACCTTCGACATTCTCTGCATAGGAATCTGTACGAGAGCGCGCTGAATGGATTCGTGTTCGCTGATCAGTTGTTCGATTGTGTCTCCAACCCCGACGAGGATCAGGGTGGTATTGATTGCGTTGTCGGAGAGAGTTTTGATGGTGTCCGCAAGATGGGTGCGAATGCCTGGATCATTAAGTCTGTCTAATTCATCGATAACGATGATGCTCGGTGAGTCGAGCAGTTGGAATGTCTCCTTGATGTTTTCTGGGCTAGGGTTATCGGGCAATTGATCTTCGAGTGAAAGCGTGGCTTCAGAGCCTGGCTCGTAGGTGAGCTGCTTGAATACGGAGCGCCAGATATCGCCAAAGTCCGTATTCTCACTGCAATTCACACGAGCTCTCTGGTATTTGTATTGGCCCATCAAAACAAGAAAGTCGAAGAGCGTGTTTGCCAGAGATGTCTTGCCGACGCCTCTTTCTCCAAACAGGATCGCGTGCTGGCCCTTTTGGAAGATTGTCCCTATCACCCTATCCCGCTGTTTCTTGCGGCCCGCGAACAGGTCCTTGCTGTCAATTGGCGCTCCAGGCGTAAACGCCAGGTTGATTTCCGCAATGAGTCGGTACCGCTGCGCTTCGTCCATCCGCTGACCTCTCGCCGTATTATAGCAGCGTTCGCTGTATCGTTTTCAATATCCGCTGTATACAATTTCGCATTCGCTGTACATCCGGCGCTTCACGAAGTAGCAAACTGAACAATACCGTCGTGAGATGGTCTGCAAATGATAAGCGAAACCACCGCACCGCGCCCCGCATTGACCCGCTTCCCCGTTTAACGATAAAATCAAATGGTTTGGCGATGCACCCCCTCGGAGGGTGTGCGGGGAGTGGGCCTGTCCGCCGTCCTGGTTGGACTCGGGGCTTCGATTCCCGATGCAGTTGTCCGTCTGTATCCGCCCCATACACGGATTTCGAGTTGCGCGCCTGGCTCAAGAGGCCTGAGCGAGGAGGGTTTGTTATGTACGCAGTCATTCGCACCGGAGGCAAGCAATACCGAGTGGCCCCGGGAGACGTGTTGAAGATTGAAAGCGTGGAGGGCGGTCCGACGGTCGAGTTCAGCGACGTGCTGGCGGTTTCCGGAGAGCCGGGAACCTTGGCCAAGCCGGCCCAGGCCAAGGTGACGGCCGAAGTTTTGGGCGCCGGCCGCGGCGACAAGATTCTGGTCTTCCACTTCAAGCGCAAGAAGCAATACAAGAAGCTGCAGGGACACCGGCAGAACTTCACCGAGGTGCGCATCCAGGCCATCGAGGCCGACGGCATCCTCTACGAAGCGGCAGCGGCAAGCTAGACGGGCAAAGCTTTCAGCTCTCAGCCCTCAGCTTTCAGTTTTTTCCATGCGGGGGCCGGAGCATTCGATTTTTGAAATGAATGAGCAGATAGCTGACGGCTGAAAGCTGATCGCTGTCTTCAAGGAGATTCAAAACATGGCACACAAAAAAGGTGGAGGCAGCTCCACAAACGGACGGGATTCAAACGCGCAGCGGCTGGGCGTAAAGGCCTTTGCCGGCGAGTTGATCACAGGCGGCACTATCATCTCGCGCCAGCGCGGCACGCGCATCAAGCCGGGCCCCAACGTGGGCATCGGCTCCGACGACACGCTCTTCGCCAAGGTGACCGGCCGTGTGGTCTTCACCGATCGCGGACGCCGCGGACGCTTCGCCTCCATCGACCCGGTCGCCGCGAAGTAAATCCGGCGACTCAGCACGATTGAAAGGCCACGGCATCGCCGTGGCCTTTGCTTTTTCCGATTCGCGAATCGCCGCCGCCGTTGGTTCGCATTCCTCACAGATGTTGCGGCGGGAGTCAGGTGTCCCCGCTACAGCCAGTCAGGAAACCGGCGATACTGGTTCTCGTCGCGTCTGAGAAATCCGGGTTCGAAGCCTGCTGTTCGCTGTTTGATGTCGGCTGTCGACTGGACAGTGCGCGGCCCGCGTTCCCCCTCAAACCACCTTGCCGAAGAAAAGATAGACCAGCTCGATGAGCAGGATGAGCACCACGACGACTTCAAGGAAGAAGCCGCGCGATTGATTGAACTGCTCGATCATGTCGTGGTAAAGATCCTCGGCGGTCTTGAGCTTTTGCGCCACCAGATCCTTGTAGTCGGGCACGCCGACCTTGGTGGCCGCAAGCCGGTAGAGCCGCGCGGCAAACATGTCGCTCAGGAACTTGATCGAATTGTCGGCGCGTTCAGTGAGCTCCGCGATGTCGAGCAGCACGGTGTGCAGACGCATAGCTCTGCGCGCCATGCGCCAGCGCAACGGGAAGGTCCGCTCCTGCTCGAGCGAGTCGTAGACGTTGGAGAGGATTCCGGTGAGCAGCTCGTCGTAGTGGCGGAACTCGAGGAGCTGCGAGTTGGCGTACTCGAGGAGCTGAATGGCGGACTCCGCGCCGTCATTCGAGTCCAGAAGAAACGCGGCGTTCCAGCCGATGACCGCGAGGTCGGTTTCGTAGTAAGAGACGCGCGATTGCAGCACCTCGGCGCATTCGCCCGGAGAGAGCCGCTGCCGGTCGCCGCGCACGATCTGCGCAATTTCGAGGCCGTGATCGCGCATCAGATCGGCCGCGGATTGCGGCGCTTCGTCGTGGCGCACGTGGAAGATGAAGTAGTCTTCGCTGAGCCAGCGCGCGTAGGGCTTGACGAGCGCAGCGGAGATGCGATCGAGGCGCTGGCGCACGATCGGCTCCACGCGCGCCGCAAAGTCCACGTCCCAAACCCAGCGGCTGGCCAGTTGCACCAGGCTCTCCCAGTCGCCCGAGAAGGCAAGCTGGTAGATGACGCTGACCACGCCGTAGTCGTAGTACTTGATCTCGCCTTCGAGGCGCTCGCCACCGCTCAAGATGAGCGGATCAAGCGGACCGACGACCGGGGGCCGCTGGTAGCGCACGTAGGCCGGCACCGAGTGCTTGATCTTGGGCTGCTGCACGGTACGCGCGTCGACCGCCTGCTGCAACTGGTCGAGGCGCAGCTCTTCGCAAACGTCGAATTGAATCAGGACCAGAACCGATCCGCTCAGCGAAGTCTGAGCCGGTGTTTCCATGGTGGTTGCCATCGTTCGACACCCATTTCAAGCCTTCTTCGGCCGTTTGTAAAAGGGCAAAGGAACCTGCCTGGCGCGGACGCGATTGCCGCGCACATCGACCAGAACGTCGCTGCCTGATTCCGCGATCGCCGTGGGCACAAGCGCCATGGCGATGTTGGTCTTGAGGAACGGCGCGGGACTTCCCGATGTCACTGTTCCGATTTGCTCTCCCTCCAAGGAAAGTACGGAGTACCCGTCGCGGGCGATGCCGCGCTCGACCATCTCGAGGCCGACGATCCTGCGCTTCGGTCCGCCTTCGGCCTCGACGGCGAGCAGAGCGTCGCGGCCGATGAATTCGCCCTTGTCCAATTTGAGCCAGCGCGCGAGGCCGGCCTCGAAGACGTTGATCTCTTCGGAGATCTCGTGGCCGTAGAGGCTCATGCCGGCCTCAAGGCGGAGGGTGTTGCGCGCGCCCAGGCCGCAGGGGCGGATGCCGAACGCGGCGCCCGCTTCGAGCAACGCGTTCCACATCTTCACGGTCGTGGCTTCGTCGGAGGGGATGTAGACCTCGAATCCGTCTTCGCCCGAGTAGCCGGTGCGCGCGATCAAGCCGTTGGGAATGCCCGCGACCGTTCCCCACTCGAAGTGGTAATTCCCGATCGCGGCGAGATCGGCCTTGGTCAGCTTCTGGAGCGTCTCGAGCGAGCGCGGGCCTTGAAGCGCCAGTTGCGAGTAGTAGCTGGAGTAGTTGCTCAGATGAATGCCCGGCCAGCCGCCCACCTGCTGCTTGATCCAGGCGAAGTCCTTGTCGGCGGTGCCGGCGTTGACCACGAGAAGATAGTCGTTGGCGCCGAGGCGATGCACCAGAATGTCGTCGGCGAACGTGCCCGAGGGCGTGAGCAGCGCGGAGTAGTGGGCCTGGCCGTCGGCCAGCTTTGCGGCGTCGTTCATGGCGATATGCTGGACGGCGGCCAGCGAGCCGGGCCCGCGGAATTGGATCTCGCCCATGTGACTCACGTCGAAGAGGCCGACGCCGGTGCGCACCGCCATGTGCTCGGCGATCAACCCTCCTCCGGGGCATGGATACTCGACCGGCATCTCCCAGCCGCCGAAGTCCACCATTTTGGCCTTGAGGGCGCGGTGCGTGGCGTTGAGCGCGGTCTTCTTGAGGGGCACAGCGGGCGCGGGAGAAGCGGGATCAGGCATGGGAGTTCCTTAGGACGCGCGGGGCTAGCTTCACCTCTTCACCATAGGCACTGGCCGCCGGGCGGGTCAAACCGGGCGCAAGCCGTGGCGTGCGGGCGGGGATTTGGCGCAGGCCTTCAGGCGTTCAGCCTGCGTTAGGATGGATGGGGCGAATCCAGTCGTAGGAAAGGCAAAAGAATGAACCGCATTCGAGGCGTTGTGATGCTTTTGGCTGGGGTGGTGGCGATCTGGAAGGGCTGGCAGATCCATCGCGGCGAGATCGCGGTGCTGGCGTACGGACTGGGCGTGCTGGCGCTGGCGCTGGCCGTGTGGCACCTGACGCGCAAAGCGCCCACGCCGCGGCCTCGGGGCTGAACGATTCTTCCCAATTTTATTGATCCGGCAATTAAATAGTGCTGAGGTTTCCCACCCATTCGCCAGAAATGCGGCGAATGGATGGGGCACGGGATGTCCTTCTTTACTTGCCGGATCAATAGCCGCCGGCGCTTTTTTACCGCCGGCCGCCGCAAACGGGGCTATAATTCCGGCAACTTACGTCTATGGCATTTCTTGGTTTGATTCTCTTTTTGGCGATTGCCGCGCTTTTCGTGATGCCCATTGTCGCCCTGGTGCAGACCAATTCATTCGCGCGCGCGTTCCGCGAAGAAATGGCCGGAATGATGGATCGCATCCGCGATCTGGAGGCGCAACTGCGCAAACTGGCGGCGGAGCGAGGCCCTTCCACTGCGGCTCCAACAGCTCAGGCCGCGCAAGCCGCTCCGGCTCCTCTAGTGCCTGCCGCGCCGCCAGCGGTCGCAGTTGAGGAACAGCGGCCGCCCCAGCCGCCTCCTGTTCCCGACCCATGGAAGACGCCTGCCGCGCCACCCGCGCCTGCGCAGACCGCTGCATCGCTGCATCCGCCGGCAGGCGCGTCGTTCCTCCCCGCAGTACCGCAAGCCGCGCCGCAAGCCGCAAAACAAGACACACCTCCTGCGGAGCCAATCCCATCTCCGCCTGCGCCGCCCATCCCGCCTGCGCCTGCGCCTCCTCCGCATCTCTTCGAGCAAATCTCGTACACTGCGGCGGTCTCTTACACTCCGGCGGAGAAGGCTGCCCGCGCGGAG
>Ga0326727_10013085_pt1 | contig 18597 bp, 11 predicted proteins | sample MB2enrmetagenome_FD_207643 | JGI IMG/M metagenome (GOLD analysis project Ga0326727, IMG submission 207643) | Lab enriched peat soil microbial communities from McLean, Ithaca, NY, United States - MB29MY | ecosystem: Environmental > Terrestrial > Soil > Wetlands > Peat | place: USA: New York...
GCGGCCGTGATGGAAGACATCAGGATCAGGCACTTGGTTTCGGCCGGGCGCAATTTTCGGGTGAGCACGAAGCTGCTATCGGTCTTGGTGTGGACCACGCGATCGAACGACTCAGGAGTCTTGTCTTTGATGAGCTTGTCTTCGATCACGCCTGCGCCATGGATCACCACATCGATGCGTCCCAGACGCTCGTAGAGGCTGTCGATTAACCCGCCGAACGTGGATTCATCGCGCACATCCACCGCATGGTATTCGACCTTTGACCCCAACGCCTCTAATTCCGCCAGATTGCGCTGGATCTCACGATTCTTCATCAGGCGCGAATAAGCCGCTTCCACCTCGGCGGGTTTGATGGTTTTCTTGCCGGAGGCGCGCAGGGCTTCGAGCAGCGCGGCTTTCAGCTTCGGCGCATCGGTAATTGCCGCGGTACGCGGGTCTTCGGCAGGCGGAAGTGGGGAAGCCGCCGCCAGAATCAGTGTGGGTTTGGCGCGCTGGGCGAGCGTTTTGGCGATTCCGGCTGTTATGCCACGAGCGCCCCCGGTGAGGAGTACAACCGAATCCGAATCGATTTCGTGGAGTGGCCCGGCCGGTAGAGGCGTAACGGAAGGGGCGACGCTAAGGCGCAGATCACCCGGAAGGCCAACCTGTAGAACGTCTTCAAACGCGGCCAGCTCCTCGGCGAGTTTCTGGCGCAGTATGGCGACGGGGTCGGAGGGATCCACGTCGATCACCTTACAGAGGACGTCGTCGAATTCGAGAGCCAGAGTCTTGACGAAATCGGCCGCCGCAAAATGCGTGGCAGCGTGTTGGGCCTTGGGAACGAGTCCGAATTCCCCACCGCGCCCAGTGACCACAGCCAGCAGCGATCCTTTGGCTTTGCCTGCGCGCTTCAAGTCCGCCTCCGCGTACTTAGCCAGCAGGTACAGACTGCGCACGTCCTGCCGCACCTGATCCCGCCATTCCGAAAAGGCGAGTTGCTCGAATGGTTTGGCCGTGGCGAGCGGCAGAAGATGAACAATGGCTCCGATCGAGCCGTAGGAACTGCGCACGGCGGAGATCATCGTCTCAACTTGCGCGGGGTCGGTAAGGTCTGTGGCGTAGACGCCTTCCGCGTGAATCGTGGAACCGGGGCTGTGCCGGACCAGGAGCACGCGATCACCGGCGGCCTGCATGGACTCCGCCACGGCGGACGCGACCCCATTTTCGTCATCAGTCATTAAGACGACGCGGCCGGGGAACGACTTGGGCGCGGTGGCGCGCGGCCGCGGCACCGTTGTCAAAGTGAAGCGCGCCACTGATTCCTGCGGTCCGGCTTCGGCGGCCGGAGCCTGGAACAATTCGCCCTTCAAGGCTTCACTGATGCGCTCCGAAATTTCGCGTAATGTGCGAGCGCTGGTCAGCTTCTCCATGGAGCCTTGCACGCGCTGTTGCGACGCTTCGTCAAGTGTGCGCTGGAAGGCGCTGAGGATTTCAACGCGCTTGATGGAGTCGATGCCCAGATCGGATTCGATGCCGGCGTCGACGTCGAGCATGTCGGTGGGATAGCCAGTGCGGTCGCTGACGATCGCCACTACGCTGGCCAGAGTCTCACGACTGGGAGCAGGCGCTGCCGCCGCGGCGGTTATCGCAGGTTGGATCACACCCGCCGTCGCGGTGAAAATCGGGCCAAGTTGCGAGGCGATTTCAGAAAGGGTGCGCGCGCTGGTGAGTTTTTCCATCACGGCCTGCACCTGGGTCTGCTCGGCCTCCGAACAGGTGCGCTGGAAGGCGCTCAATATCTCGACACGCTTGATCGAATCGATACCCAGGTCGGATTCGATCCCGGCGGTCACGTCCAACATATCTGTCGGATATCCCGTACGGTCACTGACGATGGCGAGAAGTTCCTTGAGCACGTCCCGCGCGGGTCCGGTTTGAACCGCATCCGCGACGACGGTTGTTGCAGGTTCGGCTTCGGCAGGGCCAATCTCCGCTAACCGCGCGGCCATTTCGCTAAGGGTTCGGGCGCTGGTCAGCTTCTCCATCATTCCCTGTACCAGCTTCTGTTCCGCTTCGGAGCAGGTGCGCTGGAAGGCGCTCAGAATTTCGACGCGCTTGATGGAATCGATACCCAAGTCGGATTCGATGCCGGCGTTGATGTCCAACATGTCGGACGGGTATCCGGTGCGGTCGCTGACTATGGCGACAAGCTCGTTCAATGCGTTGCGGGAAGGCGCGGCGGAAACGGCCTCGGGGACAGCCGCGGCGGAGGATGAGGCAATGGATGACAGCTTACCTGCGATTTCGCGCAGTGTGCGCGCGCTTGTGAGCTTTTCCATCATGCCCTGAACTTGCTTCTGTTCGGCCTCCGAGCAGGAGCGCTGGAAGGCACTGAGCACTTCCACGCGTTTAATGGAATCGATGCCAAGATCCGCTTCGATAGAGGCATCGAGATCGAGCATATCGGCGGGGTAGCCGGTCCGATCGCTGACGATCGCGACCAGTTCTTTCTCCATGTTTCGGGACGCGGTTGGCGCAACGGCCACGGGAACGGGTGCGGCGGCCGGCCTCGGGGTCACGGGCGGAGCAATCACCACTGGATCAGCTACAACAACGGGCGGAGCTACAACAATGGGCGGAGCTACAACAATGGGCGGTTGCGCGGCCGTTAACTGCCCCGGTGCGCCCAGGAAGCTCTGCATAATCGCTGTCTGGCTCTGCAGGAACTGCTGCATCATGCGCTGGTATTCGACGATCACATTACCTGCATCGGCAAACGCAGCAATCCCGCCTGGAACAGCTACGTTGCGAACAACTTCCTTCACCACTTCCACGGTCCGGACTTCCGGCTTGATGGTCGCGGGGTCCACCAGACGCACAGGTTTCTTCACTTGTGGGGGGGCCGAAACAGCGTAAGTGCCCGCACCGTTCACCATCCACTGCGGCGCTCGGGTTGACGCGGGCGGCGCTTTATCGATACGTCCTCGTAAAAGCTCGTCCATCTCTACCGGTACACCCAGGGTCCAGAGGTGTCCCAGCACGGAGAGCAGTTGTTCCATTCCGCGGCGTTCCGTGGCGTCAGTCTGGATGATTACAGCCTCGCGTCCTTCCAGATTCTGTTTAGCCAGATTCGAAAGAACGTTCTTGGGGCCAACTTCCACAAAAACGCGAGCCCCTGCATCGTGCATGGCCCGGATTTGATCGACAAATCGAACCGGCTTTACAAGATGCGAGGCAAGCAGAGCGGCGATTTCCGCGCCCTCCACGGGGTAAGGGGCAGCCAGCGTGTTCGAGAAAACCTGCGCGTTGGGTGCGCTGTAGGTTTGGCGATCCAGGACCTCGGCCAGACGTTCGCGCGCCGGCGCCATAAGAGGTGAATGGAAGGCGCAAGCTACCGGAATGGCCTTTGCAGCCAGCTTTTGTTCTGAAAGCATTTCAATGGCTGCTGCCACGTCCTGTTTCGTTCCGGCGATGATGGTCTGCTTCGGGCTATTGTAGTTCGCAATCGTAATGTTCGACGCGCCATTCAAAGCCCGCTCCACCTGGGCTGCTTCGGCCAGCACGGCCGCCATCGCGCCTGCGTCACCCCCGCGAGTAGCTTCTTCTATGGCGTTGCCGCGCCTCTCGGAAAGCTCGAAGAGCGTGTCTTCGGTGATCACTCCAGCGGCCGCCAGAGCCGTATATTCGCCGTAGGAATGCCCGGCGGTCATGCCGGGGGTTACGCCCAAACGAGCGAGCAGCCGGGTGAGCGCGATCTCCACTGCGCCCAGAGCGGGCTGCGCCACCGCTGTCGCAGTGATCTCGGCCATTTGGCGCTTTTCTTCGGCGGCTTCGAACACAGGGGCCGGGTAAATATAGTCCGATAACTTCTTGGCAAATCGGCCTTCCAGCACGCGATCGGCCCGTTCCAGCGCCGTTCGGAATTCCGGAAAATGCACGGCCAGATCGCGTAGCATATTGGGCTGCTGCGATCCTTGACCAGGGTAGAGGAAAGCGACTTGGGGAGTTCCTACGCCGGCGGGAGCAATGAATATCCCTGCTTTCGCGTCGGCCGTGGCTTTGATTCCCGATGCCAGTGAATCCTTCGCTTTCGATAGCTTTTTGGCCAAGTCATCGTGCGAATGCGCCACGATGGCCAGCCGGACGCCGGATTTGGCGGTCGAAACACGTTGGGCGGCCTGAGCCGACATTTGCCGCAACGGCTGGTGATTCCCTGCCGTCAGGTTGGCGCTCAGCAGATTCAGCGAAGAGATGACGGAGTCTGCAGAGCCTGCAAAAAGGAAAAGTTCCGCCGGCCACTCTTCAACTGCGGGTATATCCTCCGGCTCCCGAATCTCGCCGGTATACTCCTCAAGCGCGGCGTGGAAGTTCGTTCCGCCGAAACCGAAACTGGAAACTCCCGCACGCAATGGCAGATCCGGAGACATTCGAATCCAGGGCCGCGTCTCCGTATTGGCATACACCGGAATCGCCGGGTCTTTCAAGCGCGCGTTCGGCTTCTCGACGTTCAGAGTGGCGGGCAGGATCTTGTGGTAAAGCGAGAGGGCGATTTTCAGCAGCCCGGTAACCCCTGCGGCCGCTTTGGTGTGACCGACCATCGATTTCACCGAACCGACCGCAATGAGGCCGGGCTTCGCGCCATCCGCTAGAAGCGTCTCGGAAAGCGAAGTGATCTCAGCTGCATCACCGGCCGCCGTTCCCGTTCCGTGCGCCTCAAACAACTGAACCGTCGAAGGTCCAAAACCAGCCTGCCGATAGGCACGCCTCAACACGGCCATCTGGCCTTCCGGCTTGGGCGCAGTCATGCTGCGGCCGCGGCCGTCGCTGGAACCTGCCACGCCCTTGATGACCGCGTAGATTCGATCCCCGCAACGCTCCGCGTCTGAGAGCCGCTTCAAAACCAGCATGGTGACGCCTTCGCTGATGGCAATTCCATCGGCCGATTCGTCAAAGGGGCGGCATTGTCCGCGGGGAGACAGCGCCTGCGACTTAGCGAAGCACATGAACCCAAAAGGACTCTGCAGCGTGTCGATTCCCCCGACCACCACCGTATCGCTCGACTGCGCGGTCAGCTCCCGGCAGGCGATCGAAACAGCGGCGAGTGAAGAAGCGCAAGCGGCGTCGACTGTGAAGTTTACGCCACCAAAGTTAAACCGATTTGCGATGCGCCCAGCTGTGACGTTTAACAGAATTCCCGCGAAGGTGTCCTCGGTCCATTCCGGCATTTGCGAAAGCACGGATTCCGGAACATTCTCAACGTACTCAGGTAAAGTCGAGCGTACGGCGTAGTTCAGGCCTACATCGCCCAACCCGCCGCTCATTCCAAGAATTACACTGGTCCGCTCGCGGTTGAACGGTTTGGTATCGAGGCCCGCGTCTTTGAGCGCATCTTCCACCGCAAGCAGCGCCAATAATTGCATGGGGTCTATCGACGCAAGGGCGTTGGGCGGGATGCCGTAATGCATCGGATCGAACGCCACGTCGCTCAGGAATCCACCCCAGCGCGAATACATCTTGTCGCGGGCTTTCTTATCGGGGTCAAAATGCCTGTCCGCATCGAATCGCGTCTTAGGGACCTCTGTGATGGCGTTGACCTTGCCCACGATATTGGCCCAGAATTCACGCACGTTGGAAGCCTTGGGCAGTATGCAACTGACGCCCACAATAGCGATGTCGCACGGCTTTTCAGCTGACGGCTCGTCTTCCACGGGAAGCCGGGGAGCCTCGACATGTTTCAGCCATTCCGCGCTCCCTGCTGACACCGCCTCGTGAAGTTCGCGAACCGAGCATACGCCCTCGTGCAATGAGGCGATCTGCCCGATCATGTACATTCCCTGCTCCAGCTGCTTCTCTTTTTCCACTGCCACGTAGCGCACGGCCTCGCCGTCGGTCACCCGGTCGATTCCCTTGGAAGCAATGCGTAACCGTCCTACGTTCAGAGCTTCCAGCGCGTCCTTAATTTCCTCGTGCGATTTGCCCTCGGCCTGTAGTTTGTTGCGGACCTCCCTGAATTGTTCGGCAAATCCGGTATCGACACAACGCGTAGCATGGCCAGGTCCGGATTCCAGAATCACCGTGTGGCGGCAATTGAGGGCTTCTTCCTGGAAAGTCTCGACAATGGCGCCACCCTGAACGGCCTCGCGGGTAAACAGATACGCGGTGCCCATCAGAACGCCCAGCTTAACGCCTTTTTCGGCCAGAGGCGCGGCCATAGCCGACACCATCGCCGCGGATTGCGCGTCATGAATTCCGCCCGCGAAGATCACGTGAAGCTCGTCGGCTTTTACGCCCGCCGCGATCGACTCCAGCAGTGCGTCGATCATGGTTTCCCAAAGCACGAAGCTGGTGCGCGGGCCCACATGTCCACCGCACTCACGGCCTTCAAAAATGAACCGCCGCGACCCGTCTTCGATGAACATCTTCAGAAGCGGCGGCGCGGGAACATGCAGGTAAGTTCGGATGCCCAGTTTTTCGAGGCTGGCCGCCTGATCCGGGCGCCCTCCCGCGATGAGTGCGAAAGGCGGCTTAATGTCACGCACCACCGCCAGCTGTTCTTCCCGCAATTCGGTGGGAACGAACCCAAGGATCCCGACTCCCCAACTCTTTGTCCCGGCCAGGTCGCGCGTCTTTTCCATCAAACGCCGCACTTGTGGACCGCGCAGCAAAGCCAGCGCCAGAAACGGCAATCCCCCGCCCTCGGCCACGAAGTTCGCAAATTCAGCCGTATCGCTGACGCGCGTCATCGGGCCTTGCAGAATGGGGTAATCCGTGGCGTGCTCCCGCGCGAGGGGGGAATTGCGGCCCAGTGGGGCCAGACGCTGCGCAGCCGTCACGTGTTCCACGATGGCCGATCGTAGGGCGTCGATAACGCCCGCAACCGTGCCATAGCGCGAAGCAAACACTGCGGCAAATGCGGAATCCTGGCCTAAGGGCCACAAATCGGTTTCCGGGTTCTTCCAGTTTGCACCGTCAACGAGAGCTTTGCGCCACAGCGCCTGTGCCTCGGGGAGCGGCTTCGAACGTAGTTCGATTTCCAGCTTCTCCAGTTGCTCGGTAGCTTTCATGCCCGGCCGTTTCCACAGACGGGTGAGAAGGTCGAGTTCGCGACCCAGACAAAGAGTCTCATCTCCTCCGGCGCGCTCCAAAGCGGCGCGCAATTTCGAAGGAATGGTGGATTCGGCCGTCAGCAGGACTTGGCTATCCAGCACCACGCCAGCCGCGCCGCCCGCGTAGCAGGCCGAAACAGTGTGCGGACCAATGCCACCGTGAATCCAAACGGGAAGTGAACATTCACGCGCCAGCCGCTGCAGCAGAATAAAGCTGGTTTCCTCGCCGACGAGTCCGCCCGCTTCCTGTCCCTTGGCGACTAAACCGTCGACGCCGGACGAAATGGCAACCTTGACTTCTTCCGATGAAGTGATTTCGGCCAGCACCCGGCGGCCAGACTTCTTCAAGGAGGCGACGGCAGCTCCGAACCCCGATGCAAGAACACCCGTGACAATGACAGTGCTCGCGGCATTCGGAAGCGCCACAATCAATTCGCCCGTGTTCTCCAGGTAAGCGTTCAGCTTAACCGCAAATTCACCATGCGCCAAACGCGCCACCCGATCGATGGCTTTATGGGCGAGCGCGCAATCCGGCGTTGCTTCGAGGTTCAGCACTCCTGTGGCGGACACCGAACCTGCGCCGCGCCGGGTGGCCGCGATTACCGGGCCGAGATTTAACATGCCCGGCAGATTTTCAACGAAGATAACGAATTGTTCGAGGTTCATTCCGGTTTATGCCGCAGTCCTAAACAACAGCCATTCAAATAATGGCCGCCTGAGGCTGCCCTTTCTTAAAGTCTTCCACCCACTCGCGATTGATCTCGTCGCCCGACCGCAGCGTAACCTCAGCTCCGCAGCCGGCGCACTTTAGACGGAACCCAAGCGAAGGTTCAAGCGCTCCCCCACAAGAAGAACAAGCCGCCGGTGTGAACGAGAGCAGCCCGTCAATCATTCGAATCCAGGTCGAAACCAGCAGAAAGTAACGGTTCACGTCTTTGAGCGACACTTCCCCTTCGAAGTGGGAGGCGTCCTCGGCCGGCATGCGCGCCTCCAGCAGCGCCTTCCCAACCAGCGTCAACTGGCCGTCCTGCTCAATCACGTTCGGGCCGTAAACATCAATCGCCGTCTGAAGAATACTCTTCTCGGGAAGCCAAACCCGAAATTGTGACTCAACTTCCATCGAGATCTCGATCAGATCCAGTGACTCGGCTCCCAAATCATCCAGGTGGACGTCTGGAGCGACTTGTTTCGCATCAATGTGGAGACTTTGCGCGACGATCGCCGCGAATTTCTCCCCGATCTGCTCCTCCGTCATCCAGGTGTTACTCATGGTCGCTAGCATCCTCATTTCGTCAACCCCCCGTTGCCCCCCAAGCCCGGACGGCGAGAACGGCGTTCTGCCCGCCAAACGCGAAGGCATTCACCAGCGCATTGCGGATCTCACCTTTCCTGCTGTGGTTGGGCACATAGTCTAGATCGCACTCTGGGTCGGATTCCTTTAGGTGCATCGTAGGAGGAATAGTTTTATTTTCCATTGCCTTGAGGGTGAAAACCAAATTTGAGACGCCGGCTGCGGAAATTGTGTGCCCGATTTGCCCTTTGTTTGAGGAGATGGCCGTCCGACGAGCGTGCGATCCAAGTACTTTCCTGATAGCCGCTGTTTCGGTGGCATCATTTTTTGGGGTGGAAGTTCCATGCGCTGCGATGTAATCCACCTCTTCTGGTGGTGTAGCACCTTCGGACATCGCCAGACGCATGGCCTCACATTCTGCCGCGCCCCCTGGGGAAGGATCGGTAAGCGTATGGGCATTCAGACTCGCCCCGAATCCGGTAATCTCACCGTAGATCCTGGCTCCCCTGGCCTGTGCGCTCTCGAGCGACTCCATCACCACCGCGCCAGCGCCTTCCCCCATGACGAACCCATCGCGACGCCGATCAAACGGTCGCGACGCTTCATCGGGGTCCTCGGCACGGCTGAGAGCTCCAATTACGGAGAATGCCAGAATGCTGAGCGGACTCACTAGAGCCGCCGCGCCTCCCGCAAGCATGGCTCGCACACGCCCCCGACGGACCAACCGAAATGCGTCCCCTATAGCATAGGAACTCGCCGCGCAGGCGGTGTCGTTCGTCATGGTGGGTCCACCGATCTTTAACAAGCGCGAAACGACGGCTGCCATGGTTTCGCCCTGCCGCCGAAAAAAAGTATACCGGGGAAGGTGGTTGCCCTCCTCGATGAGCTGCTTCATGTCGAGTGTGTACTTGCCCGGTATCGCGAGCCGAAAATAATCTCGCATCAATCGCATGTCGAGGTAGTTCACGCTCATCCCCAGCGCCAGACCGAAGTCTCGAAAAGGAACCGGTTCGCGATCGAGACCGGCGTCTCGAAATGCCTCGAGCGCAGTGGGGGCCATCAGCCGGACCGGACGACGGCATTCCGGCCCGGAATAGGACTGGATACCGGATTCACGAGGGATGGCTCGAACCTCGGCGGCTACCCGGGCCTGATATTCGCTGGCGTCCCAGAAACTGATTGGGCGGATTCCGTTTTCACCCGCGGCGAGGCGCTGGAAGCATGTGGCCGAATCCGGCCCTAGCGCGTTCGCCATCCCCAGTCCCGTTATCACCACGCGATGCATTTTGCTCACTCCAAAAGTCACGAAAGGTGGGCTCGGGAGCCCACCTCTGTGGCCTTGACTTTCCCTTGTGGTCTTGGCTTCCTGTCGACCCGGACCTTTAACTCCGGCCTAGTGTCCGTTCTTTCCGTTCTTGGCCGCCAGAACGCTCTCCCGGGCGGGACGCGACTCCTCGGCTTCCAGGAAGCCCTGTTCGACCAGGAACTTGATGATCTGCCGCGCGTTCTCCTCCGCCGTGCGGTCCGCCGTGGGCAGCGTTAATTCGGGATTCGCGGGCGCCTCGTACGGGTCATCGACGCCGGTAAAGCCCTTGATCTCGCCCGAGCGCGCCTTGGCATAAAAACCCTTCACGTCGCGCGTTTCGCATACCGCCACGGGCGTATCAACGAACACTTCGAGGAATAGCCCTTCAGGATGCATCGCGCGAACCTGATTTCGGGTAGCGGCATAAGGACTGACCGCGGCGCAGATCACCGCGCCGCCGTGGCGGGCAATCTCCGAAGCGACGAAGCCGATGCGGTTGATGTTGAGGTCCCGGTCCTCTCGGGAGAAGCCCAGGCCCTTTGATAAGTGCGTGCGAACCACGTCTCCATCAAGCACCGTGACCTGGCGGCCGCGCTCATTCAGCATGACGGTAAGAATCTCGGCGATAGTGCTCTTGCCGGCGCTGGGAAGGCCAGTGAACCAAACCGTGAATCCCTGCTCGGTCCGCGGAGGGTAGGCCGAGCGCAAAACTGCGGCCGTTTCTTTGCGCGTGAACCACTCGGGCAACTGCTTGCCCTTCGCCAGAAAGTCATTACGGACCTGGGTTCCTGAGATGTTGGCGATCTTCGCGCCTTCCGGCACGCGCGTCACCTGCTCATACCGGTCTTCTTCGGGCAGATAAACCATCTCATCGAACGGCAGCATCTTGACGCCGATTTCTTTCTCGTGCTCCGCCACCAACTCGCGCGCTTCGGTGCCGCGGTAAAACGGCTTCCCGGTGGAATCGACACCCGGTCCGGCGTGGTCGCGCCCGACGATAAAATAGTTGCAGCCGTAATTCCGGCGGATGATGGCATGCCACAAGGCTTCCCGCGGCCCAGCCATGCGCATGGCAAGCGGCAGAAGGCTCAACAGCGTGGTGACCGGATCGTAATAGTTGTCAACCAGTGCTTTATAGACGCGGACGCGAGTGTAAGTATCTACATCGCCCGGTTTGGTGATGCCCACGACGGGTTGCAACAGCAGGGAGGCACCGGCTTCTTCAGCGGCGCGCTTGGTCAGCTCTTCGTGAACGCGGTGCATGGGATTGCGGGTCTGGAACGCCACAACGTTCGGGTTCGACATCGCTTCCAACATCTCCCGCACCTGCTTTGGGGTGTGACGCAGTTCCGGGAAATCGTAGTGCCTCGGAATCTCGAGCACCTGGATCGGCCCTGACAGGTTATAACGGCCCCAGCGCTTCATTTCCGCGACGAACGGATGCTTGGCATCCAGCGTGCCGCAGACCTTCTGCGCTTCCAGCTCCGGGTCGCGCTCGTAAATCTCCTCAATGGTCAGGATCGCGAGCCGGTTGTTCTTCGCGCTGCGCAGGGCGATCTCCTGGCCAACTTTGAACTGGCTGGGGTCCACCACAGTCAGGGTGATCGGGATCGGGAACACCGTCCCGTCCTTCAGGCGCATATTGTTCAAAACGCCGAAGTAGTCGTCCTTGCCCATGAAGCGGTCCACCGGCGAAAACGCGCCGACGGCCAGCAATTCCAGGTCGCAAAGGGTCCGCTCGTTGATTTGGATGGACGCTAGGTCGCCCGCATGCGCGGTCAGCCGCTCGACTTCACTGTCCGGTACCAGCAGATCTTTCAACACGCCCCCGTAGGGCGCGATCAAAGTGGTTGTTTCCGTCGAATTCATAAGATAATTCCTTTTTCTAGTACTTTATAAACTTCTAGTGGGCGTTGAAAACAAGCTGATACCCCGTTGCGAAGAGCAGCGAGCCCAGTCCCACCCGAAGCGGGCGGCTGGGTAAACGGGGCGCCAGATAGCTTCCGATCAGGACTCCAGGAACGGACCCCGCCAGCATTACGGGCACCATAGCCCAATTCACGTGTCCCGCCGTTCCGTGCATAAAAGCGGTGGCGGAAACCAGCATCGCGGCATGGAAAACGTCGGTCCCCACGACCCGCGCCGGATTGTTTGGGAACAGAATCATCAGGAAAGGAGCAATAAGAGTTCCGCTACCCACCGAAGTCATCCCCACCGCGAATCCGATGAGGAAGCCCCAAACGATGGTGCACGCAATCTTGTTCTGCTCAACAAAGGAATGCGGGTGCGGATCTTCCCTGCGCCGCAGAGTGCGAACAATCATCGTAATCGCGCCGATCACAAGTACGCAGCCGATGGCCTGTTTCACCATTTTGTCGGCGTTCATGCCGTGCTCGTGCATGTACCGGATCGCCAAAAATCCAAGGCCGCCTCCAGGGATGCTGCCGCAGGCCATAAAGAGAGCGATCCGCAGATCCACGGTCTTCTGCTTCCAATGCATCCACGCGCCCACAATTTTTGTGACGGCGCCGTAGGCCAAGTCCGTCCCGACGGCCACAACGGGAGCCATACCACCGAACAGCAGCAGCAGCGGGGTCATCAGAGCAGCGCCTCCCATACTAGTCAACCCGACCAGTATGCCGACGCCGAAGCTCATAAAAAGCAATCCAAGAGGATTCATTATTGTTTTTAGGTCCGGCGAAAATGCGTCTCAGCGGAACCTCGAAGAACCGCGAAAGGAGGCGGCTCGAAGTTCTGGGCGGCTATACCCACCAAAACACCACCTTTGCTCGAAGGTGGGAAGCACTTAGTGACGCGACAAGGCGTAAACGTTTCATCCAACCGCGCAGATTGCTGCGCTTTCCTCCGTGCTTGAATTTGTGAGGACAGAGGGCGTGGAGCGGACCGAATCAGCTATCGTGGCCAAACTCTAAGGAAAAGCTTTGCCTTGATTGTAGACGGGATTTTTGCCGCCTGTCAAGGCGAATTTCTTCTTCAGACGTCATCCGATGATCCGTTAGTACCTGTCTTCTCTTGGGCTTACGGACATGACGCTGTAATACAGACATGTGCGATTCAGTCCGGCCACTGCACGAATTTAATTGAATTGGTGCTTGATTTTTAGCATTCCTCTCACGTCAAAGTTCCAACCGCTTCGGACCGAATGCCATGTCCCCGTTGATTCCCTCAGGCCCGTCCGGCCCGGCAATGCAGACGCAGAATGTCAAGAGCACTTGACACAAAAGTTTTTTATGCCTACCATTAGATGCTTTTGCTGTAAATGATTCGTTACAGACGTAATTCGCAACACCGTTCGGCACTTTGGGGGATCCTCGCAAATGACGTTCGATATCGGTGAAAAGGTGGTCTACCCCAATCAAGGGGTTGGAACCATCGAAAACATCAGCAGCCGCAACTTTGGTGCTCAACTTGAGCAGTTCTACCTTCTTCGCCTCGCCTACAGTAGTATGACCGTAATGGTGCCCGTTTCCAACGTGGGCAGCATCGGTCTCCGCCGGATCACAAAGACTTCCGAAATCACGAAAGTCCAGCACTATCTGGCGACAGGCGAGTGTCACAACCATCCAGACTGGAAGTACCGCTTCAAAGTCAATAGCGACAAGATGCAGAGCGGTAATCTTCTGGCAATCGCTGAAGTCTTCAAGGGCCTGCTCATCCTGCAGGCTGACAAGCCGCTTTCCTTCCGGGAAAAGAAAATGTTAGAGCGGGCGCGGCACATGCTCGTTTCTGAAATCTCCATCGCTCGCGGCATGAGCCCCGAAGAGGCTGAGGAAGCCTTGCGGAAAGCTCTCTCGAAGTCCAGTATCCTTCTTCCAGCCGTGGCTTAAGAGAAATTTCACGGGCTCCAACCGGCAGGGAAGGGGCCCGACCCTCTTTAGGTGACCACCCTCTTACCAAAAGTCCTGGTTCCCAACAGAAAAACAACGACGACCGAAACGGGTAAAGCCACCAGAATCCATATCAGTGGAAGCGTAGGAAAGTCTCGTCCGCCCACCGTAGGAACCATCGCATAGCGCAATCCCTCCGCCGCGTAGGTGAGTGGGTTCAGCAGCGTCAGCACCTGGAACCAGCGAATGCGGCTCAACGCGCCCCAGGGGTAGTATGTGCACCCGGTAAATAACAGCGGCGTGAAGATCAGCGTGAACATAAGGCTGATCTGGTCGGGCTTGATGATCGTCCCCATGAGCAATCCCACGGTCGACCCCACCAGGCCGGTGAGCACAACCATCGCAAGCAGAGCGAACATTCGATCGGTTCGCACGGCGAAGCCGGTCCCTAGAATCACCCACCCCAAAGGAAAAATGACTGAACTCGCCACCGCACCCCGCAGCGCCCCGAACAGGACTTTCTCCAGCGCCACGAACCAGACGGGCATAGGCGCCAGGAGCCGGTCATCAATCTCGCGGGCGAATCCGAGATCCAGAACCAGAGGCAGTGTGACCCCCTGCATAGCCGCAATCATGCCGGTAAGCGCCACAATCCCAGGCAGCATTAACGCAGCGAAGTTGGGCGCGGCAAGCCCGATCCCCGGCAGCACCTTGCCGAAGATAAAGAGAAAGAACAAAGGCTGCATCAGCGCCTGCATCAGGAACGGAATGAACTCCCGCCCCGTCACCACCAGGTCGCGGTGAAAAGTCGCCAGCAAAGCGGAGAATGCCAGTCGTGTTCGCGAACCCATTAGCGCAGGTGCCTCCCCGTCAGTGATAGAAATACTTCTTCGAGCGAAGGCTTCTTCACGCTCACGTTGCGAACCTCCGCGCCGTTTTCGGAAATCGCCTGGGCCGCGCTGCCAATAAGTGAGTGAACGTTGTCGCCAAATAGCCTGTGTGTATAGTGCCCGGGCTCTTCAGAGTCCGCGTCGGCGGTAGTATCCACCCTCGCCGTCCCTGGAAGCGAACGCAGCATCAGCGCGATCTGCTCGCTGATTTGAGCATGGTCGACGCGTTCGGTGAACGTCTGCAATTCCAGCGCGCTGCTCCCTGGCAACATGCGCTTCAGCGCCTCGGGAGAATCGTTCACCAGAATCTTCCCATGATCCATTACCGCAATCCGGTCGCACAAGTGATCGGCTTCTTCCATGTCATGCGTAGTCATCAGAATCGTCAGGCCGCGCGCCCTTAACTCGGCAATCTTCTCCCACAGGAACAACCGCGATTGCGGATCCAGATTATTGGTCGGTTCATCCAGGAACAGCACTTCGGGTTCGTGCATGAGCGCGCGCGCGATCATCAGGCGCTGCACCATGCCCCCTGAATACGCGCTCACCTTCTCGTTCTTCCGCTCTCCCAGGCCGAGTTGTTCCAACAGACGGTCCGCCAGTTCGCCCCGCTCACGCCGGCCCACCCCGTGATAAGCCGCGTGGAAGGTCAGGATCTCGCGCACCTTAAGGCTCCGATCCAGATTGCTTTGCTGCGGGACGACCGCAATCCGCTGCTTCACGCCGATAGGGTCGGCCGCAACATCCACACCGCCGATCGATGCCCCGCCGGACGTCGGCACAATCGCCGTCGTGAGTACGCCGATGGTGGTTGTTTTACCCGCGCCGTTGGGGCCGAGCAGCCCAAAGATCTCGCCCCTTCGCACGGCGAACGACACATCGTCGACGGCGTTGGTCTTCCCTTTTGCGTAGCGCTTCACGAGGTGCGTCACGACTACGGCATTTTCGGGCTGGTAGGCAGAACCGCTCACAATTTCTCCAGGACCATTATGAACTGTGCGTCCCAACACGCACTACGCGAACTTTACCACTCACATCCCACTTTCTGCATCCGTACAATAGGAATGCGTTATGCCGGCTTCCGGAACAATCATTGAGAGCGACCGCGGGGGACTGCCCCCCATAGAAACCGGGCCTTCTTTCGGCGGAGGCGATGGGGATTCAAATGAGGACCGCGGTGGGCGCCGCTCAGTCGGGGTGGCTGGCGTCATCATCGGGATGATCGCAAGCACCATGACATTCGTCGCGCTTGCCAGCACACTGATTCTCGCTCACGTGCTGAATAACCACTGGGTTTCTCTGCCCATCCCCCGGGTTCTCTGGCCCAACACGGCGCTGCTTTTGATGAGCAGCGTAGCCATCGAGATGGCGCGCCACGCTTTAAAGAAGGGTCAGCGCGACCGCTTTAATCTGCTGTGGTGGGTCGGCACGGTTCTCGGAACAGGGTTTCTGGCCGGCCAAACCGTCGCCTGGCTGCAGCTGCGCGCGGCGGGCGTCTACATGACTACGAACCCCAGCCATAGCCTCTTCTATGTCCTTACGCTCACGCATGCCGCACACGCCGTAGGAGCGCTAATGGCTTTGCTCTGGGTGGGGATTGCGGGGGTACGCTTTCAACTCGGTCCAGGCAAGCGCACGGGTGTTCTGGTCTCCAGCATCTTTTGGCATTTCCTGGATGTTATGTGGCTCTGTCTGATGGCCTTGTTTCTGCTCTGGGGATGAGTACCCCGCTTAGCACGATCACCGCCCAGGCGCGCCGCATCAACCGTCGGGAAAAAGGACTGCCTTTTCTCTTGCTGGGGGATGCCGCTCTATTCTTCGTCCTGATCACAGCTTACCTGGTGGCCCGCACCGCGTCCCCCACCTGGCCCCGCCCATTGCACTTTCCATCCGGTCTGATGACCGTCGCCATGATCATGTTCGCACTGGCAGCCAGCGGCACCATGCGCGTGGCGGTCCAGTACGCCAAAGAAAAGGATCTCGCCATGGCCCAGCGAATGGTTGCCCTGGCCATCGTCGGATGGAGCACTTTCCTGTTCTTGCTCGCCATGGAATGGGCCCGGCTCTATTTCTTTGAGCATGTCCAGTTGCTCTCCAATCCCTGGCATGTGGCAGCGCTCGGCATTTCCTACTACGGCATCACCGGGATTCTGGCCGCACACGTTCTTGCCGGAACGGTCTGGCTGATCGCGGCTTCACAACATGTCGGAGAGTGGCGCCTCATCAGCCTCGAAATCTTCGTGGATTATGTGAATGCCGTTTTTCTCATCGTGGCGTTTTTGCTGATCTTTAGTTCGATGGATTTGAGCGGATTCTAGCGCCAGTCGAATAGGGCTTCAGGTCCGCCATCAATCCCGCACCCTTTCCCTCCCAAAATAGTATATACTCTCATATAGACACCCAAGGAGGGGAATTTACCGATGCTCGAGACAAAAACCGCGAAACTGTTCAAGAACGGCTCCAGTCAGGCGGTGCGTTTGCCCGCGGAATTTCGCTTTGAAGGTCGTGAGGTCTACGTGAGACGAGACGAAGTCACGGGCGACGTCATTCTTTCCAATCGCCCCGGCGCGAAAGTCTGGCGAGAGTTCTTCGACACGATGCACTCCATCAATGTGCCCGACGATTTCATGTCCGACCGCCCGATGAATGCTCCCCCTCGCGAGCGCGATCTCTTCGCCGACAGCTAAGTGAGCATGCTCTATATGCTCGATACCGACATATCGAGCTACATCATCAAGGGGCGTTCGCCCAAAGTCGAGGCGGAATTGTCGGCCATTGAGCCGTCCATGGTCTGCGTTTCCGCTATCACGCGCGCGGAGCTGCTATACGGCCTGAAGCGGCTCCCTCCCGAACACCGGCTGCATGTTGGCGTGAAGCGGTTCCTCAAGATCGTGCGGGTACTCTCCTGGGACGCCGAAGCCGCCGAGTTCTACGCCGATATCCGGCATCACCTGATAACGACTGGGCAGCAGATCGGAGAACTCGACATGATGATTGCCGCGCATTCTCTTTCCGCCGCGGCCGTTCTGGTCACGAACAACACGTCACATTACGCGCGAATTCGGTCTCCTCTGATTATTCAGAACTGGCTGTGAGCAGGCCCGCCAGTAACGCGACCCGGTCGGCAATACGCTCCACCAGCATGCTTTCGTTCGCCGCATGCGCGCCTTCTCCGACGGCTCCAAGTCCATCCAGTGTCGGGACTCCCAGCGCAGCCGTAAAATTCCCATCCGACCCGCCGCCCGTTGCGGATTCTTCCACTTCCACCCCAATCTCGCGGCCAATTCGCTGGGCCCCACGGAACAATTCAACCACGCCTTTGGTTCTTTCCATCGGCGGCCGGTTCAGTCCGCCTTCCACCTGAATCGAACAACGCTGATCAACCGGCTTCAGCGCGTGAAACTTCTTTTCCAGAAGTGCCGCATCGCGCAGCTTCGCAACCCGTATATCGACATGCGCATTTGCTTCCGCGGCCACCACATTCGACCGCGTGCCACCAGACACCACGCCGGCATTCACAGTGATCCCTTTCGCGAGGTCCGTAAACTCGGCCAGCTTCAACAACTGACGCGACAGTTCCAGCACCGCGCTCGCGCCCGCCTGAAAATCGACTCCCGCGTGGGAGGCTCGTCCTTTCACGCGCACGCGGTAATCGCCCACGCCTTTCCGCGCCGTCTTTAGTTTCCCGGTGAGCCCCGTCCCAGGTTCCACAACAAACACAGATCGGCTCGCCAGGGCGTTCTTCTCAGTCAGTGCGCGGGAAGTGTGACTGCCGGTTTCTTCATCAGCATTCAGTTGCAATAGGATGCGCACCGGGACCCGAACCGAAAGCTCCCGCAGCGCCTTCACTGCCATAAGCACCATTGCCACCCCGCCTTTCATATCGAGAACGCCCGGTCCCCACAACCTTCCATCCCGCATGTCCCATGGCATGGATTTCAGCGTTCCCATAGGCCAGACGGTGTCGTAGTGGCCCAAGATCAGAATCTGTCCGCCGTTGCGCTTCCGCCGTTCGAGAGAAAACTCGCAAAGAAGATGCCCACCGCGGGCGGTCCTTACTCTCGCCCCGAATCGTTCCGCGGCCATGGCGCTGAACCAGCCGGCAAAGCGACCCAGCGCCTCCGCATCATCGCTGGGCGATTCAATTCGAACCATCTCCCCAATAAGATCGATGGTT
>Ga0326727_10013088_pt1 | contig 18594 bp, 23 predicted proteins | sample MB2enrmetagenome_FD_207643 | JGI IMG/M metagenome (GOLD analysis project Ga0326727, IMG submission 207643) | Lab enriched peat soil microbial communities from McLean, Ithaca, NY, United States - MB29MY | ecosystem: Environmental > Terrestrial > Soil > Wetlands > Peat | place: USA: New York...
GCCTCGGCGAGCGCCTCAGCGTGGGCGGCATAGTCGCCTTGAATGGCCAGTACGCCGACGGCGGGCAATCGAGCTTCCGTCAATCCTGTCCCTCCTGCGCTGCCGGGAAGGGATTGAAGACCTCCACTGCGAAGCCTTCGAAATCCCTTACGTTGCGGGTTACGACAATCAGGCGGTGTATACGCGCTGTCGCCGCGATCAGGCCATCCTCCCACTTGGGATTGGACCGGCCTCTCATCAGCCTTGCCCATTCCCGGAAGATGGATTCATCCGCGGGCAGGATCTCATAAGCCGAAGCAAGGCGATCGATCCACTCGCTGATCTCAGCAGCCTTCGGCAAATCCCGGCGCCGGGTGATCTCCACACCCCTTTGCAGCTCCCCCAGTGTAACCGCCGCAAGGAACATTTCACTCTTGGAAACGGAACGAATCCACTCGAGAACGGCAGGATGCGGACGCGGTTTGCGAGTTTCCGAAACGATATTGGTGTCGAGCAGGTACATTGGACTTACTCGAACTCAACCGGAGGCCGGCTCTCGTATTCTCCGCGCGGGGGCACGATGTCTTCAAACCGGGGACCGCCGGGATCGAGCAGAATATCCTTCAGGGACGGCCGCGCTTCTTGCTTCAGCCGCTTCCACTCGCCGATGGGCACCAGCACAGCCGTTTCCACGCCGCGCCGGGTCACAACCTGAGGGCCGTCCTTGAGTGTGGCGTCGAGCAACTCGCTGAAACGCGCCTTTGCGTCATAAACCTGCCAGGCCATGAGAACCTCCACCAATATAGTCATATCACTAGTCATATGACCATGTCAAACCGCCTGTGGCGCGTCGGTCTCCAGTTTTGATGCTAAATTGGTATGCGGAGAACGCGCCGGATCGTTCCTGTTGTTGTATTCAAGAGGAGAAGAGCCATGGCGGAAGAGGGAAAGGGGGCGATTGCCGCCGCTTTTGTGCTTGCCATGGTCCTGGCTTTCTTTGTCGTTGCCTTGATTTCATCGCACAATCGATCGCAAAACCGTCAACCCAGGAAGGAGTTCGGCAAGATCTACCGCTCGGACGATGGCCGCTACTATACGCGCAGCCACGACCGCAACGGCTTTTCCGACTGGGAGTACACCGCCGGCGGAGACGAAGCGGGAGGCGAAACCACGGGCTCGCTCAGCACTGGGACCTGGTTTCGAGTTGGCTCAACTCCATCGGGAATGTCGCCGACTTCCAAGGTTGTCGCCGAGGAGGATGGCAAGCCTGTGGGTGCGGTTGAAGAGGAATCCGCTGTCGGCAACAACGAAGAGATTACCGAATCGACCACGGAAAGCGAGGCCGATAGCATGGATTCGTCCAGCGACAGCGGCAGCGATTCAGGCGGCGACAGCGGCGGCGGCGATAGCGGCGGGGATGGCGGCGGAGGCGATGGCGGGGGAGGAAGCGATTAGCGGCGTCCCACCCGGAGACCGCGCTCACGGCTCCGAGAATCCGCAGTTTCAGCGCCCGTCCGCAACGATGGGAGATACGCTTCCGGCCCATTCCCGCGCGGAATCCATGCTATATTCCTTGGTATGGCCACGGCTTTGCACATCCCGTTGAGTGAGTATCTCGGCATCAGCTACCGGCCGGACCGCGAGTACGTGGATGGAGAGATCAGGGAGCGCAACGTGGGCAAGTGGGAGCAGGCGCGATTGCAGTGGCTGCTGGCGCTTTGGTTCGGCACGCACGAGAAGCAATGGGGAATCACCGGCAGCACGGAACAGCGGGTTCGAGTCTCCGAGAATAGGGTCCGCGTACCGGATGTGGTGGTGCTGGCAGCCGGAGCGCAGCCGGATGTGCTAACCGATCCGCCGCTGCTGGTGATCGAGATTCTCTCTCCCGACGATACTTACTCCGATACGCAGGAACGCGCGCAGGACTATCGCGAGATGGGCGTGGAGACGGTCTGGATCATCGATCCAAAGACGCGCACGCGGCGCATGTGCTCGGGAGCGGAATGGGTCGAATCCTCGCGTCTGGAGGTCAAAGGCACGCCCTTGTATGTCAGCCTGCCCGACATCTTCAGCCAGTTGGCCTCTGCCTGACCGCCCGCGGCGCGGGCCGACTGCCCTCGGCTCGGGGACGAACGGGGACGGTTTCCCACCCTTCGCCAGAAAAAAGGCGAAGGATGGCACGCGGCGCCAATCATTTTGGAATGGCCAGACCTGTGTCATCCTCGGATTGTAGAATCTAGATGCGATTGGAACTTCAGGGGGAGGGTGCGGTGTCTGGAGGGGTATCCAAAAGGGCGGAGATACTAAAGAAGCTCTTGCCCTACATCAACGACGGAAACTATTTCGAGCATGAGGAACTTGTCGTGTTTGGTGCCTCATCTTTCGATGACTTGTTCGAGAGTCTAACTCACCCCTCAAATGAGCGCGAGGATAACCCTCTCTACAACGTTGTAACTGAGTTCTTGGGCGATTACAAAGCTCACCATGGCAGGATTGAGGTGACGGAGCGCCTATCCCTTGACCGGAATCCGAGTCTCAAATCTGATGCTCGAGGTGAACTATCGCAGGTAAATCCGCCTCTGCTAGATGCAATCGAGGGAGCATTATCTGAGGCGAAGATCCCGAGTGAGGATTCAATTGATTCCGCCTTTACCGAGGAGTTGCTAGGGAAACTGCCGAGAATTGTCAATCGGGCAATACTTCTCAGCAAGATGAGCCTCGATCGTGTCCCGAACAAAGTTTTAAAGCGATACTTCTACGAGGCTCACCGCTGTTATCTTTACGGATTTAGCGTCGCCGGTGCAGTTCTCTGTCGGGCAATTCTTGAATCTGCATTAAAAGCAATTTGCGATCCAAAGGGAAACCTTGATAGAGGAGGGCGCGACGGAAAATCCTATTTCAAAACGCTAGTCGCCGAAGCCACTCGGCTCAGTTTCCTTTCGGATGATCGTCCTCAATGCGCGCTCGACGCTAAGACGGCTGGGGACAAGGCGATTCACGATTTCCCCTGTTTTGAACGGCAATGGGAGAGTAAGCTTGGCGAGATTCTCGACAACACAAGAAAGGTGTTGATCGATCTCTACGGGGAGAGAATAAACTGTTGACGATTCTCAACCGCCTAACTTTGCTCCTTGGTGCGCAAGGACGAGAAAGAAGGCCGGTTGCCCTAACCTTGCGCTCTCCTCGGGCGCAAGGGTGGGGTGCGTCGCCAATTACGCAACCTTGATGGTGAGTTCCTTGCCTAGCGCGTGGAAGGCCTCGGCGATGCGGTCCACCTTGGTGGCATGAGACAGCGTGGTCAACCGGTTGACCTCCTGCTTGCTGGTCTTGAGGCGCTTGGCCAACTCCGCCGGGCGCACATTCTGGCGAATCATCTCATTGAGCAGAGCGCACTTGAGCGAGAGGCTGGCGGGTAGTGCGATGAGGTATTCCCCCTCCTGACGGGCCGTGGGAGTGGGACTCATGCGGCGCTCATCGAGGTAGTGCTCCAGAGCCAGTTCCAATGCCTCAGCCGCGTACTTGAGAGCGTCTTCCAGCGTTTCGCCGTCGGTGATCGCCTCGGGAACATCGCGGAAAGTCACGGTATGTCCGCCCTCCTCCGGGAGGCAGGGCGTCAACTTTGCGGCGTATTGCAGCATCACTTCTCCCCTTTCAGGCCAAGTTGCTTCTTGATGTTTTCGACAGTGCCGACGGGCATCTCGGTGCGGTGCGTGGGCATCACGGTGGTCTTGCCATTCAGTGTGACGTAGATGTGCGAACCCTTGCCCCGCGAGCGATCGAACTTTGCGCCCTTGCTCTTCAACCACCTTCGGAACTCGGCGCTGTTCATTTATCAATGGTACACAAAAATGTTTACCATGTCAAGGCTCCGGGAAAAACTACCGGAGGGAGCAGGCGGCCGAAGGCGTCTGCCCCACCCCAGGTGGTCCGCCCGAGCGGCAAGCTCACCAGCCGCGGGTTTGGAGCTGGTCCTTTTCTTCGATGGCGGCGGCGGCCAGGCCCTTCATGGTTCCGGTGACCTGCTCGCTGACCTCGGCCAGAATCCTGGGATCGTTGAAGTGGGTGGTGGCCTGGACGATGGCGCGGGCGCGGCTGACGGCCTCCTCGCGCTCTTCGGGGTTGCGCGGCGTGCCCACCTCGCCCTTAGCGCAAAGGCCGACTTCGGCTTCCGACTCGGTCCAGTTCTCGACTTCGAGCGGGGTGGCGCGCTCCTTCATGAAGATTCCCGAGCCGACGAAGACGGCCTCTGCGCCCAGTTGCATCATGAGCGCGGCGTCGGCCGGGGTGGCGATGCCGCCGGCGGAGAAGTTGGGCACCGGCAGCTTGCCGGAGCGGGCCACCATGCGCACCAGCTCGTAGGGGGCCTGAAGGTCCTTGGCGGCGGCGTAGAGCTCCTGCTCGGATAGAACCGTGAGCGCGCGCATCTCGCGCGTAATCTGGCGCATGTGCTTGACGGCGTGGACCACGTCGCCGGTGCCCGCCTCGCCCTTGGTGCGGATCATGGCCGCGCCCTCGGCAATGCGCCGGAGGGCCTCGCCCAGGTTGCGCGCGCCGCAGACGAAGGGCGTGGTAAAGGCGTGCTTGTCGATGTGATGGGCCTCGTCGGCGGGGGTGAGCACCTCGCTCTCGTCGATGAAGTCCACGCCCAGCACCTCAAGGATCTGGGCCTCGGCGAAGTGGCCGATGCGGGCCTTGGCCATGACCGGGATGGAGACCGCCTGGATGATCTGCTTGATGAGCGAGGGCCGGGCCATGCGGGCTACGCCGCCCTCGGCGCGGATCATGGCCGGAACGCGCTCCAGAGCCATGACCGAGGCGGCGCCGGCCTGCTCGGCGATGAGCGCCTGCTCGACGCTCATCACATCCATGATGACGCCGCCCTTGAGCATCTCGGCCAGCCCTACCTTGAGGCGCAGGCCGGTTGCTGTAAAGCTCTTGTTTTCCTTCTCTTCCGCCATTGCTTTGGACCTCGGTTGGAAACCGCTTCCGGGCTCGGTGCGAGCCGCTGAATTCACGCTTGACTCTCCCTTCCAGTGTAGCAGCGATGGGCTGGCGGGTTTCACCGGGGCGCAATCGCGTTGGACGCGTCCCTGAGTCCTTTCCAATGCTTATGTGCCGTATCTGGTCACCTTTCTGCTTGCCTTATCAGCGCATGGCCACTGCCCAACCACCGCCGTCGCCGGCAGGCAAGCTGCCCCAGGAGGCCGAGAAGCCCGGCGCGGCTGAGCTGGCCGCCGAACTGGCGCTGGTGCCCACGCCTCACCAGGGTGAGGAGGGCGGTCTTATCGGGCGCGGCGGCCCGGTGGCGCGGCTGCCGGTGGAGCTGGATGTGGCCGTTCCGGTGCGCGAGTTTCGGGTGCGCAACCTGCTCGGTCTCGCGCTGGGGCAGGTGATCGAGACGCAGTGGGCGCAGGGCTCGGATATGCCGTTGGCCGCCGGCGATGTGCAACTGGCCTGGAGCGAGTTCGAGGTCGTCGATTCGCAGTTGGCGGTGCGCGTAACCCGGCTGGCCTGAAAAGGCAGGGACTAGGGAATAGGGAATAGGGACCAGGGGAAAGGCCGGGAGATGAAGCTGGATGGGGACGCAAGAGCGGGATCGACGATGACGCCCGGGGCCGGGCTGGCCGGTTGGCTGCTCGACAGGCTGCGCGGCGCGCGGCGGCCGCGGCCTCGGCTGGAGCTTCTGGAGCGCATTGCGCTGGCTCCGCGGCAGTCGCTGGTTTTGGTCGAGGCGGAGGGCAGACGGTTCCTGGTGGCCACCTCGCCGGAGGGTTCGCCGGCCTTCTATCCGCTCGACCCCGAGTTGCGGGCGGCGAATCCGCGAGCCGCGGCCGGTCCGGCGCGTTCGCTCCCGCATCCGCCCGCTCGTCCGGCATCCGACCAAGGCGCTAGGTCCGCCGGCAGTGCGAGGGTCTCATGGTAGTCCTGTGGACCGCCGCGCGCCTGGCGGCCGCCGCGCCCGCGCCTTTGCTTCCCGATCTCAGTCAGCGCCTCCACGCCGCGGATTCGACCCCCTGGACGATTCTCTTCGTCCTGACGCTGATCACTCTGGTGCCCGCGATCCTGATGGCTATGACGCCCATGGTGCGCCTGCTGGTGGTCTTCCACTTTCTGCGCCAGGCGCTGGGCACGCAGACCGCGCCCTCCAATCCCACTCTAATGGGCCTGGCGCTGATGATGACCTGGTTCCTGATGACCCCGGTGCTCAACCAGGTGGACCAAGAGGCGGTCGAGCCCTACCGCGCCGGGCAGATGACGGGCTGGGAGGCCATCGACCGGGGCGCGCAGCCGGTGAAGCGCTTCCTGCTGCGCTACGCGCGCGAGAAGGACCTGGCGCTGTTCACCGCGGCCGGACAGATCCCGCGCCCCAATAAGGCCGACGACCTGCCCATGCGGGTGGTGGTTCCGGCATACATCCTCTCCGAGCTGAAGGCCGGATTTTCGATCGGCGCGGTGCTGTTTCTGCCCTTTTTGCTGATCGACATGGTGACCGCCTCGATCACCACCTCGATCGGCATGTTCCAGCTGCCGCCGGTGGTGATCTCGACGCCGCTGAAGATTCTGCTGTTTGTGATGGTGGATGGCTGGAACCTGCTGGCCAATTCGCTGTTGAAGAGTTTTTGACCTGTTGTTGCAGTGACGGTGAAAGGAGCCCCGATGACGCCCGACCTGGTTGCCGAGCTGCTGCGCCAGCTGATGAGGGAGGCCATGATTCTGGCCGCGCCGCTGCTGATCGCAACCGTCCTGCTGAGCTTCGTTCTCAGCCTGATCCAGACCCTGACCAGCCTGCAGGAGCAGTCGCTGACCAGCGTGCCGCGGCTGGCGGCGATCGCCGCGATTCTGCTCGCCGGGATGCCCTGGTTCCTGGGCCGGATGGCGGCCTACACCCGGCTGCTGCTGGTGGATTTGCACCGCTACCTGGGCTGAGAGCAGCTTTTAGCTCTTAGCTTCTAGCTTTTAGTTGAAGCACGGAGAGGCGGATGACGCTGGGGGCTTAAACACGGGCTTGTGAGGCTCGAACAGATTCTTGATCCTCTGCCCGAGATTCCGCGGGCAAAGGATCAAAAGCTCCGAGCCAAAAGCTAACAGCGAAAGCTGAAAGGGAACCATGCCGGAGTGGACGAGCTTTCTGAGCGCGATGACGCTCACCCTGGTGCGGGTGAGCGGCATGGTGGCCTTTGCCCCCTTCTTCTCCTCGACCGCGCTCACCCTGCGCACCAAGGCGGTCTTTGTGGGAGCCGTGGCATATCTGCTCGCTCCTCTGGTGGCCGCGCTTCCGCAAGCCCGGGTGAGCCTGGGCTTTTCCTCGCTCCTGGGCGAGCTGGCGGTGGGCCTGGTCTACGGGCTGACCCTCACGCTGCTGAATGAGATGCTGCTGTTCGCCGGGCAGATTGCCGGGGTGCAGTTCAGCTTCTCGATGGTCAATCTGCTGGACCCCACTTCACCCATCCAGACGCCGCTGATGGGCGATCTGTTTCAGCTCATGGGCACCCTGGTGCTGATCGGGGCCGGGCTGGACCGGATTCTTCTGGCCTCCATGGTGCGCAGCTTCCGCGTGGCGCCCCTGGGCTGTTTTGCGCTCACCCCGGTGACCGCGCTGGGCATTGTGCGCGCCGCCGGCGGCGTTTTTCTGGCCGCCCTGGAGCTGGCCGCGCCGGTGCTGGCCGCAACCATGCTGGTCGAGGTGGCGGTGGCCCTGTTAGGCAAGCTCAGCCCGCAGCTGCCGGTGATGAACCTGACCGTGCCGCTGAAGACCCTGACCGGATTCGCCCTGCTGGCCGGCACGCTGGCCCTGTGGCCGCGCTTCATCGAGGCGCGCTTCGCGGGCCTGCTCGACCTGGCCGAGCGGATGATCGCCTCTCCGGGCGGCGGCGCGGTTCCTGGGCTGGGAGGGTAGCCGATGCCTGGAGAGCGCACCGAACAGGCCACGCAGCACCGCCGCGAGGAGGCTCGCAAGGAAGGCGATGTGCTGCACAGCCGCGAGCTGTCGGCCGCGGCCGGAACCCTGGCCGGAGTGATCGTGCTGGGCATGCTGGGCAGCCGGGTTCTCAGCGCCTGGCGGGCAGCCTATGCCGGCTTTCTCGCTTTGGGCGCGCTCGCCCGCTGGGAGCCGGCCGAGATGCAACCCACGCTCTACGCCATGCGCCGGCTGGCGCTGGGGGTTCTGGGGCCGCCGGGGGTGGTGATCGCGGCGGTGGCCGCGGCCTCTCTGACGGCGGGAGTTATGCAGACCGGGGGCATCAACTTCTATGCCGGGGCCGTCGGCTTCAAGCCGGATCGCATCAACCCGGTCTCGAACCTCAAGAACCTCTTCTCGCTGCGCGCCGCGGGGCGGCTGGGCAAGTCGCTCCTTCCCGCCAGCCTGTTGGCCGTCTTCGCCGTCCAGCGCATCGGGCGGCAGTTGACCATGCCTCCGTTTTCGACCGCCCGCCTGGAGCTGCTGGGCGCGGACATCTATGGGCTTCTCCTGGCCGCCGCCTGGCTGCTCTTCGGCTGGTCGCTGATCGACTACCTGATCGAGTGGCAGAGCCGCGAGTCCAGGCTGAAGATGAGCCGCCAGGACATGCGCGAGGAGATGAAGCAGACCGAGGGCAATCCGCAGATCCGCGGCCGCATCCGCAACCTGCAGCGCCAGATGCGCCGCCGCCGGGTGAAGGCCGACGTTTCCAAGGCCGCCGTGGTGCTGACCAACCCCACCCACTATGCCGTGGCGCTGGGCTTCGACTTCACCACCATGGAGGCTCCCAAGATGGTGGCCAAGGGCCGCAACCTGCTGGCCGAGGAGATCAAGGCGGAGGCCCGCTGGGCCGGCGTGCCGATCATCGAGAACCCGCCCCTGGCTCGCTCCCTCTATCGCTCGGTCGAGGTCGGCCAGCCGATTCCGGTCGATCTGTACGCCGCGGTAGCCGCCATTCTGGCCTATCTCTATCGTCAGCGCGTGGAGGCCGAGTTGCGCGAGCGCCGCGCCCGCGAGACCGCCGCCCGGGCCCGGGCGCAGGCCGCCCGCCCACCCGGAGGTCCGTTCTCCGGCGCCCCACCCTTTGCGGGAGGTCCCGGATGAGCACCACCGCCCTGGCCGCGGGCATGATGCCCCATCCGTCCATCCTCGAACGGCTGCGCGAGTACGTGCTGCCCCTGGGGACGGTCAGCGTGATCTTCGTCATGCTCATCCCGCTGCCGGCCGCCGCCCTGGACATCCTGCTGGCGCTCTCGATGGCCGCCTCGATCGTGGTCTTCCTCTCGGCGGTGCAGATCCGCCGCGCGGTGGAGCTCTCGGTCTTTCCCACCCTGCTTCTGCTGCTGACCCTCTTCCGGCTGGCCCTGAACATCGCTTCCAGCCGCCGCATCCTGCTGCACGGGCAGGAGGGCACGGCGGCCGCGGGCAAGGTGATCGAGGCCTTCGGCCAGTTCGTGGTGGGCGGCAACTACGTGGTCGGCTTCGTGCTCTTCCTGGCGCTGATCGCCATTCAGTTTCTGGTGGTTTCGCACGGGGCGGTGCGCACCGCCGAGGTCACCGCGCGCTTCACCCTGGACGCGCTGCCGGGCAAGCAGATGGCCATCGACGCCGACATGAATGCCGGGCTGATCGACGAGGCCGAGGCCCGCCGCCGCCGTCAGGCGATCGCCCGCGAAGCCGAGTTCTACGGAGCCATGGACGGGGCGGCGCGCTTCAACCAGCGGGACTCTCTGGCCACCATTCTGATTACCGCCATCAACATTGTCGCCGGGCTGCTGATCGGAACCCTGCAGCAGGGCATCGAACTCTCCGAGGCCGCGCACACCTACACGGTGCTGACGGTGGGCGACGGGCTGGTCACTTTGATCCCCTCGCTTCTGGTCTCGGTCGCCGGCGGCATCACCCTGACCAGGGCCAATTCGGCGGGACTGCTGGGGGCCGAGATCCGCCAGCAGCTTCTGGGCAAGCCGACCACCCTTTACCTGGCCGCCTTGGTCTCGGCGGCCATGTGCCTGATTCCGGGGCTGCCCAAGCTGGCGTTTCTCTCCGTGGCGGCAGCGCTCTACTGGGGCGGGCGGCACGTGGCTGCCCGGCCCCTGGCCCTCCCGCAGGCCGAGCTGGGAACAGGCGAGAAGAAGAAGACCGAGCAGGCGCAGGGATCGGATCTGGCCGCTCTCCTGCGCCTGGAAGAGCTGACCCTGGAGATCGGCTTCCAGCTGATTCCGCTGGTGGACGAGAAGCAGGGCGGGCAACTGCTCAGCCGTGTGCGCTCCCTGCGCCGGCACCTGTCCGCGGAGATGGGCTTTCTGGTGCCGCCGGTGCATATCTCCGACAATCTGCGCCTTCGGCCCCGCGAGTACCTGTTCAGCCTGCGCGGCCTGGAGATCGGCCGCTGGCAGACCGAGGGGCCGCTGCTGCTGGCCGTCTCCGGCGACCCAGGCCGCCGTCCGCTGGCCGGCAAGGAGGCGCGGGAGCCGGCCTTCGGGGTTCCGGCCATCTGGATCGCCCCCGCGCTCGAAGACCAGGCCATCGCCGCCGGCTACTCGGTGGTGGACGCGGTCACGGTGATCACCACCCACCTGGGCGAGCTGATCCGCCGCCACGCCTGGGAGCTGCTGGGCCGGGCGGAGACCAAGCGGCTGATGGACTCGCTCAATGAGAGTCATCCCAAGCTCTTGGAGGAGTTGGTGCCCAAGCTGCTGACCTTGGGCGAGGTGGGCCGGGTTCTCGAACAACTGCTTCGCGAGCGGGTCTCGATCCGCGACCTGGGAGCGATTCTCGAGGCCCTGCTGGAGACCGCGCCGGTGAGCAAGAATGTGGTGGCGCTGGTGGAGGCCGCGCGCCAGGCGCTGGGACGGCGGCTGATCCGGCCGCTGCTCGACAACGAGGGCCAGTTGCCGGTCCTTTTGCTCGATCCCGCCCTGGAAGAGGAGATTCTGGTCACCCTGGCGCCGGAGACCGGCCAGCGCCTGCTGGCCGCCCAGGCGCCCTCGGGAACTCCCCTGGTCCGGCGTCTGGCCGATTCTGTGAGGCAGCTTATCGGCGCCGCCTCGGCTGCGGCTCTTCCCGTGCTGCTAGTTCCAAGTCCGGCGCGTTATCACGTGAAGCGCTGGTTGGAGCCGGTGTTACCCCGCCTTGCGGTCGTCGCCGCCAGTGAGATTCCTCCCGAGATCCGTCTGCGCCCGGTGGGAACGGTGCGCTGAGGCGCTCGAAGAACAGGGACTAGGGACTAGGGACAAAGAAAAAGGGTTGGCGATTGACTGAAGGGGACGGAGATGGGGATCGAATCGGCGGGGGTGGCGGGGAACCAGGGCCCTATGCGCCGTGGCGCGGCGGGGAGCGGGTATCCGCCCGGCGCGGCCGCGACTCCGATGCTCACCGGCGAGCAGGAGCGGGTGCTGCTGGAGCATCTGCCGATCGTGCGCTTTCTGGCCCGGCGCATTCATGAACGGCTGCCCCAGCATGTGGACATCGAGGATCTGGTCTCCGCCGGGGTGGTGGGGCTGATGGACGCCTTCGCCAAGTTCGACCCGGCCAAGAAGGTGCAGTTCCGCAGCTATGCGCAGTTTCGCATCCGGGGAGCGATTCTGGACAGCTTGAGGACGCTGGACTGGAGTCCGCGGGAGCTGCGCCGCAAGGGCCGCGCAGTCGAGGAGGCCATCCGGGTGCTGATGGCCAGGCTGGGCCACGCGCCGGGGGAGCCCGAGGTAGCCGCGGAGATGGGGTTGGGACTGGAGGAGTACCAGCAGTTGCTGGGCGATCTCAAGGGTCTGGAGATCGGCACCCTGCACATGGAGCGGAACGAGGATTCGGGCGAAGAGGAGCTGGCGTACGTGCCCGGCCACTCCGAGGAGGACCCGCTCTTCCGCTGCCTGCGGAGCGAGCTCGAAGACCGGTTGGCCGACGGCATCGCACATCTGCCCGACCGGGAGCGGCTGGTCATGACCCTCTACTACTACGAGGAGATGACCATGCGCGAGATCGGCCTGGCGCTGGGGGTGGTCGAGTCGCGAGTCTCCCAGGTGCACGCCTCGGCCGTGGTACATCTGAGGGCCGCGCTCAAGGACCTGGCCGCGCGCGGGGCATTCGACCGCGCCGGCGCCGGCAAGGGACCGGATCGGGGGAGGCGCTGATCGGCCCGGGCCCTGGCCGGGATAAGCGCCGGGCAGGTTGGGCAGGATTAGGCAGGTTGTGCGGGATTGTGCGGGACTGGGCGGGACTGGGCAAGGGACAGGCCCCGGCGGAGGAAAGAAATGAAACGCGAACCGTGCGGAGAGAGTAGCGAATGATGGAGAAGACGCTCAAGCAGGATGAGATCGACGCCCTCTTCGAGGCCGCCCGAAGCTCGACTCCGGACTCTTCGCGGACCGAGGTGCGGGCCCGGATCGTGCCTTACAACTTCTCCTCGGCGGGGCAGATCTCGAACGAGCAGTTGCGCGCCATCAGCATGTTGAACGATCTGTTCGCCCGCAATCTGACCCACAATCTGGCCGCCTGGCTGCGCACCCGCTTTCAGGTCAACCTGGTCTCGGCCGAGCAGATCCAGTTCAACGAGTTTCTGCTGCGCATTCCCGAGATCAGCTATGTGGCGTCGGTGCGGCTGGAGCCGCTGGGAGCGCTGTCGGTGCTGCAGTTGGACCTGGCCCTGGCGCCTCCGGTGATCGACCTGCTGCTGGGCGGCGAGGGCCGGGACGGCCCGCTGCGCGAGCTCACGGACATCGAGGAATCCATTCTCGGCTCGGTGGTCGAGATCGTCTGCCGCGAGCTGACCGCGGCCTGGCAGCCGGTGGGTCTGAGCTTCAACTTCGAGCGCCGCCAGATGCAGACCCAGGTGGCGCGCATCATGTCGGTCACCGAAAAGACGCTCTGCCTGAGCTTTGAGATTCGCATGCCGCACAGTTCGGGGCTGCTCAACCTGGCCTTTCCCGCCGTGGTGGCCAACACCATTCTGCGCCGGCTGACGTCGGATTGGGGCCGCAGCCGCCGCCACGCCGGGGAGACGCGGGCGCGGATGGAGGCCTCGGCGCGCCGCATTCGCTTTGGCGGTTCCCTGCAACTGCCTCCCATGCGCCTGGCGGCGAGCGCGATCGAAGGCATGGAGCCGGGAAAGGTGCTGCGCCTGGAACTGGCCGCCAACACGCTGCCCGTGTGGCAGGTAGGCGGACAGACGCTTTGTGAGGCGCAGCCCATCCGCCACGGGGTGCATCGCGGGGCTCGGATCGAGCGCCGGATCGGGGAGGCCGAGCGATGAAGACCTATCTCGAGTGCTGGACCGGCGCGGCCGCGGCCCTGTTCTCACAGGCCCTGGCCGGGGAGCCGGAGCTGATTGAGGCGCTGCCCAAGCCGCTCGCCGCCGACGCCTTCGGCTTCGCCGCCACCCTCTCCGGCGACGACCAAGGGCGCTTCGCGGTGGTTCTCGACGGCAAGATTCTGGAGTCGCCCCTGGTAGGCGAGGGGATGGACCAGAAGGCCGGGTGGGGTGAGCTGTTGCGCGAGGTGGCCGATGCCGCTGCCGGGGAGCTGCTGGCCAAGACGGGCCGGAAATGCCGCGTCGAGAGGTTTGAGCCCACCTCCGGGGAGAGCAAGGTCTCCTGCGCCTTCCAGTTGAAATCGGGCGACCGCGCCTGGACGATTCTGGTCCGGGACGAGGTGCGTGGCCCCAAGCCGGCGGCCAAGCCGGCGACGGCCTCGGCGGGCGCGCCCGCGCAGGAGCCGCCGGCGGGCGTGAGCCCGGGGATAGCCTTGAGCCCGGGCATCGAACTGCTTCTCGATGTCGAGCTTGAAGCCACGCTGCGCTTCGGCTGCCGGGAGATGCCGCTGGGCGAACTCCTCGACCTGGGGCCGGGGGATGTGGTGCAGCTGGACCGCCATGTAGCCGACCCCGTGGACCTGATTGTGGGCGACAAGATCGTGGCCCGCGGGGAAGTGGTGCTGGTGAACGGCAACTTCGGCCTGCGGGTCACCGAGGTGGCGGCGCCCAGGAAGCGGCTGGAGAGCATACGATGCCTGTTCTGAACGGGAGGCCGGATGGGGAGGCGCGCACGGGCCCCCGTCAAGCGCCGATCGCGGAACGCTCCGGCCAAAAGCCCTTGCGCCCTGAGGCCCCGACTACCCGTCCAGGGCACAGTTTGAAGGGAGCGCGGCCGGGGTTCTTCCAAACCTGCGCCAATCCCGCCTGCGGGTCGGGCTGGCTGCACCTTTGGCGCAGCCGCGCGGCTCCCGTCTTTGAAGGCGGCTGGAGCTGCTCGGCCGCATGCACGTCGGCGCGCGTCGCCGCGGCCGTCTGGCGCGAGCTGGACGGCCGGGGCAGCGCCGAGCAGAGCCACCGTCATCGTGTCCCGCTGGGCCTGTTGATGATGGAACAGGGCTGGATCACCTCCGGCCAGTTGCGACAGGCTCTGGAGGAGCAAAAGGGGGCTGGAGCCGGGCGGCTGGGCCACTGGCTGGTGCGCCGGCAGGCGGCCAGCGAGCAGTTGGTCACTAGAGCGCTGGGCCTGCAATGGAGCTGTGCGGTGCTGCCCATGGAGTTTCACGACGCCGAGGCGCTGACCGCTCTGGTGCCCAGGCTGTTCGTGGACGCCTTTGGGGCGCTGCCCTTGCGCGTGGCGGCGGGCAGGCTTCTCTACCTGGGTTTTGAGGAGCGGCTCGATCCGGTGCTGGCTCTGGCCATCGAGCGCATGACGGGGCTGCGGGTGGAAAGCGGGCTGGTGCGGGGATCGCAGTTCCGTGCGGCGCATGCGCGCATGCTGAGCGCCAGGTTTCCACCCGTGGAGCTGATCGAGGCGGGCTCGGAGCCGGCTGTGGTCCAGGCGCTCTCGAAGGCCATCGAGAGGGCGCAACCGGTGGAGTCGCGCCTGGTCAGGGCGCACGACTGCCTGTGGCTCAGGATGTGGCCGCGCCCCCAGGCTGGACCGCTGCCCGAAGCCAATTCGGTTGCGGACCTGATCTGTTCGATCGGCGCCCACTGAGGAACCTCCGCCCAATTGTCTCTGGCGCATCCCGCAACCCCTCCGCGGTCCGCCGCCGCGGACTCCGCGTTTCCTTTGCGGCATTTGCGGCGCCCTTCGACAGGCTCAGGGCAGCCTTTGAAGTCATGGCCTGTTTCCGGGCGGGCTGGCGCGGAGTTTCCCCACGGCGGGGAGTCGCGCCAAAGGAAGTTTCAAGCGGCTCATGGATTCAGCGCCAGAGCCGATAGGCAATCCAGCAGAGGAGCCTGGGAGATGCGTGAGATCCGAACCCTGATCGTCGACGATTCCTCGGTAATGCGCAAGATTGTGGAGCGGTCCCTCCGTCAGGCGGGCCTTGACCAAATGGTGGTATACGAGGCCGGCAACGGCGCCGAGGGGCTGGACCTGCTGAAGTCCAAGTCTGTGGACCTCATTCTCTCGGATATCAACATGCCCTCGATGGATGGGCTGGAGTTTCTGCGCCAGATCCGGGCGCAGGGATTGGCTCCCGGCATTCCGGTGGTGATGATTACCACCGAGTCGAGCGAGGAGCATGTGAAACAGGCCATCCTGGCCGGGGCGCGGGGATATATCCGCAAGCCGTTTACGGCCGAGCAGGTGAAGGAACGGGTGCTGCCGCTGGTGAATGCGGCGTAACCGGAGGGGATCGAAATGCTGTTGAACGGCGCGCGAACAGCCGCCCTCGTGCGAGCGCGCGGAGGCGGCACTGACGAAATGGAGCGTACCATGGCGGTCTCGTTGCGTGAATCCGTACAACTGGTCTCCGATCCGCGGAACCTGGATGAGAGTGTGGAAGAGGTCTTCAAACTGATGCTGGGGGTCAACTGCCAGCGCGTCCCCGGACCCATTGTCCAGGAGCAGGAGTCGGTGACCGCGGTGGTGGGCTTTGGCGGGGTGTTGAGCGGGGCCTGCGTCTTCAAGAGCGGCAGTTCGACGGCCATCAGTATCGCCGCACACATGACGGGCATGGAGTTCTCCGAGGTTGACGACACGGTCAAGGATGGGATCGGCGAACTCTGCAACATGCTGGCTGGAGCGTGGAAGGGCAAGGTGCCGGAGCTGGCGGCCAACTGCGGGCTGAGCGTGCCGGCCGTCATCACCGGCCGGGACTACCACCTCCATGTGCAGGCGCCGGAGTTCAAGCTGGATCACACCTACCGCTTCGACGATGCCAGCCTTGCCGTGACCATTATCTGCGACGGCCTGCAGTAAGGCAGGAATCAGAGATCAGGGATCGGGGGTCGGGGGTCGGCTAAAAGCTGACAATTGGCAGTTGGAGGCCGGCGCCCGCCCGGTTCTCCGACGCCTGACCCGTACCCCCGCACTTCAATTCTGATGTCGTTCTAATCCCTTCCGAGTCACTTCCGGTCCTCCACCTGCACGCTTCTTAAGCGGCGGGAGGCGGGCTCGATGGACAGCGGCTACTATGCGGCGATGACCGGGCTGGTGGCTCGAACCCAGGCCCTGGACACGGCGGCCGCCAATCTGGCCAACGCGCAGACTCCCGGCTACCGGGCAGAGCGGGAGTACTTCCGCTCGGTGCTACTGGGCCCCGACGCCCTGGACTCGCAACTGGGACGCGTGGTGAACAATTTTGGACTGCTGGGCGGCGACCGGCTGAGCATGGCCCAGGGCGCGATTCAGCAGACCGGCAATCCCCTCGACCTGGCCATCGAGGGCGAGGGATTCTTTCAGGTCCAGACCCCAAACGGCATTCGCTACACTCGCGACGGCGGCTTCCATCGCGCCCAGAACGGGCAGTTGGTAACCGCCGCGGGTGAGCCGGTGCTGTCGGCCGCCGGGCAGCCGATTCCGGTTCCTCCGGGCGAGGCGACGGTGGGCGCGGACGGCGTGCTTTCGGTGGCCGGCGGCGTGGTGGCCACGGTGGGAGTCTTCACCTTTCCCGCCGGCTCGCAGATGACGCCCGAGGGCGCCAATCGCTACATCGCGCCCGACGGAATCGCTCCGTCGCCCTCGAAGAGCGCATCGGTCCATCAGGGAGCGATCGAGACCGCCAACCAGGACGTAGTTCAGGGGTCGCTGAACCTGATCGTGATGCAGCGCCAGGCGGAGATGATGCAGAAGGCGCTCACCATCTTCCACACCGAGTTCAACAAGATCGCCAGCGAGGATCTGCCGCGAGTGTGAGGGACTAAGGGACTAAGGGACTAGGGACTAAGGGAATGAGGGACTAAGGGTTTGTGGACGAGCGGACCGAGGGGATAGGGATGGAATTTGCGGTTAGCTTCAAGGGAAAAGGCAGTCGTTGCGATGGAATAGGCGTCCCCATTTCCCTAGTCCCTTAGTCCCTAGTCCCTTAGTCCCTTAGTCCCCTAGCCCTTCAAGAAGGAGAACAAGATGATTCGAGCCTTGTACACCGCCGCCAGCGGCATGAGCGCGCAGCAGATGAACCTGGACACCATCGCCAACAACCTGGCCAACTCCTCGACCACCGGATTTCGGCAGTTGCGCCTGGAGTTTCAGGACATGGTCTACCAGAACCTGGTGACGCCGGGAGCGGCGCAGAGCCAGTCCACGGTCTCGGCCGGGCTGCAGATCGGGTTGGGCACCAAGTCGGCGGCCACCGAGGTGATTATGACCCAGGGATCGCTGAACCAGACCTCGAACCCGCTGGACGTGGCCATCGAGGGAACCGGCTTCTTTCAGGTGCAGCGGCCCGACGGCACCATCGCCTACACCCGCGCCGGGCAGTTTCAGTTGAACAACCAGGGAACGCTGGTGACCACCGACGGCGACCCGGTGATTCCCACCATCACCATTCCCTCCAATGCCACCGCCATCACCATCACCCAATATGGAGTGGTGAACGCCACCCTGGCGGGGCAGCAGAACCCCTCGCAACTGGGGCAGCTGCAACTGGCCACCTTTCCCAACCCAGGGGGTCTGGAAAGCATGGGATCGAACCTTTTGCAGACCACGCTCAGCTCCGGCGACCCGGTCCTGGGCAACCCCGGTGGAACGGAGGGATTGGGCACCCTGCAGCAGGGCTACCTGGAGAACTCGAATGTGGACGTGGTGACCATGTTTGTGCAGATGGTGCTGGCCCAGCGAGCCTACGAATCGAACTCCAAGGTCATCAAGGCGGCAGACGATATGTACTCTCAAGTCAACAATATGACCAGGTAAAAATCATGCAATCCATGAAGTAAGGGAGTGCCGGAGGCGGAATGGGAACGGGACGGACGATGCGATGGGGCGCGGCGCTCGTAGTACTGGCGGCGCCAGGGGCCTGCGGGCAGACGACCGCCGCAACCGGCCCCGGAATGCGGATGCTGATCTCGCCGCCGGTGCTGGCCCTGGCGCTGGACGGGGGCGAAATCGTCCGCGAGATCGACGACCCGAACAGCGGAGCCCGGTGGCTGCTGGAGCGGAATGCCGGTCATCCGGGCGGGCCGGGGCTGCTGCTGCTGGTGGAAGCCGGCCGCAATCCGCCGCGGCGGGACCAGGCGGTTGAGCCGGCCCAGGTGGAACTCCGGCCGGTCATTCGCGCCGGAGAGCGGCTAATCGTCGAAGAGAATACTCCGGTGGTCGAGGCGCGCCTGGAGGCGGTAGCGCTGGGCCCGGCGGTCCTCGGCTCGGTCTTCGAGGCGCGGCTGAAGATTGGCGGCAGGGTGGTGCGGGCCGTGGCTCTCGGGCCGGGCCGGGCAGAGCTTCAACCCCAGACGGAGG
>Ga0326727_10013089_pt1 | contig 18594 bp, 17 predicted proteins | sample MB2enrmetagenome_FD_207643 | JGI IMG/M metagenome (GOLD analysis project Ga0326727, IMG submission 207643) | Lab enriched peat soil microbial communities from McLean, Ithaca, NY, United States - MB29MY | ecosystem: Environmental > Terrestrial > Soil > Wetlands > Peat | place: USA: New York...
ATTCCTCAGGCGTCCATGAACAAGGCGCGATAGCGTTTAACGGAAACTGCCAATGACACTCTCTCTGCCGGTCCGATTCACAGCAGCAGCTTCGTAAGGCGCAACCTGTCAATTGGCGAAACATCCCGATAACACTCATCATTTCGGGTCCGTCCGGTAACTCCAGAAGCCAGCCATCTTTTCTTGCAAAACATGGAAAGAAGCCTCGCGAGCCTCGGGCACCGAACTCACTACCGCATCTTCACGCACCGCATCTTCAATCAGGTGGTGCAAGGGCGTCAGTTCGCACACTGGATCGGTCGCCGTGGCATCGCCCGTCAGCAGAAAGGCCTGGCAACGGCATCCGCCGAAATCTTCTTTGCGGCGGTCGCAGGAGCGGCAGGGCTCTGGCATCCAGTCTTCGCCGCGAAATTTCTGAAATGCTTCCGAGTTCCGCCAGATCCAATCGAGCCCGTGTTCGCGCACGTTGTCAAAACGCAGGCCCGGAATCACGCCCGCCGCATGACACGGCAGCGCGCGGCCGGCAGGATCGATCAACATCAACTGGCGTCCCCAGCCGCCCATGCAGGCTTTGGGAAAGCGGGCGTGGTAGTCGGGAATGACGGAGTCGATGCGAACCTTGCCACGCAGCCGCTCCTCGGCCGCCGCAACCACGGCCACAGCTCGGTCCAGTTGCGCGCGCGTGGGCAGCAATGCCGACCGGTTCCGCAGCGCCCAGCCGTAGTACTGCGCGTGGGCGATTTCCATGCGATCGGGATGGAGCGCTTCGAGCGCGGCAATCATTTCCTCAAGGTGCTCGATGTTCTGCCGGTGAACGACCAGGTTCACGGTGAACGCAATACGATGCTCGCGGATCTGATGCTCGCGGATCCAGCCGGCCAGTTCGAGCTTGTGCGCGTGGGCGCGTGCGCCGGCAATCCAGTTGGCATGGTCTTCGCTCGAATCCTGAAAGCTGAGTTGGATGTGGTCGAGACCCGCTTCCACGAACTCGGCGAGACGTTCGCGCGAAAAGCCGATTCCAGAGGTGATCAGGTTGCTGTATAGGCGCGATTTCCGTGCGCCTGCGATCAATTCGGTCAAGTCTGCGCGCGCCAGTGGCTCGCCTCCGGTGAGGTGCAGATGCAGAATGCCGAGCGCAGCAGCCTCTTCGAAAAGGCGCAGCCAGTCGGCAGTGGCGAGCTCTTCCTGGCGCGAAGTCAGCTCCAGCGGATTCGAGCAGTACACGCAGTGCAGCGGGCAGCGATGCGTGATCTCGGCAATCAGGGCCAGCGGATTGGAAGCCATCGGGGTCAATAGTCGATGATGCGCTTGGCGTGCAACTGCTCCAGAAATGTCTGGACGTCGGCTCGGATCTTGCCCTTCGGCGCCAGCATGAACTGCGTTTCCAGCTTCTCGACAATTTCAGCCAGCGAGAAATGCCCGTCGCAGAGTTCGAGGATGATGCGGCCCGTTCCTTCCACGCGGATCGCGCCTTCCGGAAAGAGCACGACCGGAGCCTCGGTGGTTCCGCCCCAGCGGCATCCGGCGGCAAACTTCGGAATGCTCGCATCGCTGAGATCAGCCACGTTTCTCCTCAATTCGAAAAGCTCCCGGCGGCGGCCAGCCCGGTTCGATATAGGCGAAATAGAGCGCGTCGAGCTGCGCCCAAAGAATGTCGCACTTGTCGCGCAATGCCTGGATGACGCTCTCCTGCTCGGCGCGCGTGGCAGCGTGGTCGAACACATACTGGATGGCAAACGCGGCGTCCTCCGGCGCCTCCGTCAGCCGCGCCTCGAAATAGTCGAGCGCGGAAGCCAGCCAGGGATAGTGCTGACGCAGTTTCTCCATGCGCAGCGCGATCAGGTCACGCGAAAAAAGTTCGGTCAGCGATGATGCGACGCACTCCAGAAACGGCCGCGTTCGCACCAGGTTGAGATATTCATTTCCAATAAAGCGTGTGGCGGGCAAGATTTCATCGGCACGCACCACCCGCTCGCGATCGAGCCCGGTCGCCTCCGCCAGCTTGATCCAGCGCAGAATGCCGCCATCGCGCTGCCCGTCCCCGTCGTGATCCACAATGCGTTTGCGCCAGACGCGGCGGAATGACGGATCGGTCGCGCGCGAAAGGATGATCGCGTCTTTGATCGGGATGATCGACTGGTAGTAGTAACGATTCAGCGCCCAGGCCTGCAATTGTCCGCGGCTGAGTTTGCCCTCGTGCATGAGCAGGTGAAACGGATGTTTGTGGTGATAACGGTCTTCGCCCACTTGGCGAAGGGCCGCGCGCAATTCCCCAAGCGTCAGCTTGGCGGTGTTTCCCGGGTCTTTGTCAGGGTCTTTGTCCGTAACTATAGTTCCAGTTGCCAATTGTCCTCCGCCAATTCCCATCCGGCTTGGCGCACCGCCTGATGTTCGGGACTCGCTTCGTTCAGGATCGGATTCGTGTTGTTGAGGTGAATAAACATTTTGCGCTCAACTTTACTATTTTTCAGCAGGCGCAGACTTTCTTCCACCGGAATGTGTCCCATCTGGTGCGCGGTCTCGCCGCTTCCCTGAACGCGCTGCAACTCGTCATCGCTCCAAAAGGTGCCGTCGAATAGAAGCAGGTCTACGTGTTCGATCTTTTCGAGCAGCGCCTCGCTGAGGCTGCCGACGGCGGGAACATAAGCGACTCGTTTTCCTGAAGCGGACTCGAAGAATAACGCGGCCGTCGCTTGATCAGGGGCGAGGTCTTTGGTCTTGACATATTTCGGATATCGTCCGGAAAGGTAGTGGACCTCACACCGTAATCCGGAATCTTTCCCATCGGCGGACAATAAGGGAAATGGCGCGTCCGGCGTCATCGGCGTCCAAACCACCTGCGGCTCGACTCGGTTCAGCATGCCGAACATGCTGTTCTCTTCCCGCAGAATCCGCAAGATCGAGGGGGCGGCATAGACGCGCAGCGGCTGAAGTTCGCGGAGCAGGAGCAATCCCACAACGTGGTCGAGATCGGCGCTGGCGAGCACCACGCCCGCGATCGGGGAATCACGCAGCGCGCGCGGATGCAGCGCCGCGGAACTTTCAATCTGAGAGGCCAGGTCGGGAGAGGCCCCGGCTAGAAACCACGTCAGGCCGTCAGCGCTCAATGCAAGTTGAGCCTGCGTGCGCGCCTTGCCGGAAAACTCCTTGGCACGCACAGCAATGCAATTTCCGCAGCCGCAATTCCACTGCGGAAACCTGCCCCCGGCCGCGGAACCGAGGATCTGAATGCGCATCTTGCAAGTTTAGAGTTTCGCGCTCACGTAGGAGTTGATTTCGCAGCAGAGAACAACTTCTTCGAAAACCGGACTGGTCCAAGTCATAACGTTTACCCTTAGGTTAGAGATTTTTCCTCGCCGCGCCCCCAAGCGCGGCGTGGGTGGAGATAGGAAAGCATACCATTCCTGCCGCAGCATTGGTGGGGGAAAGTTGGGAAACGGCATGACCCGAAAGGGCCATGCTCTCATCTCTTGGAATCAAGGACTTAGGCGGAGATTCGCGGGCGAGGGCCCCTTCGACTACGCTCGGGGCAGGTCCGCGCCACACTTCTTACTGCGCGGCTTCCAGCAGGCCTTTTTCTGCCTTTTCCTGGCACGCTATGCAATGACGGGTCCAGGGGACGGCTTCGAGGCGCTTCGCGTTGATTTCCTTGCCGCAGGAAACGCATTCTCCAAAGCTGCCTTCGCGGATGCGCGCCAGCGCGCCATCCACCATGTTGAGCAGCTGGCGGTCGTTGTTGCTCTGGCTGAAGAGGAATTCCTTGTTGTAGGAACTGGCGGCGCGGTCGGCGACGTCCTGCGTGGCTTCGTCGTCGGCGGTACGACCGTCCTGCTGGTTGCGGACAACCATGTGGCGCAATTCCTGGCGCCGGGTTTCCAATCTTTTTCTGAACGTCTCTAGTTTCTTCTTATCCATGATTGCTGCTCGCATTGAACCGAAAGTCCCGCCCACACTCGACCCATTCCCGCGCGAAGTCAAACGAATATCCTAAGCGCCGGAGAGATTGGCGTCAACTGGAGGGCGAAGCCGGTCACGGCTTATTCGCGGCCGCTCCAAGCGCGGGCGGCGGGTACTCGGGAAGCTTCTGCTTGGTGGCCTGCGTTCGCTTGACTTGGAGCTCATCGAACAGAAGCGCGGGGCTGGCTACGCTGAACCAGACGGGCTCAGAGCGGTCCTCGATGGCGGGCTTGGTTCCGGCGGCGATGAGATCGCCGCGCAGCGAGCGGACGTCGAGATCTCCAAAGACGCCTCCGCGCACCAGTTCTTCATGCGCATCTTTGGTGTAGACGCGATAAAGGAGCCGAGGCTCGAGCCGGGGTCCCATGGTTTCCACGTAGAGTCCGTAGGGCAAGTCGCGATTCTTGCAAAGTTCAATCAACTTTGCCTTGAGGCCGGCGTCAGGTTGCGGATCGGTCGATTGCAAAACCAGATTGCCGGGATTAGGCGCGGGCGCAGCAGGCGCAGCGGCACGACCGTGACCGTTCGAAGAGGGGAAGTCGCGAATGGGTTGGCGTCCGATGAGGTAGGAGACGAGTTGTCCCTTCTCGATAAGAGAGACGCGCTGGGCCTTCACTCCTTCGTCATCGAGAGTGTAGTTACCGAACAGAGGTTCACCGGAAAGAGTAGAAATCGTCGGGTCGTCGAACACATTGATGAAATCGGGCAGCACGCGCGACTTGTAGCTGCTGGACCATTTCCCAGTGGTGCGGGCGTTCTCGCCGAGCTGCGGTTTTCTGCCCAGAACATTGGGTTCCACTAGTTCGGTGACTACAGTGGCGGCGGCATCGTTCGAGAACAAGACCGGGCCGCGATATTCCTCATCCACGACCGGCGCGTCACGCAGTAATTTCAGCGTTTCGAGGATCCGGGCCGTGGTTTTGAGAAATGCTTCGCGGGTGGGGAGCTCTTTGAGGTCATTGCCCTGGTCGGCGTGCGACCGCTGCAGCAACATGCCGTCGGGAGCCTGGGTTGATCCCGCGATGGAGACGACGTAGTGCGTGTGGCCGGAGCGGGCAACGGTGCCCTCGGAGTTCAGGAAGTAACGGTTCTCGGCAGTGAACCGCAACGAGGATTCGAAAGTCTGCAGCTCTTGGTCGGTGCGATATTGGGCGGAAGCTTCTTCGAGCAAATGAATCCATGGCCTGAAGTCGGAAGTTAGATCGGTTGGGGAAAAACGGGCGAGAGGCTCGATGGCCTCAACCGGCGAGGCTTTGGCGAAATCGTCGACGGGCTCATCGACTTTCAATTGCTTCAAGGCGGCTTGCTTGGCAGATAGCGCTTCGCTGGCCGCCTTGTAGGCGCGGTCGGTGGCAAGCCAGATGCGATGGCGGATAGCGTAAACGTCATCGTCGGATGGAACCAGGTCGATAGCGCCTTCTCCGCTGCCGTAGAAGCTGTCCTGCTTGTAGTCGCCGACGCGGACCACGGCGCGCAGCAAGCGGGCGCGATTACGCTCCTGGTTACGCAGCGCCCCGAAAACGGCGCTGGCTTCGAACTGGTCGACCTCGGTAACGCGGTATTCGATGTAATACGGCGCCGGCACGTTGTCCATTTTCAACTTAGTTTTGGAGCGCTCCATTTCTTCGCGAAGGGCGCGAAGAACGGGATCGCTGGAAGCGGCATCGGCGGCGCGGGCGGAAGCCGCTAAGTCGCAGATGAGGATCGCGCAAGAGATCCCAAAGAACAATGCCATTAGAATGCAGCGGGTCATTGCTTGCCTCCCTTCTCATCGGTTGCGCCGGGCGGAGGCGGAAGAATGGGAGGACGCGTGTCGCCGTACTTTCTTTTCTGGACTTCCATCTCGGAAAACAGCATGGCCGGTGCGGCGGCGGATACGGGAACGCGGCCGGATTCAGCCCCGCAAATGCCGTTAAAGACGCTGGTGGTGTCTCCGGTGGCGGCGATTTCGGTCAACACGGTAAGCGGGGTGCCGACGATGTCGACCCCGCGAACCAGTTCATCGGGGCGTCCATCCGCATAGACGCGCCAGACCATGACGGGCAACACCTGGAACGCTTGCGGCAGATCGCGCGTGGTCAGCGTGAATCCGCCCTGGATGTCTTCGAAGTAGAGACCGTAGGGCTTTCCCTGCTTCTTGATTTCTTCGAGGAAGCGGGCACGCAGTTGAGCGTCGGGAATGGTTTTCGATGAAGTTACGATCAGGTTGCCTTGGCGGCCGACCGGCATCAATCCGGCCTGGGCGCGGCCGTGGCCGTTCGAGTTGCTGAAATTCTTTACCGGCAAGCGTCCCATCAGGAAATTCTTCAGGATGCCGTCCTTGACCACCTCGACGCGGGCCGCGGCAATGCCTTCGTCGTCATAACGGTAAAAGCCCGAGAGTTCCGTGTCGCCGAGCGTCCGCAGCGTGGGGTCGTCGGTGACGCTGAGGAACTCCGGCAGGATTTTTTCATTCACCTTCTTGGTGAACGTCTGGCCTTCGTCGCGGCCGCGCTGGCGTTGTCCTTCGACGCGATGGCCGAGCACTTCATGAAAGAAAACGGCGGCGGCGCGTCCCGAGAGCAAGGCCGGACCACTGTAGGGCTCGGCGAGCGGAGCCGCGCGCAATGCGCTCAAGTCGCTCGCCATTTTCTTGACGCTCGCCGCTACTTCCGCTTCGGAGGGCAATTTCGCCGGATCGGCAGACTGGAAGGTTTCGACGCGCATCAGTTGCATGCCGTCGTCGGCGAGGGTTTGGGCCTGGATCATGATGCGGAAGATGGCGTCGTCGGTGACGATCTTCGTGCCTTCGGTCGAGACCAGGTAACTGTGGCTCTTTTCGCCGTAAAGAATCACCATGGACTCTTCGACCTGGGGATACTGCCGGAAGGAAGCGGAATAACGGCGGGCGAGTTCTTCCCATGCCTTCTGCTCGGGAAACGCGGGCGGCGCAGCTTTCTCAATGTAGGTCGAGGGCTTCTCCTCGGAGAAATCAGGCGAGTCGTCTTCGTCCTTGGCGCGGACGGCGGTTTTCGTCTTAACGTTGGTGTAGGCCTGGCGCGCCTTGCGGTATTGCTCGTAGGTCAGCTTCCAGAGGACGCGGGCGATCGCGTCGGGATCGTCCTGCTGCGGAAGCTGGCCGGAAGTTATGCCGGAGAACCGCTCCTGGTCGTGAGTGTTGTCGAGAGCCGGCGAGCCGATACGCATGCTGACGTCGGCAGAGCGGTGGCGAGCGTGGGATGAGGTTAGGACTCCGCCTTGATCGCTGAGGACGACCAGCGCTTCGCCGTCGGTCACATTGTAGCTGGTGAAGTAGGGAGCAGGATCCTGCTTGGCAAGCTCGGCCTGGCCGCGATGCAACTCCTTTTCCATGGTGGCAAGGAGAACATCGCCGGTTGCGGACTTTTGGGCGTGCAGCGGTTTCTGGCCAAGCAGAGCAACCAGCAGGAGAAGAAGAATGCGGGGGAAGACGGCTTTTTTGGGATTCATTGGAAAACGCGAGTGTACAGGAGCGGGAGAAACAAAAAAAGCGGCCCCTTTCGGGGCCAACTTTTAAAGAGGCTAAATGGCGGGAATTAGGAGGAACGTTGGTGACGCCGTTCCGGGGAGTGGAACGGACAGAGTGAGATGTCGAGAACATCGAGAGTGAAGTTTTTCAAAGGAGCGCGACCTCTTTAGTGCCCTGAATGGAGCATTTGCCGAACCAAAGTCGTGACTGGGAGGCAGGAACGGTGCCCCTTTTTGGGAACTTATTCCAAATCAATAATTTAGGATAAATCCCCGAGATGCCAAGCTGGTCGCGGGATCTGGCATGATGCGCAGCCGGATGCAGAAAGCTGCACTTTGGCAGAAATTCGGGACAGGGTTTTAACTGTCTCCTGCTACGGTCCGCACTTTTCCGGGGAGGAAGTGATAGGGCGGCCAGGGACCGGTCACGAACAGCTCGCAATTTTTGAGTTGCTTGGCGGCGGTGCTGTAGCGGTTCTGATATTTCTCGATCGACTTGGTGTCGATGAGGTGAGCGATATCGAGCAACATTCCGTCGGCATCGACCTTCTTGCAGCTGACTTCTTCCTCGAGGGGGTTGAAGAGCTTGTGCACCTGGACGGAGAGGGCTCGGGCCTTGGTCTGGCGTTCGCGCTCGCGGGACGCCTTTTCGCGCAGCTTGGTCAGGTACTCGCGGCCTACGGTATCGGGCAGGACGATATCTTCCATCGAGCCGCGGAGAGAACCGTCGCGCACCACCAGCTTGATGCGCATTTCGGACTTGCCGCGCAGCCGAGCCACGCTCTCACAGAAAGTGCGGCGGTTGGCTCGAACGGCTTGCCGGATGGCATCTTCGGTGTCGAAGATGGTTCCGAAGCGGAAGGGCAGGACGGTAGCGGTGCGGAAGCTCTGGCTGACCACGCGGGCATGCTCCAGAACCGACTTTTCGTCGAGTTTCGAGGTAGTTCGGTCAAATTCGCTGACAATCACCGCGAATTCTCCGCTGGGATAGCTCATCACGGGAGCGGAGTTGACGCCCTGGATGCCTTCGAGAACGTAGGGGCGACGGGACCGAACACCGTTGGCTAGAGTCTGGTGTTCAGTGAGGCAGTACGCGTACCACGACATGCATTCTCTCCGAATTGCACCGGGGCCTTGGAGACCCCTTTAGATTCTTGAATCTAGGGCTGCGTTTTCTACCTGGAAGATTGGTTTTTGTTGGACAAGATGGACGCGAAAAACTGCATCCGAAGCCATATTACTGCCATCGTCAGTGATTTGCAATCATTCTTTCCGAATGGTTTCAATTTGCTTCGCCGATCTGTGGCTTATTAATCGATTAACCATGTCTTCCTGACTTTTTTTCTGCGACTGTCCCCGGCTCTCTTAGTTATCGTTGCTTACCAGTTGATGAAGTTTACTAGTTAGTACTGGTACCCCCCCCCTCCCGGTCTTCTGGAATCATGGGGTTAGCTGGGCAATAATATACTTGACAAATCAGAACCATTCTGCTAGATTTACTACATTATGCCAGAGCCAAAGACATTTCAAGAGGCGATTCTCTACTTCTCTGATCGCAACCGCTGCATTGATTATCTGGCACTTCGCCGCTGGCCGGACGGCAAAGTAGTGTGTCCTGTCTGTCGTCGAGATGATGCGAAGTTCCTAGAGAAGCAAGGCAAGTGGCAGTGCAAGGCCGTCCACCATCACCGCCAATTCTCGGTCAAGGTCGGAACCGTGATGGAAGATTCGGCTATACCTCTGGAGAAGTGGTTGCCTGCTGTCTGGGCCATCGTGAACGACAAGAACGGTATCTCTAGTTGGGAACTGCACCGTGCTCTGGGAGTGACGCAGAAAACCGCTTGGTTCATGCTGCATCGGATTCGTCTGGGAATGTCGCTTCAACAAAAGCACCGAGTCAAAGGCAAAAGTTTCGGGCCTTCCAAGCTAGGTGATGGCGGTACAGGGGAAGGCGCGGTTGAAGTTGATGAAACTTTCGTCGGCGGAAAGCTCCGCAATATGCACCGAGATCGCCGCGCTCGCTTCGCCGCTGAATCTGGACATGGCGGCGGTGCTACTGGCAAGGCCATCGTAATTGGGCTGCTAGATCGTGAAGCACGACAAGTCCGCGCCAAGACTGTTCCCGACGTGAAACGCGAGACTCTACAAAACGAAGTCTTGCAGAACGTCAAGTACGGTACTCGCGTTGATACCGATGATGCTGTTCCCTATGACAAGTTGCACTGGCGCTACGTGCACGAGGTTGTGAATCATGCCGAAGAATACGTTCGCGGACAAGTTCACACGAATGGGCTTGAGAACTTCTGGTCACTTCTCAAGAGAGGATTGAAAGGCACCTATGTAGCCGTTGAGCCGTTCCACTTGGACCGCTACATTGACGAGCAGGTTTTCAGGTATAACAATCGCGCTACGAAGGAGAACCCACTGACCGACGCGGACCGATTCAGTTTGGCATTGACGCAACTGGCAAACAAAAGACTGACGTACGCAGAACTTACAGGTAAGACGGAAGAGAGGCCGTTCTAGCCGTTACTATCCGAAGAGACGTGGCCCGAAGAAGCGGGTTGATTCTTGACCCGCTTTTTTCTTTCCTTTTCTCTTTTCTCTTTGTCTAGTGCTTCCTTGATTGCAGAATGCGGGACACGCATCAGCCCATCCATTGCGTGTGTGAACTTCTCGAATGGTGTTAACGGCTTGGCCTTCATAGGAACATCATACCGTATAGCCGATTCGCACTGAGTGAGAAGTTCATCCGCATCGGTTTCGTCGCCAGAGAGTAAAGCGGTAACGGGGCCGATGCCGCGCATTTTATCAACATCTTCAGACCCCACTAGTTCTTGGAATACACCACCACGTTCTGCTCTTGCATCACAACACATCGCAATATATGGGGTCTCGCCCTCCCAACATTCGGCTGCAATACACAGTGTCATACTCTCTTTGTTGGTCTCGTCGTCAGGACCAAGAATAGTCCTTTCCCGTAATAATTCCTCCACCGGAATTTACCCGTCTTTCCGGCACTCCTATCCTCACCGAATCACCTTTGATTCGTCAAGTATATTTGTGCCGTTAGCTGGAGTTTCTCTACTCGGTCTTTGATTCTAAAGGACTTATATTAAAGTATTCCGGAATAAGGAGTTACTCGATTTCTCGAGCTTGGCAGGCTCTGAAGTGGGGTGAATCGTGTCAAGGGGAAGAAACCTTCGCCTTTTCTGGAGATTTCGGCAGCCGCCCGGCTCGTCGTCTCCAATTATCAAAGAGCGCTGAAAATGGATTGGGGCAGCTTCGAGGTGCGTCTTCGGAGACGAGAACCCTCAGAACTGCCCCAATCAGACTCCATCGTCGCGCGCTACGGGTCTTAGGTCAAGGATTTCGATCACGGAGGGGTGTGATTGATTGCCTAGCCCGAAATAAATTCATCGGCGGCATTCTTGATTATCCTAGACCGAACCTCCTTGATCCACTTAATCCGCATGATCTCTTCGCGGCTTGCTTGGACAACGTCGCCCACTCTGGGGAATTGGGGCCTCACCCGCTCGCAAAGGGCACGGCTGAGCGACAGGGAATCCACATATTCGTCGAGGAGAGGGCCGATAATTGACGTTGTCTCCAATTTGTTGCCGCACTCCGGACAGAACTTGGCGTTTGGCGGGATCGCACCCCTACCGAAAATCTTCTTTCTGAGCGGGCTCTTCTCTGGTAATCGCCGATCTAGTAAATCGCGAAAGAGCCTTCGGTTGGCGGCGCGTCCGGCTTCACCGGGTTCAAAGCGGTCCATAGATATTACGATTGCGTCTTGCCCAATCTCGAAATTTCGCCCGTAGGAGGTGACGGTCGGATACACCGCGGCCTTGACGGCTAGATTATCGCCGTGAAGAAGCTTGAAGATCTCAAAGAAAATCTCCTGCTGGGCGGGAATAAAGGTGTGCGCGGCCTCGTCAAACAGTAGCACGAGCCGCTTAACCTGAAACTGCTCGGCCACCCCCCGAACCATTTCGATAAGAAAATTCGTGTCGAGAACGCGGTCTAGGAAATCGGTCCCCAGCCTTGTGAGGACACCTTCCTTCTCGCTCGCTCGTGCAAGCTTTTGCAGAAGGTGGATTTTCTCTTGGAGCGCTTGTGTCGTGCTGTCGACCGACTCGATGCCGAATACTCTGTAGTAAGGATCTTGATCCGCTCCGTGCCCGATCAGGTCGAGTTGCACAAGTTTGTCATGTAGCGCCTGCAGAATTTTGAGATTAACCCAAAGTTGAAAACCATCTCTTTCACCCGCCTTCACGCCTTCAAGCAGCGTACTCGTCTTGAAGTTCACGTATACCGCCAGCTGTGCTTCCTTGGCGAATGCCGAATCCATTTCTATCTCAGCAGACCTTAGGAGCATGGACTTTCCTACCCCGCGTGCTCCCTGTAGCAGGTGAGCTCCAGCGCCTTTGAGGGTCATGATGACCTTCTGCTCGAAGTCTCCCAGGACCGAGAGCTCTCGAATTTGTCCATACTGCAAGTCTTCGCATCTTGCTGCCTGAAGCAGGTCAATCACGTCGGATTTGGCTGTCACTGGCTCTTGCCTCGCATTCGAAGTTGAGGGAAATCGTTAAGAAGGTGCTCGGAAACACAACGAAATCGATTGCTCCACAATCCTAAGAGCACGCCTTCGACGGAGCACACCCGCTCCAAGTGCAGTGTCCAGTCGTCCTGGTTGTATTGGAACCTACCGGGCAACAAGGACTCAAAGCTCGCCATCTTGCCGTGGATGATGTTGCTTAAATCTCTGTACAGCGATCGCGCTCTCGCCGCTTCTATTAATTCGCCACCCGGAGAGGCTGCGTTTTTCATTTTGCACAAACGAGGTGAAACCTTGGCTGGCGAAATGGTCTAACATTTCGTTGAAATTGAGGTCTCTGTCATGGCCTTTCCAGCCCCAGAAGACGTGAGGGAGGTCCCAGATGTAAACCGTCGCGATTCCGACCTCCAATGCGCGGCGCAGAATCATCTGCGCAGGTTTGTCGAGCCCGCAGGCGCCGAGATAAATGGAACAAATGATGTCAGCGAACACCTCGTCGAACATGCAGAGCGCGTCCCGCTGCCAATTTGTTAACTCTAGTTTCTCGGCTAATATCTTCGCGATCACCGGTATTGCTCTCGCTTGCAACTCTGCTTCTGAAGCCAGCCTCTCATCCTGCGCAAGAGCGAGGCCTAGATTTTGACTGAACTTCTTGTTTAGATCATTCCAGATGTTTGTCTGTTCGCCCGACGGTTTGAGCATAGCGCTGGACCTTCTTAATGGACCTGCCCGCAGAAAAGCCACATCCCTGGGTTCACGAAAAAGGGCCATAGCTTCCGCCATGGCCCCCTCGGTCGGGATCATTATCTACCTGTTTCGACTAAAGATACATAGACCAATTTGGTGCTGGTTTGGGTTGGGGGATGAGTGAGATCGGGGATGGAGGAGTTCGAGGGGATGGCGGCGAAAGGACCTGGAGCCTATCTTGCTATCGGACTGCCTCCCACCCTTCGCGATGAGGCCGCGAAGGATGGGGCACCCACTGTGTGGGGGTGCTTATGGAAAGTCAAGATCAACCGCAAGGGCGAGAGCGGCGGACAGGAGTGTCCGCCCTGCACCATCGACATCCCCGCCCTTCGCTTCGCGATAGGACGGGGCACACGGCATTATTTTTCTATTCGGCAATCACGGAAGTCCTTAACATGCTGATGGTACAATCCTCGGCTTGTAACGCAACACTGCATAACTGGCAGCACGATTGAGTCCTCTCTTCCCCAGAAAAGAGGATTGGGTCAATGTCTAAAGTTGCCGATGCCGACTTTATGGGCAAATCTGGCAAAACCTATCAGTTTCAGGTTTACGAATGGGGCAATGAATTCGCGGCAGTGGGCGCGGTTTACGCCATCACCAAGCGCTCACTGGCAAACGGCAAAGGCAGTCATATCTTCATCTACTTTGGGCAAACGGGAGATCTGTCAGAACGCTTTGAGGATCATCCCGAGGCAAGTTGCTTCGTGAAGAATGGAGCGAATTGCATTTGCGTCCATCTTGAAAGCGACGAGAAGACACGGCTCGCGATTTGGTCAGACTTTATCGAGGGGTACGACGCTCCTTGTAACGAGTGATTAAACCCCCGCCCTTCGCTTCGCGATAGGACGGGCCACCCGGCTCCGCGATCGGATGGGGCCGCCGGCCAGAACATTGACAGTATCGGATGTGTAGGGGTCCTTCGACTCCGCAGGGTCTTCACTTCGTGAAGTCCCAGCTTCGCTCAGGATGACAAACTGGAGGGGTTATCGGGCGCTCCCGCTCAGGCTTTCGGCGCCTTCTGGGCGGCGGCTCGGTCTTGCAGGGCTATGGTTACTGCGCCCAGCATCTCGGCGGCGGGAGCGGGCTTGCCGGTCCAGATCTCGAACTGGCGGGCGGCTTGTTGCACGAACATTTCGATTCCGGGGATGACGGCTATTCCCTTGGCGCGCGCTACTTGCAGCAGGTGAGTCTCGACCGGGTCGTAGACCATGTCGAAGATTACTCGGGCTTGAATTTCGTCGTCCTTGAGCGGGCAATCGCGGGTGTTGCCCATGCCTACGGGAGTGGCGTTGATGATGACGTCGAAGGCGGTCTTGCGGAGGTCGGCGCGTTTTACGGTGCGCGCTTTGGCTTGGCGCGCCAGCTTCTGGGCCTTGGCCGAAGTGCGATTCAGGATCCAGACTTCGGCGCCTCGTTCTTTGAGTCCGAAGACGGCGGCTCGGGCTGCGCCTCCGGCACCGATCACTAAAATCTTTGCGTTCACAATGGAGATGCGCTGCTCCAGCGGACGAATCACGCCGGCTATGTCGGTATTGAATCCGTAAAGCTTGCCATCCTGGGCGCGAACTACGGTGTTGCAGGCTCCGATTTTGGTGGTGTGGGCGTCGGTGTTGTCGAGATGCGAGAGGATCGCCTGCTTGTAGGGCATGGTGATGCTCAGGCCGTGCAGAGGAATGTCGCGGACGCAGTGGATCAGATCCTTGAGCGTTTTGGCGTGGAGAGGAAGATAGACGGCGTTCACGTTCTCGCGGCGCAGGGCGGCGTTCATGATTATGGGCGAGAGGGAATGGGCTACGGGATCGCCGGCTACTCCATAGACTCGAGTGGCGGCGTCAACTTGCTCGATGCGGTAGATGCTGCGCAGATCCTGCGTAGTGACTTGACCGGGCGCGGTTTTGAGATCGTCGCTGACTGCGCCGAAGGTGAAAGCGCTGCCGGCGCGCACTCCGAGCACGCGGCTGATGATGCCTTGCTCTCCCATGCATAAGCCGATCAGCACATGCTTGCCGCTTTGGGTTTGCAGAAACTTCATCATGGTCACGTTGTCGGAGAGGGTGGTGGCGGTGGAGACAACCTTGTAGAAGTCGGCTGGAATTTTCAGCATTTTCTCCAGCGTGTCATCGAGATTGCGGGTGGCGTGGAAATCATGGAACGAGAGGATGAGCCCGGCGCGGGCGCGCAGGCGCTTAATCGCTTCGGGCTTCGATTTCAGCGCGCTCTGGAGTTCGAGATCGACAATCGGACAGCCTGCGGCGGCGGCCTTGGTGAGCACTTCGAGTTGAGAAGCCAGCGATCCTTTGAACTTGCCGCCATTGTCGGCACGGCGGCAGGTGGCGATGGCGGTGACGTACTGGTGCGTTTCGAGAAAGCGATGGATCTTGGGAAGCGCGGCCACGGGCTGCTTCAGGTAATCCAAGCGGAACTCGAGGAAGGGATTATCGCGGCCCATGGATTCGGCGATGGCGAGCATGTCTTCGACCGTGTCGGCGCTCAGCGCGAGGCAGACTTTCGGCAAGCGCAAAGGCAGAAGACGGGGCGCGAGAGTAGAAGAAAAAGCCAAGGCCATTTGTTTTCAATAACGGCGCGATATTACAGGGGCGTAGGCGCAGATGCAACATAAGGTTACTGAACAGGCCAGAAAACACTTTGGGAGCAAGGGGGCTCAACACCCTCGTAACCTTGACCCCTTGCGGGGCGCTTGTTACTTTTTGGCTGTAACCCTTGTCTTACGAAAGAGATAGCCGGGGCAGAGCCGGAACCGTTGGGAGTCGGAGGTAAGATGAAGAAAACAGGATTGTTATTGCTATTGATGGTGACGGCGACCGGTGTGGTGGCCCAGCCGGCGGCAACGACGGCGAGCGCGCCGGATGCGTCCGGCATCATCAACACGTCGGCCAATGTGCCCTTCGTTCGTTACCAGACGCCCAGAGCGCAAGACATTTATTGCGCAGGTTTCATCAGCAAAGACCGCATTCCCGACGCTAACTACGTAAACGGGGGCCTCGAAACACCGGTCTCGACCAAGTTCAAGCTCGGGGAAATGCTCTACCTGGCGGGAAGTGGTTATCAGGCTGGACAACTGTATTCAATCGTCCGCGAACTGAAGGACGTCAACGAATACGAAATTTTTCCGGGGCAGAAAAAAATACTGGCGGCCACGGGACACCCGTATGGGGAAATTGGGAGAGTGCGGGTGGTCGATACGCGCAATCACAGCGCCATCGCCCAGGTGGAATTCAGTTGCGATGCCATTAACCCGGGAGATGTCGCCATGCCTTTTGTGGAAAGACCGGCGATCGCGTTCCGCGCACCCGGACATTTCGACCGGTTCGCGCCGGCGAGCGGAAAGCTGAGCGGACGGATCGTGCTCGCTAAAGATTTTGACAGCGAGCTCGGCACCGGGATGAAGGTTTATATGAACATGGGTTCGAACCAGGGCGTGAAGGTGGGGGACTATTTCCGCGTAGTGCGCTCCTACACCGCAACCTTGGGAGATCCGGTGGACTCGCTCTCGTTCAAAACCGGACCTACAGAAGACACGCAGATGCACCCGGCGACTTATGAGGCGGGGCGCTTCGACAAGACCAAAGGGCCGAACATTCATGTAAGCGACCTGCCGCGGCGCGCCGTGGGAGAAGTGGTCGTGCTGAATGTAACCCCGACCGCATCATCGGCCATGATCGTCTTCGCGCTGGAAGATGTGCACGCCGGCGACACCGTGGAACTGGATCCACAAGAGTAAGCGAACGAAACCATCGAAACCGAATTAGGGGAGAGCGACTCTCCCCTTTTTTATTTGGTTCTTACTTTCAGGAGGAAGAAAGGTGTCAGGTCTTAGGTCTCAGGTCTCAGGAAAAACCTAAAGTCCATGTTTTTCCTGAGGCCTGACACCTGAGACCTGCCTTTATTCAGCGGAAGAAAAGGATTTTTGGATTTCCAGGAATCATCGCGCCAGCGATGACTACTACGACGATCACAATCGCGAGTTCCATATTGCCCTCACAACTCAACAACCAGGGGTCAGCTTACGTCGTCTGGCAGAGAAAGCAAGAGTACTAAAGTGGGGTAACCGGAAGAAGTCGAGTGCGGCAATGGGAAGAGATTGTCGGCAGCAGACTCAGCGGGGAGCTTCGACATCGGCGTCGCCGAATACCTCGGCGGTGAAAGCCTCGAGGGTTGCGGCCTTCTGCCAGGCATCCAGGGGCAGACCAGCTTTGCGGCAGGTTTGTTCCAGAAAAGTTTCCCGGTCCCAACCAAGTTCGACGGGAACCTGGGGCAGCAGCAGGCCGCGTCGGCCGCTCTCCGAGATGACCAAGCCGTGACGCCCGACTTCCACTGCCTCGGGGTGAATCGGGAAGAGCCGGGAAAGCACGCTCAGGGAAATCTCCAGCTCAAGAGCTTCTTGCTTGGTCACCGGCAAAAAGCGGGAATCTTCGAAAGCGGCGGCGCGGGCGGTTTCAGCCACGGCGCGATACAGAGGCGCGATGGGCGCGGCGTAGCCGACGCATCCCCGAAGTTGGCGGTGGAGATCGCCAGGCAAATCGCTGGGCAGATAAAGAGTGGTGAAGACGCCTCGTGGCTCCGACAACCTGACCGAAAGCGGCGGGGCTGGGGGAATAGGCTGACGCTCGAGAGCGGAAAGAATCGACTGATGCGCGATGCGGAGCAGAGTCCGGCGTTCGTCGAGAGAAAATTCCGGGGATAGAGGGATGGCCGCGCGTTCGGTCAGATTTTCAGGCGGTTTTTCAGACAACTTGGACATCGCGTTTTCTCCGCCGGGCGAGGACGAAGGCCCGGCGCCGGCGCTTTTCCGATTTGCGGTCAATCCGCGACCAGAAAGCAACGAAGTAGTCGAGCGCAGAAACCAGCGAAAGCAGAACCATGAACCAGATCGCAACCCACGCAATCCAGTGGACCGGGAGAACGTAAATGCCGTACACGGGCCAATCGTGCCAGCGGCGGGCGAGAATGACGGCCACGACAGAGATGATCTGCACCAGCATCTTGAACTTGCCCAGGTCGCTGGCTTGAATGGTAAAACCTTCGGAAGCGGCAATGGAGCGCAGTCCGCTGACCAGAAACTCGCGGCCGATGATGACCACCGCCATCCAAGCCGGGACGAGCGCGGGATTGAACTGCACCAGGGTGATGAAGGCGGCGGCGATGAGCAGCTTGTCGGCCAGCGGATCGAGCAGCATGCCCATGGTGGTGATCTGACCGCGTTTGCGCGCCAGATAGCCGTCAATGCCGTCGGTGATTGAAGCCAGGATGAAAACCGCCGAAGCCAGGATTTCCCGTTCCCCGGTCGGCTCGCTCGCAAAGCGTGGAGTGCACAGAATCCAAATCAGAAGCGGGATCGCCGCGATGCGGGTGAGCGTGATGTAGTTAGGAAGATTCACGCGACGGCTGAGCCAAGGCCACGAGAGCGGCCTCTGTGATTATCCTCTACATCGGGGGCCATGGCAACGGAGAGAAAAGGACAACTGTGCACCACCTATCTCTGTGCTTCTTTGTAGCCGGCGGCCTTGGCTTCGGCTTCGGTCATGAACTTTCCGGCCTTGGTCTTGCCATACCAGCGTCCGCTTTTGTGGTAGACGCCACTGTCGGTGTTGACCCAGACCTTGCCGCGGCTTTTGCGGCGGCGATATCCTGACTCGACGGAACGCCGGCCGCCGCCTTGGTGGTCGTCTTGGGAGCGGCCGGAGTTGCGCTGGGACTAGCTTGGGCTGCGGGTTTGGCTGCGGCGGAAGTGGTGTCGCTGGCCTGGGGCTTCGCCAAAGCAGGCGAAATGGCGACCGTAAGCAGCAAGCAGAAAACTAGCATCCACAGCGTATGTTTCT
>Ga0326727_10013090_pt1 | contig 18593 bp, 15 predicted proteins | sample MB2enrmetagenome_FD_207643 | JGI IMG/M metagenome (GOLD analysis project Ga0326727, IMG submission 207643) | Lab enriched peat soil microbial communities from McLean, Ithaca, NY, United States - MB29MY | ecosystem: Environmental > Terrestrial > Soil > Wetlands > Peat | place: USA: New York...
GGTAGCGCGTGTGCAAATCACATCCTACAATCTTCATGTGCTCGGCTCCTTTCCTCCGAGCCCTGGTTGCTTGAGCGCACCCAGTGTACTCGGCGGTATGGGAGCCGACACGGTTATCTAATCAGCCGTTAATGTCGACGCCGGTGCAGAGAAGATGGGTTGCGTGTCAAGGGCGGAATGAAAGTAGACCAGAGGAACTGATAGGGGATGGTCGGGGAGGAGGGCGTTTGGAGCGGAGGCTTCTGCCGCCTGAAAGGCGGATTGCATCATTTTTCTTCTTGTTGGTGGTCTTTGCTTTGTCGTTGATGCCGCAATACGGCTTATCGCAGAGCAAGCCGGGAACCCCTGCCGCAGATCTGCTTGCGCCCACGCCTCCTATGGGCTGGGCAAGCTGGAATCACTACTTTTGCGATTATGACGAGAAGACGATTCGTGAACAGGCGGACGCACTTGTTTCTACCGGCATGCGCGATGCGGGCTACAAATACGTCATCATTCAGGAATGCATTGCGTCCGAACGGGATGCCCAAGGAAACCTGGTTGTGGATAGCTCACGCTTTCCCAGTGGCATGCCAGCGCTCATTTCTTCTATTCACAAACTCGGGCTCAAAGCAGGTATCTACACGGATATCGGTCTCAACACCTGTTATCCGAAACCGCGTTATCAGGGCAGCTACGGGCATGAGCAACAGGATGCAGATACCTTTGCCGCATGGGGAATCGACTTGGTAGAGATGGATTACTGCAATCGTGTGGAAGAACACAGTGGCAGGTGGGTGTACGAACGTATGGCCGAAGCGATTAAAAGAACGGAACGCCCCATGCTTTTCTATTTGTGTTCATGGGGAAATGAGCAACCCTGGGAGTGGGCACAAAACAAGGCGCAGATGTGGCGTACGGATCTCGATATCTCGTTTGAAAAGAACCTTGTCGAATGGGACCGCATGGTACGGAACTTTGAGTCCAACTCCGCGCACTCTGTATTCAGCGGACCGAATAGCTGGAATGATGCCGACATGCTGGAGATTGGCAATCCGGGACTCAACGATGCGGAAGCGCAGGCCCAGATGTCGATGTGGGCGATCTCGCCCTCGCCGCTGCTGGCTGGTGCAGATCTTGTCCACATGAGCCATCGCTCGCGTGAGATCTATTTAAATAAGGAAGTGCTGGCAGTGAACCAGGATGCACTTGGCGCTGGCGCAGAGAAGATTGCCTCTGCCGGTCCGGGGCTGGAAGTGTGGGCCAAGGTGCTCGGATCCCGCACAAGCGGAGAGTATGCGGTTCTGTTGCTGAATTCGACGGAGCACCCCAAACCGATGGAGGTGCGCTGGGCCGACCTTGACCTACTACCTCGCGTAAAAGTTCGCGACCTATGGTTGCACAAAGATGTTTCCACGGCTTCAGACAGTTATCAGGTCGTTGTCCCTGCCCACAGTGCTGTGTTACTGCGCGTGAGCGGAAAGCGATCCTGGCAGCATGGTGTTGTCTATGAGGCGGAATGGCCGGGTGTTGAACGCATCGGTGCTGCTACGCTCTTTCCCTGCGCAGAATGCTCGCATGGTTATGCAATAGCGCTTGCCGAAAACAACCAGCCAGGTTCATTACATATCTCGGGAATTGTTGTGCCGGAGGATGGGCAATATACTCTGCGGGTGCAATACACGCGCAACGGGCTTGAGGACAAACCGATCGAAATTAAGGTCAATGGCGCAAAGGTCAAGGCACTGGCCCTAATGCGCTCCTGGAACTGGGTAGATATCCCCATCGCACTCCGCGCAGGAGATAATAACATCACAGTATCTTACGCGGGGGAAAGCGCCTTTTACGTAGATAACATGATGCTCTTACGTCGCTAATAGTAGAAGAAATAGGTGGTGTGGTTGTTGGCGTCGGTGATGCTGACGAGGTTGTTTTCGGTGTCGTAGTTGTACTGGGTGACGTTCGTGGCCGGGTCGGTGACGGAGAGGAGGTGGTCGGCGTCGTCCCTTCGGCTTCGCTCAGGGCAGGCTCCGGCGTAGGTGGTGGTTTTGTTGTTCTGGTCGGTGGCGGAGATGCGGCGTCCGCGATAGTCTTAGGCGAAGCTGGCGGAGGTGCCGTCGGGATAGGCGATGCCTGACTCCCACCCTTCGCAAAAAGCGCGAAGGGTGGGGCAGCCTCGGTATCGTCGATTCCAAAAGGTGGGCCAGCCCCCGCAAGAAAACCCTTCCCTCGGCACCGCCTTCACCCCTAAACTGTGTTTAAGCAGGCCGAGGGGTTTCCCAGCCCTCGGCCCCCAGAGGGTTCTGTGCGCGTACTGGTGACGGCGGACACGTTCAGCGGAGTGTGGACGCACGCGCGCGAACTGGTTTCGGGCCTGGTGACGCAGGGGGCGCGGGTCACGCTGGTCAGCTTTGGAGAAATTCCGCTTCCCCATCAGACGGCTTGGATGGACGGGCTGCACGGGCTGGAATATCATCCCACCGCGTTTCGCCTCGACTGGATGCAGGAAGGCGAGCAGGATTTTCATGCGGCCCAGGATTATTTGTGCGAGATCGTTCGCGATACGCGGCCCGACTTTCTGCATTTGAACCAGTTGAGTTTTGGCGCGCTGCCGGTCGAGACGCCGCGTCTGGTGGCGGCGCACGGCGATGTGATGACGTGGTGGTTGAGCATCCACGGCCACGAGCCGGCGGCTTCGGCGTGGCTGAAGTGGTATCGCGAGACGATGGTCGCGGGCTTGCGGCGGGCCGACGCCGTGGTCACGGCTTCGCGCTGGATGGGAGAGATGCTGCGCGTCGCCTACGGCGGCGATTTCGAGGGATACATCGTTCCACCGGGACGCAATCCCATCTACTTCAATCCGTTTGTGAGCAAGGAAGAGTCGGTGCTGGCGATTGGGCGCTTGTGGGACACGGGAAAGCAGGTGGCGCTGCTGACCCAGCACAGGCATGGATTGCCGGTGTGCATAGTGGGCGCGGACGATCCGATTCCCGCGCCGCCAGTGCCGATCCGGGCCGATGTGCGCGTCTCCACCGGCGAATGCGAAATTTCGGTGAAGGGGGCGCAGACGGAAGCGCAACTGCGCTCGCTCTACAGCAAGTCGAAGATTTTCGCGGCGACTTCGCGCTACGACGCCACTGGACTGGCGTCGATCGAGGCGGCGTTTTCGCGCTGTGCGCTGGTGGTAAACGACATCGACGTGTATCGCGAGATGTGGGGCGACGCGGCCTTGTACTTCGAGCGCAACGACGCCGAGAGCCTCAGCTACATGCTCGCCCAACTGGACGAAGACCGCGAACTGGCGCACTTGTACGGGACGCGCGCCTACAATCGGGCGCGCGAGCGCTTCACCGCGCGGCGCATGGTCGACGACTATCTCCGGTTGTACCGGCAGTTGCGGACGGCAAAGGCGGCGTAAGGCGCTACAGCGAATCTAGATTATCCCTACTTATCGACTTACTCGACTTATTCTTCGTCCTTGGATGGATTGTTATGGGGCCAGGCGTTGAAGAGGTTGGTGGCGTTCACCGAGCCGAGTCCGGTGGCGAGATCGTAGCCGGCGGTGGCCGGGAAGGCGGGATCGCTGGCGGAGTTAGAGGTGGATAGTTCGCCTTCAATCTTGCTGGCGTCACCATAGCAATTGTGCGAGACTCCGTTCGCGTTTTGGCCACAAGGGATGTCGATGTCGCCGCGAGTCACGTCGTTAAAGATGCAGGCCGGAGCGGGCAGCTTGCCGGTGGTCTTGCTGGCGTCGCAGGCTTTCGCGCCTTGCGTGGTGAACTGGTCTGCCGCCAGCGCGTAATAGACGTAGTTGGCGTTTCCCTGCCGGCCAAATTTCTGATCGATGAGGGCTTGAATGCCAGCCATGGCAGGCGCGGCAAAAGATGTGCCGCCGCCGCCCTCGAGCAGCGCGTCGTCCTTGGCGGAGCAGGGAGCGCCGCCTTGTTTCTCATCCGACATGCACTCGACTAAGAAGCTGCCCCACACGCCGGTCGCGGCGAACAGCGACACGTCGGGCTGGTCGCGCAAACCATCGTTGGGAATTCCCGGCACGCCGGTTTGCCAGCTCGGCTTGGGATTGCCCTGGCAAGTCCCGCTCACCACGCCGGGGATAGACGGCTTTCCGGTGAAGCATGTGCTGGGCCCGCCGCTGCCGGCCGTCGCGTAGCGAAATTGCCGGCCGAGCTTCGAGTTGCAAAATCCCGCAGCGCCAAAGGGTTCGGTGAAACCTCCAAAGACAGGATCGCTATAGATGAGTTGGCTGGTGCAACTATCGTTCCAGGGAATTTCCGGAATATACGAGAGCGCGGAAGCCTTCGTCTCGGGATCGTTAGTGGCGCTCCAGTAGTCGCTGGTGGGAATGCCGTTGACGTCGGCGTTGTATTGCGCCATGAAATCGGTGCCACCCACATCGACGGCGTAGGCGGAAGCGGTGTTGTCTCCGCTGTTGATGCCGAGTTTGGAATAGGCAGTACCCTCGGCGGGGGCGCATTCGTCGGCGCCGGTGTCGCCCTGGGCGATGAAGAAAGTAGTGCCTAACGCGGTGGCAATTTGCGCTTCGCGATTTTCCAGCGCGACTTCGGTCTGGCCGCTGATGGTTTCGCACAAGCCATAACTATCGGAAATAATATCGGGCGGCGCGAGATCGAGAAGATTGAGTATGGCGAGGTCGAGTCCGGAGACGGAGCGCGCGTTGGGGCACGCGGAAAGCTCGATATTGGCGTCGGGAGCGCTGGCGCTCGCCCACTCCACATCGAGCGCGGCCTCGATCTCGTCGCCGTTCTGGCCGGGGTTTGGGCAGTTGGGATAAATCTGCTTGAAGTTGCCGTCGGTGAAATCCTTCAGTCCGAAAACATTGCGAAAGGAGTTCCAGTCGGATTCATGAGCGAGGTTAGAATCTTCGACCAGCGCAATGGTGACGCCTTTGCCGGTAAATCCACGGTCCCAGAGCGGCAGCAGATTGTAGATGGTCGCAAAGTCGTAGGGGCCGACCGCGTGGAAGGTTTGTCCTTGATACTTGATGTTGAAGCGCGGACGCAATCCGCGGGTAGAGGGATCGTCGGAGACGGCGCCCAGCGGAACGGCGCGCGAGCTGGGAAAGAAATCGTGGAGCGAAACGATGCCTTCGATGGCCGGCGCGAGCGCGGCGGGAATCTGCGGATCGCGCATGTTGGCGATGTGCTTTTCGCCGTTCGGCAAAACTAAGTTGTGCACCTCGGTGTGGAACGCTTCACGAACTTGCGCGGCTGTGCCGGAAAAATCGACGACCAAACCGTTCTGGTAGACGCGATTGACCGTAAAACCGTGCGCTTCCAGCCAGCGCTGGATGGTTTCCCGGTCCTGCGGAGCAACGCCGAAGCGCTCGCCCAACTGCCGCGGAGTCAGCCAGCGATGGAATGCGGGCGAATTCCGCTGATGCATTTCGTCGATCAGCTTGGCGAGACGCGCTTCCGTTTCCGGCGCGGGCTTGAGCGTCAGCAACAGGTGGTCGAAGAGCAGATTGTCGGCAACCGGGCCGCGATCGTTTTGCGCGCGCAGCGCCGCGGGAGTGGTGTTGCCGGCAAGCGTGACCAGTTGGGTCTCGTCGATCGGGCCGGTGACGATGGGCTTGGGGCGGTCGGCGACTCCCTGCGCGAAAGCGGCGGCGGCGCAGAGAACGGCAAAAGTCAGGCAGAGCGCGAAGGCGCACCGGCGCATCGTCAGGTCCTCGAGAAGGAGCGCAAACTCAGTGGTCCCAGCACGCGAGAGCGGGGACCATGGAACACGCAACTGAGCAATGCTAGCGGCTTTCGGCGGGCCCAGTCAAGGTGAAAGAAATTGCAGGCAGTTACCCTGGACCGGCCCATGCTATACTTTTTAGAGCGTTTTTCAAAAATAGGTTTTGGGTAGGGCACGGCTTCAGCCGTGCCGCTTAGGGCCCGGGAAAATGCGGGCTTTAGCCCCTGAGGGATGCGCCTTCAGAGCTAAAAGGTATTTTTGAAACACGCCGTAAGCATCTTTCCTGTCGCTAGTAACGAAGGCGGCAGTGGCAGCAGCCGTGGACGGAGGACCGTATCGACAAGCGTTTTATCCGCATGAATGAGCGCATCCGGGCGCGCGAAGTACGCGTGATCGGCGACGAAGGGGAACAGATTGGCGTCATGCCTCCCTTCGAGGCGCTCAAGATGGCCCGCGAAAGAAATCTCGACTTGGTGGAAATTTCCCCGACCGCGCAACCTCCGGTTTGCCGCATCATGGACTACGGGAAATTTCTCTACCAGAACGAAAAGCGCGAGCGCGAAGCCAAGAAGAAGCAGAAGACCATTACGGTCAAGGAAGTGAAGTTTCGTATCAACGTGGACGATCACGACTACGAAACCAAGAAGAACCATGTGCTGCGCTTCCTGGAAGAAGGCGACAAGGTAAAAGCGACCATCTTCTTCCGCGGACGCGAAATGACGCGGCAAAGCCTGGGCCGCCAGATCCTCGAGCGCCTGATTAAGGACGTCGGCACGCAAGGTTTGGTGGAGTTCCGCCCACGCCAGGAAGGCAATACGCTGCACCTGATTCTAGCGCCCGCTAAAAAGGAAGGCGGAGCGAAAGAAAAACCGTCGGCGCGCCCAAAGCCCGCGCCTCCCGCATCGCAAGGCGGCGCGCAGACAGCGTAGAGCAGTTTTCAGCCGTCAGCTATCAGCCATCGGTAAAATCTGCTGGTGCGATCGCTAGTAAGACGGATGGGATAAACTGCGCTGCCGAATACTGGTAAATGTAACTGAGAACTGACAACCGAGAACTGAGAACTGACTTTATGCCCAAACTAAAAACGCACAAAGGCGCCGCCAAGCGCTTCAAGAAAACCGGGACGGGAAAGGTGAAGCGCCACAAAGCGTTTCTCCGCCACATCCTCACATCGAAAGCCAAGAAGCGCAAGAAACATCTCGGCAGCGCGGTTCTGGTGAGCGATGCCGATCTTAAAAAAGTAAAGCGCATGATCCCTTACTAGACGAACTTATAGAGCGACGGGCGTCCTCGCCCGTCCTTAACGAGTATGCGACAAACAAATCTGCAGAGCGAAACGCCCCGCAGCGGCGCGTGAAGAGGCCGGGCTTCGGAAATCCCTTTGGGTAGAAGCCTCCTTACCTCCAGCCGCCATTCGTAATAAAAAAGGAGAACACCATGCCTCGTGTAAAACGCGGGACCAAACGCCGCGCCAAGCGCAAAAGAATTCTTGAACGCGCCAGTGGATATTTTCTAACTAAGTCGAAACTTTACCGTTCGGCGAAAGAAGCCGTCGAGCGCGGGCTGAAGTTTGCCTACTCCGGCCGCAAGCAGAAGAAGCGCCAGTACCGGTCGATCTGGATCGTGCGCATCGGCGCCGCTGCCCGCCTGAGCGGTCTGAACTATAACCAGTTTATCAGCGGATTGAAGAAAGCCGGCGTCGAACTCGACCGCAAGATCCTGGCGGATTTGGCGGTCAATGACGCGGCAGGATTTGCAAGTTTGGCGGAGCAGGCGAAGAAGGCGAACGCGGCAGGGGTAGCTCTTAGCTCTTAGTTTTTGGCTCTTAGCTTTTGGCTCTTAGCTTCTAGCTCTAAGCAGTCAGTTTTCAGCTTAAAGATTTGTCATCCTGAGCGAAGCGAAGGACCTGCTTTTCTTCGAATCGGAAAAACTGCAGATCCCTCGCTTCGCTCGGGATGATAGTGCTTTGACAATTGCAAAAGAAATATGCCCTACACCGTCCATAGATTAACCGACTATACGGAGGCGTCATTCGATCGGTTCGCATCGGAACTCGATGAACATCTTCGAGCCGAGTGCGATGCGGTCGAGAGCGAAGAAACATGGAAGCTTTTTCGTGATCGGTGGATGGGGAGAAAAAATGGAATCTCGAAGCAACTACGGGAATTGTGGCTAAACCCCGCACCCGCCGAGATCAAACCCCGTGTCGGGGTTGTTTACAGAGACCTTGAACTGCGGATAGCGAGTGCCGTTGCGACCGCGAAACAGAAGTACGAAGCCATCGCTAAAATTCGGCAAGCCGCTTCGGATATCTTTCTCGACATCACCCTCCCCGGCATCCACCGTCCCATCGGCTCGGAGCATCCCGTCATCAAGACGATGAACGAGATCATCGGCGTCTTCCGCAATCTCGGCTACTCGGTCGAGGAGGGTCCGGAGATTGAAACCGATTACTACAACTTCGAGGCGCTAAATTTTCCGCCCAACCATCCCGCGCGTGACACACAGGACACGCTGTTCATCGCCGGTCAGGAATCGAAGCCGCCGCGCGACCGCCTGCTCTTGCGCACCCACACTTCGCCGGTGCAGATTCACACCATGGAGAAGATGCGGCCGCCGGTGCGCGTCGTCTGTCCGGGTAAACTTCACCGCAACGATGCGCCCGACCCAACCCACTCGCCCATCTTTCATCAAGTCGAAGGGCTGGCCGTCGATACTAATATTACTTTTTGCGATCTCAAGGGCACGCTCGACCACGCCATGAAAGCGCTTTTCGGATCGAGCGTGAAAACTCGCTTCTATCCGTCGTTCTTCCCGTTCACCGAGCCCAGCGCCGACGTGCAGATCAGTTGCATTTTCTGCGACGGCAAGGGCGCGCGCGACGGCGCTCCATGCCGCAACTGCAAGGCCAGCGGATGGATCGAGTTACTCGGATGCGGCATGGTCGATCCGAATGTCTACGGCTTCGTCGATTACGATGCCACAAAAGTTTCCGGCTTTGCCTTCGGCATGGGCGTGGAGCGGGTTGCGATCTTGAAATACGGCGTGGACGATATTCAGTTATTTTTCCAGGGCGATGTAAGGTTTCTGGAGCAGTTTGGATAAGGCAGTCGCTCGTCGATGGTCGTTAGTCGTTCGCTATTCGTCGTTCACGGTTTGCAATAGATGGTTCGGACGTTTCATCTTTACATGTTGTCATCCTGAGCGAAGCGAAGGACCTACTTTCTCATGCGCTGGCAAAAAGCGGTTCCTTCGCTTCGCTCAGGATGACAAGGAGTAAGAGTGAAAGACTGAGAGCTAAGAGCTAATAGCTGAAAGCTTCTTACATGAAAATCTCTCCTCATTGGCTACGCGACTTTGTCGATCTTCCGGTCGATTATCTCCGTCTTGCCGACGAACTTACTCTGGCGGGCGTTGCCGTCGAAGGCATTTCCGGCTCGGGCGATAACACGGTCTTCGAGATGGAGATCACCACCAACCGTCCCGACGCCATGAATCATTACGGCGTGGCGCGCGAGACTTCGGCGCTCTACGATCTGCCGCTCAAGCCGATCGAGCCGAAGCTGCCTCCGTCGCAAGGCAAATCCGAAGTCATCATCGACATTCAGGAGCCGGAGCTTTGTCCGCGCTTCACCGCGCGCGAAATTCGCGGCGCGACCATCGAGCCTTCGCCCGCAAACATTGCCAGTCGTCTGCAATTGCTCGATCAACGGCCTATTAGCAACGCCGTCGATGCCACTAACTACGTGTTATGGGAGACTGGCAAGCCCACGCACGTCTTCGATCTCGACTTACTCGAAGGACGGCGTCTTGTCATTCGCAAAGCCCAGCCCGGCGAAACTCTCAAGACCCTCGATGGCGTGGAGCGCAAGCTTTCCACCGACGACTTAGTCGTTGCCGACGCGAAAAAGCCTGTGGGCCTGGCCGGCGTCATGGGCGGCTTCGACACCATGATCACCGAGCGAACAAAAAACATCCTGATCGAATCCGCCTGGTGGGACCCGGTCACCGTGCGCCGCATGTCGAAGCGCCACGGCCTTCACACCGACGCCTCGCACCGCTTCGAGCGCGGCGCCGATTTCGAATCGACCGTCGTTTCCGCCAACCGCGTCGCCGAATTGATTCACGGCTCCGGCGGCGGCGCACTCATCGGCGGCGCTATCGACGTGGTCGCCCGCCAGATGGACCTGGCTCCCGTCGAGCTCGACCTGCGCGAAGTGCGCCGCATTCTCGGCCAAGAAATCGGCGCGCTTGAAATCAGCCGCATTCTTACTCGCCTCGGCTTCGCCATGCTTCCCGGCGCCGAAGACAACTATCTCGTCCACATCCCAAGCTGGCGGCTCGATGTCGAGCGCGAGATCGACGTCATCGAAGAAATCGCGCGCCTGCATGGCTACGACAAGTTTCCCAACACGCTTCCTCCCTACAGCGGCGAGGTCCGCGAGCTGCCCGATGCGCAAAAAGACGCGCGCCTGCGCTCAACGCTGCTCGCGCTCGGTTACAACGAAACTATTTCGCTCACCTTTATTTCGAAAGACGACGCCCGGCGCTTTTCACCCGCCGCCGCGCTCGACCTCGCCAACCCGCTCAGCGACGAGGCTTCGGTGATGCGCACTTCGATGGTCCCAAGCATGTTGAACATGCTGGCCTATAACCTGAATCGCGGCAGCGACAACGTTCGTCTGTTCGAAGCTGGAAATGTGTTTGAAGCATTGGGCGCGAAATCGCTGGAGTTGAAGCGCATCTCCATCGGCGCGACCGGCAGCGCCGTCGAAGCCGGAGTCCATCAGCCGGCGCGTCCGTTGACGTTTTTCGACCTGAAGGGCGACATCGAAAGCCTGCTTGCTCCCTTCAGCCAATGGACGCTTTACTTCGATTCTCAAGCCGCTAACGAGAAAAGCGCCGATTACTACCATCCCGGCCGCTCCGCTCGCGCCGTCATGGATGGCACGACTGTCGCCCAGTTTGGCCAGATCCATCCCGATGTGGCCGCGGCCCGCAAATTGCGGCAGGATGTTTTTGTCGCCGAAATTTATCTCGACCGCCTCTACCAGCACGATCTGCGCCAGGTGCGTTATGAAGCGCTGCCGCGCTTCCCCGCCGTCGAGCGCGACTTCTCCTTTGTGTTTAGTGATGGCGTAGAATTCGAAAAATTCCGCCAGATCGTCGCCGCATTGGGCATCGCCGAACTGCGCAGCTTCGTCCCCGTAGAAATTTTCCGCGGCGAAAAAGTAGGCGTGGGTAAGTACTCGATTCTGATGCGCGCCAAACTCCAATCCACCGACCGCACCCTGCGCGATGATGAGGTGGCGCAATGGTCCGCCCAGATTACAAAGGCGCTAGAATCGCTCGGCGGGGTGCAGAGGGCGTAGGGGTACCTACCTCAATCCGGGTTCATACACACAATCCTCATATGCTTTATATGCCGTTGAGTATTCTTGTGGCTTGGCGTCCCGGATTGCTTTTTCAGCCAAAATATCTTGATAAACCAACGGCATGAACGGGCCTGCCCCCAAGGAAAGGTTTTTTGTACAGTCAAAGGGGCTTGTCATGCACCCAAATTTGATGTACTGGGAACGATTTTTCTCGTCCGGGCTGGCTTGAGTCTGGAAGAATGCTGTAACAACACGACCATGGAAACTGTCACTTCCATTAGGGAAAGACTGTACAACATAATTTGAATTTCGTTGCAGTTTAAGACTCTGGCACTTGAGGGCGTGGTCAAACTCATCCATCGCGTGCCATGCGCCCCATACCCAAAAGCCAATTGGTGATTCATAAGTTGTTGAGAAATCGACTTGCTTGACCTTTCCATTACTTACAAACACTTCCGATATAGCTATTGCAGGTCGAATACCCAACCTGCGAAGAAAGTGTGTATTGATCCGAAGAGTGTCCTCCACCATTATTTTATCGGGAAAGCAATTTACAAGAAAATTCGCTAGCTCGATTCTGAGCTTGCACGATTCTCCATCGCACTTCCACTCGTCGATTGTTGCTCGCGATTTGTAAAAACGATAAAGCGCTTCCGCGTCAGCAAGAGTGCTTTCCCCCGCTCGCAAGGCAGAGACGCGTGTGGACAAGTCCTCGAATTTTGCCTGTTGATAACGCGCGAGCGACCACATTACGACCAAGGCAATGACGGCAATAATAATCGCAAGAACCGGAATCGCAATGGCTAGTTTTAAGCGAAAGTTCATGCGCCAGCTTCCTCTAAGCTAATCGTGTCCCTTCAAATAAAGACACCGCAATACGCCATTTTGCTCGAGATTATCGAGCTGAATCGACTACCACCCTTGTAACATATCATTTCACCGACCGCTTTCATTATCTTGTCCATGCGCGGAAACAAGCCTGTGCGATCACCGGTTGGCCATGGTTCGTATCGTCCCCAATCCCAGCAGTCGTTCGTCGGCGGTGACCAGAGTCAGGTCTAAGACCTCTGCGGTGGCAGCTAGGATGCGGTCGGCGGGGTCCTGATGCAGGGGTAATTGCCTTGCTACGAGAGCGATCTCGTGGGTGAGCGGAGCTTCGTGGGTGCCGGCGGTGGCCCGCGCCAGCCATGTCGTCAAATCTTCCTTGATGCGAATTCTACCTTTGTAATTGAGGGTCAGCGCTTCCCATGTGCTGATCGGCGAAAGCCAGAGTTCGTTTTCCCTGTCCTGGAGATACCGTAAGACGCGTCGGCCAAGCCGCCGCTGATCCTGGAAATTCCACAGCCAGATGTGCGTGTCCAATAGCAGTCTCAATCGCGCAAAACCTCCCACTCGTCCTCGTCATTCGCCGGAGACACAATGTCGCCCAGAATTTCGAACGTGCCCTTCATCGACTCGATCCAGGCCTTACGATTTTCCACCGCCGTCGGCGGGACGACTTCGGCCACGGGCTTTCCGAAGCGCGTGACCCGTATCGGTTTCTTCGTCGCGCGAACCTGCTCCAGCACAGCAAGGCACTTGGCCTTAAATTCCGAAATGGCGATTTCCTGCACAAAGTTTCTCCGATGGTCATTTTATCATACTATGGTCAATTCACTAGACTACTTATTTAAGCGCGCGAAGAGCCGACGTTCTTTCACCACGGAGGCACGGAGACACGAAGGAAACCATGAGTAGTCAACTGGTCCGATCAACAGGCATCAGGGTGGCGCTCATCTCTCCGATTTTGCTTTTCTCCGTGCCGGAGCCTGCCCTGAGCGCAGTCGAAGGGTGTCTCCGTGGTGAAATCAATTTGCGCCAGCCTATTTCTACAAGCATCCGAAAGACGGCTCCCAACAGGCAGGTTTCGCCTCCCACAAAAAGCCTGAGACACTGGATGAGGCGGCGCGGCGGATGGAGAAGCTGCGCTCGCGTCTTTAGAGACGCAGCTTGCTGCGTCTCCTATTGCGGCGGAGACGCGGCAAGCCGCGTCTCTACATTGAATTGTGGTGGAGGGGCGGCGAATGTAGCGGCGCGTCCACAGCCAACTGCGCTATACTTCGCTTCAACGCTGCATTGTTCCCCGAAAGCGAGTGACCATGTCCGTAAAGATGGTGGAAGAAGAGGTATCTGCCGAGGTTCCCGCCGAAGATTTTGAGGCGCTGGAAGAGAAAGTTTATCGCACCATTGAGTTGTACAAGGCCGCCAAAGAGGCCCGCACCGCCGCCGAGCGCGACGCGATGCGGCTGCGCGAGCAACTCGCGGAGCGCGCGCAAGAAAACGAGACCCTGCGCCGCGAACTGCTGCAACTGCGCAAGGACCGCGAGGACATTCGCGGCCGCGTCGAAAAAATGCTGGGCCAAATGGATAGCCTGGCGCACGAGCAGGCAAGCTGAACTGGAGCGATATGGCCACTGTGAGCAAACAACCTCCGGCCGATGCAACCGCAAACTCAACGACAACAACGATAGCGAATGGCAGTGTCCGCGTCGAAATCTTCGACCAGGTTTATAACCTGCGGGGCTCCGACGCGGCCTACATTATGAAGCTGGCCGAGTACGTCGACGGCAAGATGCGCGCCGTATCGGAGCAGACGGCGACCGTCGATTCGGTGCGGCTGGCGGTGCTGGCCGCGCTCAACATCGCGGACGAATATCATCTGCTGAAGCGGCGGCTGGAAAATCCTTCCGCGGAAGCGCAGCAGCGGGCGAGCAAGCTGTCCAGCGCACTGGATGAAGTTTTGCAAGATACGCGCCGCACGGGATGAGTCGTTCATAACGTCGCGTTCACATTCTATTGAGAATCCAGAGTGGCTCTCACATCGGGCAGATGCTTTGCTGTACTCGGCCGGGCGAAGCAAAGAGGACTCCTATCACCGCACGGAATACATCCTCTAGCAAACTTCCTGTCAACAATTTGCATTTTCCGCTGTCGGTCGATACCGGTCTAAATCGACGGTGTGAAACAGAGAAGGGCGTCGTGGACTGGGCCGCTCCCGTGTTACAACTTTCCTTGGAGATGACCTCATGAAATTTGCTGGGTCGGTTCGACTGACTGTTCTCTTGCTGGTATCGGCCATTACGTACTCGACCGCATTTGGCCAGGCGGAATCTGCGGCGCAGTCCATAGCGCCGGAGAAGGTCAACGTAACTGTCAAATGGGACAAGGTGGTAACAGTTTCGACAACCACTCCCACACTTCAAGTGGTCGTCAATCCACCTTTGCGCCGGGGCACGAAGATCCACGATCGCGTCTTTGAGGCCCTGCATGAGTTGGGAGCAGATTACGTTCGCTACGTACCTTGGTTGCCCTACCCCAAACTCGGCGTGGCCGAACTCGACCCTCCGCAGGATGGGAAGACGTCGTGGGACTTCTCACTGATCGATCCCATGATGGAAGACTTGATGAATGCCCAAGCCGGGCACTCGGTGATCGTCAATTTCAGCACGATCCCCCAGTGGATGTTCAAGACCGAGAAGCCCGTGGCTTATCCGAGCGATCCCGACCAGGTCATCTGGAACTACGAGCAGGGAACGGAGTTCCGCGATCCCAGTTTGAAGGAAGTGGGGGAATACTACGCGCGCCTGGTGAGTTGGTATACGCAGGGCGGATTCACGGATGAATTCGGAAAGCGCCACGATTCCGGCCATCACTACAAGATCGACTATTGGGAAGTTCTCAACGAAGCCGATTTCGAACACAGTATGACTCCGCAGATTTATGCGAGAGTCTACGACGCCATTGTGGAAGCCATTCATCGCGCCGATCCGAAGATTACTTGCGTAGGGATGGCGCTGGGCAGTGAACCCAGGGAGTTCTTTGAATATTTTCTGGACCACAAGAACCACAAGCCCGGCATTCCCATTGCGATGATTTCCTATCATTTCTATGCCGTGCCGAGCCCGGATGAGACAGCGGAAGTCATGGAGCATACCTACTGGGAGCAGGCTGATCGTTTTCTAAGCGTGGTCAGCTATATCCAGGGAATCCGCGAGCGGCTATCGCCCGAAACCAAGACGGATACGGACGAGTTGGGTTCGATAGCCGCCCAGGACACGGGTCAGAGCACGCCGGGTTCCGTCTTCCAGCCGATCCCCAACTCCTACTGGAACCTTTGCGGAAGTATGTACGCCTACCTTTATGTCGAGCTTGCCATGCGCGGCGTCGAGGTTGTGGGCGAGTCCCAGTTGGTAGGCTACCCCACGCAGTATCCGAGCGTGTCCATGGTGGACTGGGAAACCGGCCAACCCAATGCTCGCTTCTGGGTGTTGAAAGTGCTGCGCGACAACTTCGGCCCAGGTGACAAGCTGGTGGATACCGCTTCCAGTGTTCCCTATGTTTACGCGCAGGCTTTTATGACGCCAGAGGGCAAGCACAAGATTCTGTTGTTGAACAAGCGAAACCGCGCATTTGATGTGGCGCTGCCGGATGCGGAGGGAGCGCACGTTCAGCTTGTGGACCAGGCGACCAGCTTCCAGCCGCCGGCTTCCAGCACGCTGACTGGGAATCGGATTACCCTGGGCGGATTCGCCGTTGCTGTTGTGACCCTTGCGAAATGAAGCTGGACACGGCTGGCGTCCCAGGTCGGGCAGGCGGTTTCCATTGAGGCGGGGATATCACGGAAGTACACTTCTCCATGGCCGGATTGCGAGATATTTTGCCAGATACTCAGCGCACGGATTGAAGAGACTGCGAAGATTCTACGTGCAACCACTACAAGCAGTTTCGTTGTTACGAAACATACGGCGCGGCTGAGACCGCGCCTCTTCAAAACAGAGTCGAAACACATTTTTTCGCAACCGGAAAATCGGTTGGAACCTGCGATTCATTATTTTCACACTTTTGTAACGCAACCTCTAGCAAACCATCTGCCAACTATTTTCCATTTCCCTCTTGCCAATCTCTTCCCGGTTTCCTAGCATCCTAGATGAAAGCCGGCCTGCTAAGTTGGTGATGGTGGCAACCGATTTTTGAACCAATGCCGAATGAACGGGGACGCGACTCGCAGATCCGGTGTGCTACGTTCCGCCATGCGGAAAAGCCTAATGGGTTGCGGCGGGTTCCCACCGTCTGAGACGGGTTCATTCTCGGCCCACCACACGGCCCCGTGGGTCGGCTTGTCTTAGTTATCGGCTATTGGCTATCGGCCATTAGCCCTCAGCTTGCAAGACAAGCCATCCGTTATTGACCCACGATTCCAGGTTAATGCGCGGCCGCGTCTCCTGTCTGCGCTCGGAGGCTTGCTTTAGGGTGTCGCCACCGTGAAGCCGCTCTCATCCCATCTCCCCAGCCTCCGGATCGGCCCTCGGCGGTGTTATCCTAATGCGGGACCACGCCACAAGGCTTTAACCTCCCCATGTTCAATCCAGAAACGATCAATCCAGAGACGACCACTCCAGAAACGGCCACTCCAAACATGACCGACCGAAATATGCCCGATGCCAACACGTCCGATGCAAACGCCTCCAATCCGTCCGCTCCCGAGCCCGCGCCCGTCAGCGAGCCGGCCGCCTCACCTCTAGCCGAATCGGTCCCGGCCGAATCGTCTCCGGCCGAGCCAGCCCCGGCCGAGTCGTTCAAGGAGATTTTCTCCGAGTACGAGCACAGCCATACCCGCAAGCGCGAACCCGGCGAACAGGGCCGCGAAGGCACTGTGATTGCCCTCACCGCCGACTCCATCGTCCTCGACATCGGATACAAGACCGAAGGCGTTCTTCCGCTCACCGCCTTCCCCGCCGATAAGCTGCCCAAGCCCGGCGACAAAGTTCAGGTCACCATCAAGGGCCGCGATCCCGAAGGCTACTACGAACTCACTCGCGGCAAGGTCGAGCGCATCGTCGATTGGGAGTCGCTCGAACGCGCCTTCGCCGAAAAGTTGACCATCGTCGGCACCGTGACCGGCGTGGTCAAGGGCGGCTTGAGCGTGGACGTGGGAGTCCGCGCCTTCATGCCCGCCTCGCGCAGCGGCACCCACGACGCCGCCGAACTCGAGAAGCTGGTTGAACAGGAAATCCGCTGCCGCATCATCAAGCTCGACGTGGACGACGAAGACGTGGTCGTCGATCGCCGCGCCATTGCCGAAGACGAAGAACGCTTCGGCAAAGAGCGCCGCTTCTCCGAACTCCGCGAAGGCGATACCGTCGAAGGCGAGGTCCGCAGCCTCACCGATTACGGCGCGTTCGTCGATATCGGAGGCGCCGACGCTCTGCTCCACGTCGGCGAAATTTCCTGGCACCGCGTCAACAAGCCCTCCGACGTGCTCACCACCGGCCAGCGCATCGAGGCCAAGATCATTAAGATCGATTCCGAAAAGCGCCGCGTCGCCATCAGCATGAAGCAGCTTCAGCCTCATCCTTGGGACGCCGTCGCCGAAAAATACAAGCCCGGCGATCGCGTGCGCGGCGCTGTAACTCGTCTCATGGATTTCGGCGCCTTCGTCGAACTCGAGCCCGGCATCGAAGGCCTCATTCATATTTCCGAAATGTCGTGGGCCAAGCGCGTGAAAACTCCCAGCGACATCGTGAAAGTCGGCGAGACCGTCGAAGCCGTCATTCTCGGCGTCAACGCCGCCGAGCGCCGCCTATCGCTCGGACTCAAGCAGGCGCTCGGCGACCCCTGGGCCGTGGCCGAAGAGAAATTTGCGCCCGGCACGGTAATCGAAGGCCCGGTGACTAACATCATGAAGTTCGGCGCGTTTGTCCAACTCACCGAGGGCGTCGAAGGCATGATCCACGTCAGCGAAATCAGCGCCGAAAAGCGCATCAATCATCCGCAAGAAGTGCTGAAAGTCGGGCAGGTGGTCAAAGCGCAAGTGCTGGCCCTCGACACGGAAAAGCGGACGATCCGCCTGAGCATGAAACAGATGGTTCCAACCGGCCTCGATGAGTATCTCGCCGAACACAAAGAAGGAGATATCGTTACCGGCCGCATGGTCGATGTTTCCGGAGAACGCGCCCGCGTCGAGTTAGGCGAAGGCGTAATCGCAACTTGTCTAACCGCTGACAAACATCCAGCAAAGAAAGAAGACAAGCCCGCCGAACCCGCGCCCTCATCTTCATCCAAACCCGACCTGTCGTCGTTAGGTTCGATGTTACAAGCGCGCTGGAAAAGTGGCCCTCCCGCCGGCGAGTCCAAGACCGAATCCGCCAGAACCGGCCAAATCCGCAAATTCCGCATCGCCAAGCTCGACCCGGCGGCGAAGAAGATTGAGTTGGAGTTGGAGTAATCTCAGACCTGCATGGGAGCTGACACATCCTACAAATTGTCATCCTGAGCGAAGCGAAGGACCTGCTGTTTGCCGCAAGATGCAGGTCCCTAGTACCGTGACTGCATAATGATTACCGCGTGGAAAACGAGTAGCGCCGGCATCTTGCCGGCTGTCCCGAGGGCGTCTCGCCCTCGGCGCGGCGGGCGAGGACGCCCGCCGGACAGCCGCCGGGACGGCGGCGCTACGCTCGGCGGTCAAGCGGTACAAATCATGCG
>Ga0326727_10013092_pt1 | contig 18592 bp, 12 predicted proteins | sample MB2enrmetagenome_FD_207643 | JGI IMG/M metagenome (GOLD analysis project Ga0326727, IMG submission 207643) | Lab enriched peat soil microbial communities from McLean, Ithaca, NY, United States - MB29MY | ecosystem: Environmental > Terrestrial > Soil > Wetlands > Peat | place: USA: New York...
CTCTCCCACCGGTGGGAGAGGTCGGGGAGCGCTTGCGACACGGGTGAGGGTGGTGCCGCCCGCAAGACCCGCACCCTCGTCGCTTCGCGCCTTGACCTTGGTCCGCTCTTCGCGGCCCAGCCCGCGAAGAGCGGGCGAGGTGTACGGGGTTACTGCGCCGCCTCGGGCGTGCGCATCCGCTGGATCGTGCCCGTCGTGCTGTGACCCTGTTGCAGATCCACCAGCACCACCTTGCCGCCCCAGCTCTGCACGTCCGCGGCGCCGACCACGTTCTCGATCTGGTAATCCGACCCCTTCACCAGCACCTCGGGCCGCAGCGCGCGCACCAGCTCCAGCGGCGTCTCCTCATCGAACAGCACAACAAGGTCGACCGGCGCAAGCGACGCCATCACCGTCGCGCGTGCGGTCTCGTTCTGCACCGGGCGGGTCGGCCCCTTCAGCCGCCGCACCGACGCATCGGTGTTCAACGCCACGATCAGCCGGTCGCATGCCGCGCGTGCCTCGGTCAGCAGATGCACGTGCCCGGGGTGGATCAGGTCGAAGCAACCATTGGCGAAGCCGACACGCAGCCCGCTCGCGCGCCATGCCGAGGCGCGGGCGGCCGCCTCGTCCCAACTCGCGGCCACCTTGCGGTCGCTGGCGACCAGTTCCTGCAGATGCAGCACGCCCAGCAGTTCGTCGCCGCTCACCGTTGCGGTGCCGGGCTTGCCGACCGAAATCCCGGCGGTGACATTGGCCAGCGCGCACGCGGCGGGCAGGGCTGCCCCGGCCGCCAGCGCCACGGCGAGTGCTGCGACCAGCGTGTCGCCGGCGCCTGAGACGTCCGCGACCTCGCGGGCCCGGGTCGGCAGATGGAGTGTCTTGTGGTCGCGGCGGACCAGGGTCAGGCCCTTTTCCGATCGCGTGACCAGCACCGCGTCGCCGCCGGTCGCCGCGAGCGCCAACTGGCCGGCGTGCTCCGCGCCCGGATCATCGGTCGCCTCCACCCGGGTCGCGAGGCGGATCTCGGCTTCATTTGGCGTCAGGATCGTAGCACCTCGATAGACCGCGAAGTCGGCACGCTTGGGATCCGCGATCACCGTGCGATGGTGCGACGCCGCCAATGCCAGCACACGTTGCAACACATTGTCGCTCAACACGCCTTTGGCGTAGTCGGACAGCACGACGACGTCGGTTGTATCCAGCAACGTATCGATGCGTTCAAGCAACGCATCGGCGACCGTGGGGTCGATCGGTGTCGTGGTTTCCTCGTCGAGGCGCAGCAACTGATGCGCGCCGGCCAGGAAACGCGTCTTTGCCGTGGTGGGCCGGCCATTTGCGGTGACCAGGCAGGGGTGGATACCACTGGCGGCGGCAAGCAGCCCGGCGATCTCTGCCCCTGCGGTATCATCGCCGACCACGCCGACGAGCCAGGCCTGGCCGCCTAGAGTGGCGATGTTCAGCGCCACATTTGCCGCACCGCCCAGGGTGGCCTGCTGGCGGGTTGGGCGCAGCACCGGGATCGGCGCTTCGGGCGACAGGCGTTGCACGCTGCCGATCACGTAGCGGTCGAGAATCAGGTCGCCCACAACCAGAACGCGTGCGGCACGAAAGCTCCGCACAATCGTCCCGAGCTCGGAATCTGGCGGCAAGGGGTGCAGGTCCAACCGAGGGGTGTGCAACCGCAGGCTGTCGGTCATCCGTGGTGATCCATCCTCTGGCCTTGCCATCGCGCGCCCGCCAATCGTCGATTGTGCCGAGTTGCGGGCCGCAAATATGGCTGCACCTTTAGCACACTGCCGGAGGAATGTCGCAGGTGCCTGAAGAACCGATCAACTGTGGGCGCGATGACGCGGGCCAAACGCGATGGCCGGTTCCGTTATTCGGCGATTGGGATTATGAAGTGGAACTCGCATGATCCAAGCGGCAGGATGGTCCTGTACCGGGGAGCACAGGAGGCCACGTGAAGTATCTTCCGCCGTTTGATCTGCTACGAAGATCGGTTGAGATCGCGACTGTGCGCGGTGAGTTGCGGGTAAGCCTGTCGTATGACGATTTCATCAAGCTGATCCGGATAATGATTTCTGGGGTCGAGGTGGACGAAGCCTGGTACCGGCAGCAATACGAAGATATCGGGCGCGCGATCCGGGACGGTCAGGTCGCCTCCGCCAAGCAGCATTTCGTGGATGACGGATATTTCGAGGGCAGATTGCCATTCCCTATCGATGTGGATGAGGCCTGGTATCAAAGTGAGTATCCCGATGTCGCCGACAGCGTGCGCAGTGGGGTGGTGGCATCCCCACAAATACATTTTGACGAAGACGGCTATCGCGAGGGTCGCTTGCCATTTGAACTCGGATAAATGAGCTCTTACGCATCGCGTAGCGATCGCCAAGCGGTTGACCGGGGCTGCAATTGTTTGGCCGGTCTCCGGCACCCGGATGGACCACCGCCCAGCATGATCTTCATGTGCAAAGGCCACTGATGACCACCCCCGGCATGGACGTGTGGACAGACAGGAGCGGTGCGGGCGTGCCGCGTACCCTCCGCGAATGGAGGCGTGCGTGAAGCGACTGGTGGCAAAACGGGGGAGCACCCGCCCGAAGCGCGCGGTCGCTGATCCTATTTGTGTCGATGATGTAATAAATCTGGGCGCCGCAGCGCTGACAGCCTCGCCGCCCCGGATTGCCGAGCCGACTGACCCCGATATCGCGGTGGACGAAATCAAAAGCGACGATGACGCGGTCGGACCTATCGGCGGCTATAATGCGCCAGCTGCCGATAGCGGTTTGCCGATAGCTGCAACCGGCGGCGCCCTTGACGCGATCGAATCGCTCCGGCCAGATCACAAGATCGTTATCGAAATAGACCCGCACGTGTCAGCCGGCTTTATCAGCCAGCGCTATGACCTTGAATTCCGCGGCTGGGTGGTGGGGACGACGCCGGCGGAAGAGGTCACCCTGATACACGAGAACGCTGTTGTGGGTCAGCTGCTGTATGGGCGGGCGGGTCCCAATGCACAGGTGGTGCTGCTGGACGGCACAACGGTCACCCGTCAAGTATTTACCCTCACACTGCCCAGGCCCCGATCGGCGGCAGGGGGTCAGTGCAGCGTTTCCATTGCCGCGCGCACCATTGGCGGTCAATCGCATAGTGAAACGTATTCCCTGCTGGTCGACCCGTTGCTGCCGACGCACGTGCGGGTTACCGCTGGCCCAACCCGATCAAGCGCCGACTATGGTGGCGAGCTTGCACCCGTCGTGCTGTTTGTGGAACGCGCGGCACGCGATACCAACGGCAACCTGCAGCTCTCAGGATGGGCCGTATCGCTCGCGGCCTTGGTAACAATCCAGACCTATGCGGGCGATGAGCTGATCGGCTCACCCAAGCTCGGTCTGCGGCGTGACGATGTCGCAGGTGTCTTTCCCGCCTACCCCACTGCGCTGAACGCCGGATTCACCTTGTCGACCGTGTTGAGCGAGACGGCGCGCGACGCGACCATGCTGCGCGTGCAAGCGATCTGTTCCGATGGCTTCGCACACGAAGTGGTGGTTCCTCTCGAATTGGTTGCCCGGCTTACACCACCACCGCAGCCTGCTGTGGACGAACCGCGAAACATGATCGCGCCTGTGACAGGCGCATTGGCATTGTCACCATCGCGCGATCCACGACGCATCATCCACCATTACTGCGATATCGCATCGTTGTCCATGGACGGCGCGGTGATAGTGGACGGCTGGGCGGTCTGTGCGATCGGCATCGCAAAAATCGAGGTGTGGCTGGACGACCATCGCCTCGGCGAGGCGGAACTCGGACTGCCGCGCGAGGATGTCGGCGGCGCGTATCGATCGAATCCGATGGCGCGCTATTCGGGATTTCGATTCACCACCCGCGTCGATCAGCCGGCGGAAGGCGAGCATCGGCTGCGCGTCATTCTGCGCAATGGCCTGGAGGATGTCACCGAGGACGTGTCGCACCACGTGATCGAGCGCCCCAAGCCCGTACCGGTCGTCGAGCCGGTGGAGGAGTTCCGGTTCGAAATCGATACGCCATCGCTGGCGAATGGCGTGGTGGTGGAGCCGATCACCGGGCGCCTGACGATCGAGGGCTGGCTGCTGTCGCGCTCGGGCGTGGCGGAGATGCAGGTCTGGCTCGACGATCAGCGGCTCGGCGAGGCGCATCATGGCCTGGCCCGCCAGGACGTCGGCAACGCCTTTCCGGACTGGCCGAATTCGTTACGCAGCGGCTACGCCTTCCATTGCCCGCCGCGCAGCCTGCGCAACGGGGCGCATGTGGTGAAAATCACCGCGCGCACGATAAATGGCGCGTCGATGGAACACAGCTTCCATATCGACGTGCGCAAGCCCGAAGGCAGCGATGACACCGGTGGCGTCCGGCGCCGCATGAATCTGGTCGAGGTCGACGTGCTGACCGAGGCACTCGCCAGGTTGGACTACCATCCGGAATTTCACCTGGTGTTGCGGCAGAACGGTCCAATCGAGCCAGCGGCGCTCGAGCGTACATTGATTTCGCTCGAATGCCAGGCGTATCGCGACTGGCAGCTTGTCGCATTGGCCGAGGACGAAGAAAGCGCCGCGCTGGTGAGCGCCGGTCTCCTCGCCCATCCGTCGATCGCCGGGCGTGTTACGGTGATCGATGCCAGTGCGGCCGACGCGCCGCTCGATGTCCCGTTCGGTTCGGGCGCAGTGATTGATGATCGGTCCGCGCTTGGCGGCCCATGCCTGTGCGGCCTGCTGTGCCCAGGCGACGAACTCGGCTGCGACGCCCTGATCGAGATTGCCTTGGCTGGCGGGCAGTCGCGGGTGGGCGGGGCCTCGGGTGCGGACTTCCTGTACGCTGACGAAATCAGAATAAGTCCGGTCTCTCGCGAGCCCGAGGCCTTCTGCAAGCCGGAATTCTCGCCCGATCTGCTGCTGTCGACCAATTACATTGGGCGCCCCTGGTTCGCCACGCCCGAGGTGTTGGCACGCGCCGAAGTCACCCCGCGCGCGCTGTTGCGCGACGCCGAGTACGATATCGTTCTGCGCTGCACGGATCAGGCGACGGCGATCAGGCGTCTGGCAAAACTGCTGTGCCGGCGCGGCGGCGAAATGTTGGACAGCCCCAATGCCGCCCGTGCGGCACTGCGTCGCGCGGCGGCGCGTCGAGGCATCCGGGCGGAAGTACAGGAAACCACCGTTCCCGGCACGTTTCGATTCCGCCGCCTGAAACGCGCCAGCGGCAAGGTTTCGATCATCATCCCGACCTGCGCCGCACACGGCCATATCGAGACCTGCATCCGGACGCTGCGGGACCAGACGACCTACCGCAATTTCGAGATCATCTGTGTCGACAACATTCCTGCCCGGCAGGTCGGCAGGAAGCGCTGGTTGCGCGGTAATGCCGACAAGATCGTGGCGATGCCTGAGGTGTTCAACTGGTCGCGGTTCAACAACCGGGCGGTTGAGGCGGCGGACGGCGAGTATTTGCTGTTTCTCAACGACGATGTCGAGATCATCGAGGCCGGCTGGCTGGATGCGATGCTCGAGCACGTGCAGCGGCCCGAGGTCGGCATCGTCGGCGCCCAGCTGATGTATCCCGGCGGCAAGGTGCAGCATGCCGGCATGTTCCTCGCCACCACCGGCACGGCGCGCCATGCGTTCCGCTTCGCCACGATGGAAGAGCCAGGTTATTTCGGACTGGCACTGACGCAACGAAACGTCATCGCAGTGACCGGCGCCTGCCTGCTGGTTCGCCGCGAGGTGTTCGACGCGGTCGGTCGGTTCGATGAGGCGCATGAGATCATCAACAACGATCTCGATTTCTGCCTGCGCGCGCACAAGGCCGGGCTGCTGACCGTGTACACGCCGTATGCGCGGCTGATCCACCATGAGCTGGCCAGCCGCGACAAGATGGAGGACGTGTTCGACATCGGCCATTTCGCGCGGCAGTGGAAGACCCTGTTCGCGGCAGGCGATCCCTATTTTAGTCCATTGCTGTCGCGTCATGCCGACGACTACCGACCCGACGACGAGCCGGTCGAACAGATATTCGCTGGCTATCCACTATTTCATCGCGCGGACATCAAGCGGATCCTGGTGCTGAAGCTTGATCACATCGGTGACTTCATCACCGCATTGCCGGCGATACGGCGCCTGAAGCAGCAGTTCCCGGCCGCAACGATCGATGTGCTTGCGGCCCGCGGTGCGCGAGACTTCGCCGAGGCCGAGAGCTGCATCGATGGCTTCATCGAATTCGACTTCTTCCATGCCCGCTCTGGGCTGGGCCAGAAAGAGCTGACCGAGGAGGATTATGCCGCGCTGCGTGCCCGGCTGGTGCCCCGCGGCTTCGACCTTGCGATCGACCTGCGCAAGCACCTCGACACACGCGAGGTGCTCAGGCACATCCCGGCACGGTTCCTCGCCGGTTACGACTACATGGGGCAGTTCACGTTCCTCGATATCGCGCTGGAGTGGGAAGGCGACCGGCACCTGCATCGCAAGCGCAGCCACGTGACCGACGATCTGGTCAACCTGGTGGATGCGGTGAGCGAGGCGGCCGATGAGGATCGTACCCGTCTTAGCAGCCCGGTCTGGCCGGAAGCCAGGCTGCCCGCGTTCCTTGACGACGCCTCGCGTGCGCTGTTCGCCCGGCCGGTCGTGGCAATTCATCCTGGGGTCGGAACGGTGATGCGGCAATGGCCGGCGGAGCATTTTGCCGCGCTGGTCGACTTGCTGATTGACGCCGAGGGTGTCAATGCCGTCCTGGTCGGTGGCCCCGATGAGATCGCGCTGGCGCAGGAGGTGCTCGACAAGATCGTCCGGCGCGATGCCGTGGTTTCATTGACGGGCCGAACGACACTGGCGGAACTGACCGCACTGCTGGCGTGCTGCGCGCTGTATGTCGGCAATAACAGTGGGCCAAAGCACATCGCGGCCGCGATGGGGGTGCCGACGATCGGCATTCATTCCGGCGTCGTCGATCCGGTGGAATGGGCGCCAATCGGCAAGCGTGCGATGGCGCTGCGACGGGACATGACCTGTGGCCCGTGTTATTTGGCGCGGCTGGAGGATTGTCCGCGCAATCTCGCCTGCCTGCGTCAGCTTGAGCCGGCCAATGTGTGGCAGGCCTGCCGGACCATGCTCGCCACCAGTCAGATGCCGGTGTACGCCGATGCGGTAGGGCTGGTGCAGCAGGCGGCCGATCTTGTCGTGATCGAAACGGTCTCAGCGGACGCGGCAGTCGATATCATTGCAGCAGCGGATGCCGATACCGCGGTGGGTGTCGATACTTTGTTGGGTGTCGATACTCTGGTGGGTGAGGGGGACTTTGCCGCTGCCATGGCGGCAGCGATCGCCGGTGAATTTGCCGTCGCCAGCGAAACAACCCCGGCCTCGGCGAACGATGCGGACGCGAAGGTCGTTCCGACGTTCGTGCCGACGCAAGAGGCGCCACCGAAAGAGCCCCTAACGAAAGAGCCGAGAAAACGTCGCAAGCGGGCTGCGACCAGGTTACCCGATGCGCCCATGCAGCCGGGCACTGCCGAGCCCCTGTCGGTGGCGACGGACCAGTCCGCTTCGGCGGATCAGCCCGGTTCGATCGCGACGGCAGCGCCGGTCGCGACCTCCGACGCGGACCTGGCGGACGTTGCGACTCCGGATGCCGATACCAGCCCGGGACCGTCCACAGCCCCGAACCCGGGTTTTACGCCGACTGCAACCACCGGGTCCGACACGTCCGTGCAGCAGGACGTTGCCAGGGTCTCCTCGACAACGCCGGATGAGCCGGTTTCGGCCGAGGCGGCCGCGCCACCCGAGCCGAGGGATGCGTCCACGACCGTCCGCCGCGACGTGGACGCGAGCATCGAGCTGAGCGAAACCGCCGGGGACCCCCTGCCAGGTCCAAAGCCGCCAAAAGCCCGTCGCGAACGGCAGAGACGACGGGCCTGAGCGGTTCCGCTATCGGTATGATCGTCGGATAGCGCGGCGTGCCTGTCTTTCTCGCGCCTCCAAACCCACAAGCGGCCGCGACAGCCCCGCGTTCAGCTTATGTCCTCCAGGCTGAACTGTTCCGCTTCCTCATCGTAGCTGAACAGCTCCGCATAGCGGCCCCACGCGATCGCCGAGCGCAGCGTGTCCTCGGCGTAGTCGGGCGACATGTGGTCCTCCAGCTCGTCGCGGAACCGGACCGCCGAAGCGCGATGGTTCCAGCGCTCGTCCAGCACTTGGCGGATCATGTTCACCAGCGGCACATGCGCGCGCAGTGCCACGGCGAATAGCCGCTTGCGCTCCTCGGTGTCGGCATTGACGAACGCACGCCCGGCCGGGGTGAGCTGGATGTCGCCCTCCTCCAACACGGCGAATTGCAGCAGTTGCAGCGACTCGCCGAGTGGCAACAGCTCGTCGGCCTCAAGTTGCAACGCTTCGGCCAGCCGCGGCAGATCGGCGCGGCCATTGTACGGCGGCCCGAACAGCGTCTCCATCAGACCCGCCATCAGGTTGGTGCCGACCCGATGCAGCGGCGTCGCGATGCTGGTCGCCGGCGGCGCGGCCTGCGCGCGCTGGCTCGGCACGGTACGGCGGGTCATCAGGCCGTAGATGTCGTCCACCATCTGGCGGAACGCCGGGTCGTGGCGATTGCGTGGATGTGGGAACGGCACGCGCAGCTCGTTCGCCACGCGTCCCGGATTGGTCTGGAACACCAGGATGCGGTCGGCCATCAGCACCGCCTCCTCGATGTTGTGGGTCACCATGAGCACCGATTTCAGCGGCAGCTTTCCTTCCGACCACAGATCGATCAGGTCGGTGCGCAGGTTCTCCGCGGTCAGCACGTCGAGTGCGCTGAACGGCTCGTCCATCAGCAGCAGGTCGGGATGCACCACCAGCGCGCGCGCCAGGCCAACGCGCTGGCGCATGCCGCCCGACAGCTCCTTCGGGTAGGCGCTTTCGAAGCCGCCAAGGCCGATCAGATCGATCGCCTCCTCGGCGCGCTTTTCCCGCTCGGCCCGGGCCACGCCACGCGCCTCCAGGCCGAGTTCGACATTTTCCTGCACGGTCAGCCACGGGAACAGCGCAAAGCTCTGGAACACCATCGCGACGCCCTCGGTCGGCCCCTCGATCTTATGGCCGCGCCACAGCACGTCGCCCGCGGTCGGGGTCAGCAGGCCGGCGACGATGCGCAGCAATGTCGACTTGCCCGAGCCCGACCGGCCGAGCAGCGCGACGATCTCGCCTTCGTGCAAATCGAGGTGGACGTCGTCCAGCACGACAAGATCCGCGCTGGCCTCCTTGTGATAGGACTGGCGGCAGCCCTGGACGGTCAGCAGGCAGGGGGCCTCAACACGTGCATCCATTATGGCGTCCATCAGGGCGAGGCCCTCGGTTTGGTGCGGTGCGGTCTTCGGTTCGGGCGCAAGCCCAGGCAGGTCAGGTCCCCAGGCAGGTCAGGCCCCCAGGCAGGTCAGGCCTTCAGGTAGCTCAGGCCTTCAGGTAGCTCAGGCGAGTGTCAGGCGGCGATTGGCGTAGGCGTACATCGGCCTCCACAAAACACGGTTGAACAGCACGACGAAGCCCGACATCACCACCACGCCCAGCACCACCCGCGCCATGTCGCCCGCGTCGGTCGCTTGCGCGATATAGGCGCCCAGGCCGTGCGCTGTCAGCTTCGTGTCGCCCCAGGACGCCACCTCGGCGACAATGGCGGCATTCCATGACCCCCCAGAGGCGGTGATCGCGCCGGTCACGTAATAGGCGAAGATCCCCGGGAAGATCACCTTGCGCCACCACAGCCAGCCGCCCACCCGGAAATTCTCCGCCACCTCGCGCAGATCGCCTGGGAAGGCGGCGGCGCCGGCGATGACATTGAACAGGATGTACCACTGTGTGCCGAGCACCATCAGCGGGGTCAGCCAGATATCGGGGCTCAGGTGGAAATATACAATGAACACCACGAACGGCGGGAACAGCAGGTTGGCCGGGAACGCCGCCAGGAACTGAGCCACCGGCTGCACCCGCCGCGCCCATTCCGGACGCAGTCCGACCCAGACGCCGATCGGCACCCAGATCAAACTGGCGATCACCATCAGCACCATCACGCGGGCCAGCGTGCAAAGGCCCAGCACGAAGGCGATGCCAAGGTCGTGCCAGGCCAACTCGGTGGCGACGAAGGTCACGATCCGCCAGGCGGCATAACCTAGCGCGGCGGTGAGCAGCAGCAGCCAGATCGCATCGATCACGCGCGACGGCGGTTTGGTTTCAACCCGCCGCGTCCGGCCGAACGACAGGCGCAGGCCGCTGACCGTCATGAATACCACGCCCACACCATCAGCCAGGCGCGCGAGCAGCCGTGTGCGGCGGATCAGCTTGAGCATCCAGGGATCGCCGGCCGTCGCGCCGGCGGTGGTCTCGAAACGAAACTTGGCCGACCAGGCGACCAGCGGGCGAAACAACAACTGGTCGTAGGCCAGGATCACCAGCAGCATCGCCACGATTGCGTAGGCCACGGCGGCGATGTCGCGCTGCTCCAGCGCCAGCGCGACGTAGGAGCCGATGCCGGGCAGTTTCCAGGTGTTGTCGCCGACCGAGATCGCCTCTGAGGCGACGACGAAGAACCAGCCGCCCGACATCGACATCATGGTGTTCCACACCAGGCCGGGAACGGCGAACGGCACCTCGAGCCGCCAGAAGCGCTGCCAGGCGGTGAGGTGGAAGCTGAGCGAGGCTTCCTCCAGGTCGCTGGGCACGGTGCGCAGCGACTGGAACAGGCTGAATGCCATGTTCCAGGCCTGGCTCGTGAAGATCGCGAAGATCGCCGCCAGCTCCAGGCCCATCACCTGGCCGGGAAACAGGTTCATGAAGAACACGACCGTGAAGGTCAGGAACCCCAGGATCGGCACCGATTGCAGGATGTCGAGGATCGGGATGAGCACCAGACCGGCGCGCCGGCTTTTGGCCGCGGCGGTGGCATAGGTGAACGTGAACAGCAGCGAGGCCAGCAGGGCGGCGAACATCCGCAGCGTGGTGCGTGCGGCATAGTTTGGCAGCATCATCGGGTCGAGGGTGATCGTCGTCGCGTTCGGGGCGTTGAGCGGCACCAGGGTGCCCCGCGCCACATGGGCGATCCCGACCAGCGCGCCGAACACGCAGATCACGGCAAAGATATCCCACCGGTTGGGCAACCGTCGGGCCAGTGCAAGCGTTGGATGCGGCGTGTTCGACATGTGCCCGGAAGGATTTGCGGTTGGGACGGCTGGCAGGCATCGGATTTGGCGGGTTGTTTTTGGCTTCTGTTGGCGGTGTTAGCCCACCGGCGGCGGCCGAGTCACGCCCTGACGGCATGGCACTTGAATGACACGCGATGGTGGTCACGTTGGTAATCATTTAGCAACGAAAACGCGCATAAAACTGCCATGTTCAGGTTCAAACTGCCGGCCCTGGCGACTGGGACCCGGTGACTGGGAGACGCATCGATGACCGAGACCGAGTATGCGCGAAAGCTCGACGAGCTGGATCGCCTGTTGAACGATCCGGACGTCCCCATCGAACCGGCGCGCGTCTGGTCTCTGCTGGCGGAGATCGCGCAACGTGATCTGATGCACGGCGAGGCGCAGGCCGCGTAGCGCCGCATTGCTACGTCACATACCAGGTCGCGGAGAGATCGACTCGCCGCCGTCATTGTGGGCCTCACCCGGCCATCGATTGCGGCACAGCCCACCGTTTATTGCGGCGCAGCCCACCGTCTAAGACGGCACAGCCCACCGTCATGGCCCGGTCAGGCCCCATGGGCATCAGGATAAGGCGGCGGCGGGTTGAGAGATTCTCCCCCTCCCCTTGCGGGAGGGGGCTGGGGGGAGGGGTCTGTGCCAGGCTCGCACGGACGTTCCCGGCGCTTCGACCCCTCCCCCCAGCCACCTCCCGCAAGGGGAGGGGGAGAATGTTCCTCGGCTGCTCTGCTATCCTGATGCCTATGGGGCTTGTCCCGGCCATCTATTCCGCACAGGTGATGCGCAATTGGCCGAGACCGGGCCGCCCGTGACGACGTTGATGCTCGGCGCAGTACGTCAATCCCTCAACTACTTGAGTATAAGGGGACACCCCTTGATGGGCGGCTGCCAAGTTCTGGCGCGCCAAGGTCCGGCGCGCCAAGTACCGGCGCGCCAAGTACCGGCGCGCTAAGCCCTGGGACGGACCGACGTCGGCGTGGTGCAGGCCGTCGCGATGTATTGCGAATACTGCGACCGCTGCACCTTGTAAGGATCGGCCCCGCCCGCATCGATCGGATCAACCGAGTGGCGCAGCATCGCGGCACCGACGGCGGTGTCGATCACCACGTCGGCGGCGACCAGAACGTTCGACGCCATCCTGAGCAGATAAAGCTCACCCACCCACAACGCGCCAAGGACCGCGGTCGAGTTGAGGTTGGTCGGCCCCACCAGCGGCACCACGAGATAAGCACCCGCCCGCACGCCAAGGCTGCACACGGCTTCACTGAATTCCGGTTCACGCGCAACCAGGCCCAACCGGGTCGCCGGATCGTACAGACCGCCGATCCCGACTGTCGAGTTCACCGCGAAGCGTCCAACCGACAGACTGGCGTTCCGGAGATCGCCTTGCAGCAGGTTGGTCAGGATGAATTCGGTCTCGCTCAGATTGTTATAAAAATTGTGCGCCGCTTCACGCGCGTGCGGCGACACCCACGTCCTGGCAAGCACACCAAGCGGATAAATGACGTGATCAAGCATGGCGTCGTTCAACCTGAACACCACGCGATTCAACGGCTCCAGCGGGTCGCTGACCGCCCACGCACGGCCAGGGCAGGCAACCAGTGCCATCAATGCGATCGCCGCCAGCCTGCCTTTGAAACCTGACGCGCGCGGCATCGTTCTGCCTTTTGGCCTTGCCGGAAGGTTGCGATGCTGTTCTCGACCAGATCGGCCTGGCATTGATGCAGGTCAATATCGAAGATCAGCCAGATGCGGCCTGCCGCACGGTGCCTACCGGCGCGGCAGCACCGTCGCCTCGGGCGGCGCCTCGCCGCCCAGCACCCGGTAAAGCAGATACGTCTCGACGGGCTTGCCATCGCTTTCGCGCGTTGCGACCCCGAGCAGCTCGCGCGCCGGCCACGGCCCGGCGTCGCTGAACGGCCCGCGCCGCACGCTGCGTACCAGGATGCCGACCTGCCCGGCCAGCCTGGCGGGCGGCAGATTGAACATGCGCCATCGCGGCTCGATCCCCACCACTTTCAACGTGTCCGGCAGGCGGTAGGCCAGCTCGCTCGCCACGCCATATTGGTCGGCGGCGACGAAACCGGCGCCGATCCGCTTCCCCGCCGCGTCGATGCGTGCCGCCAGCCCTGGCCAGTCGGCCAATTGCAACGCCAACGGATCGAACCGGCTCGGCACCGGCAGCGCCGCCAGCGCAGCCTGCAAATACACCACCACCGTGATCGCGAACCCCAGCAGCATCGCGGGGGCAAACAGCCGCCGCCAGCCTGGTGCCTGCAGCCCGGCTGCCGCGATCGCCGCCGTCGGATAGATGATCGCCGGCCAGTTGCCCTGCACGCGATCGGCGAAGGCGTGCTCGATGAACACCGCGGCCGCCGGCAGGCTGAGTGCCACGAGCAAGGTCCAGCGCGGCTCGCGTTCCCACCAGAGCCTCCGCCAGGCGTGCCCAAGACCGGCCACGCACAGCACGAAGACCAGCGGCGTCACCAGGCCGAGCTGGCTGCCGATCAGCTCACCGAGGAATTGCGCCGCCCGCGCCGGGTGCCATGCGTCGGTCCGGGCGTCGATCCGGCCACCCTGCTTGGCCAGGCTCGCCCAGCCATGCGCCGCGTTCCACCACAGCACCGGTGCCACCACCGCGAGGCCGACCACGAGACCGGCCCAGGGACCCGGCCGCGCCAGCCAGCGGGGCCGCACCAGCAGCAGCCACAGCAGTATGCCCAGCACCAGGAACGCCGCGGTGTATTTGCTGTCGAACGCCAGGCCGGCGGACAGTCCCACCAGGAGCCACCATCCCCCCTGGCCGCTGGTGGTTCGGCGCGACGCCGGCACGGTGCTCCGCCGGGCCCCTTCCAGCCAGGGCGGGAGCTGCCGGAGCGCGGGCAGCCGCGCGGCGCACAACCGGGCCAGCGCCCAGAGCGTGCAGATCCAAAAAAACAGCAGCGGCGTGTCGGGGGTCATCGTCACCGCGCCGACGCCGAGCAGCAGAGTCGCATTCAGCAGCGCCGCCGCGATCAGTCCGGTGCCAAACCGCTCACCCGGCCGCGGCAGCAGCCGATCGCCGGCATCCCACAGCAGCCACGAGCCCAACGCCGCGGACAACGGCGCGAGCAGGCGGACACCGAGCGCGCCGTCGCCTGTCAGCAGGGTCCCGGCACGTATCCACAACGCGACCATCGGCGGGTGGTCGAGGTATCCGGCCGCGAGCGCGCGCGACCACACGAAGTAATAGGCCTCATCCGGCGACAGCGGGACCGTTGCCGCCACCACCAGGCGGACCACGGTGAGCGCCGCCAGTCCCGCCAGGGCGAAAGCTGGGCGTGACCGATCTGATGCGTTAAACCTCAGCGGGGAACCTCAGTCGGGAACCTCAGGGGGGAACCTCAGCGGGCGCGCCAGACCAGGGTCGCCGAGACCGCGTAGTTCCATACCACGCCGATCACCGCCCCGATCGCGCCAGCGACGGTCCAATATGTGTTGGTCTCGTACAGCACGCGGGCGATGCCGACATTGGCGACCGCGCCAACGCCGCACACCAGCATGAACAGCAGCAGTCCGCGCCACAGCCTCGGCCCGCGCAGGCGCTGGTCGCGGTAGGTGATCTGGTTGTTCAGCACGAAATTGAACACCATGGCGACCACGGTGGCGCCGATCTGCGCCGTCGCGAAGCCGAGGCCCAGCATCTCGCGTCCGCTGATCAGCACCGTCAGGTGGACGCCGACGCCGAGCAGACCGACCGCCGCGAAGGACAGGAAGCGCAGCGGCACCAGGCCGCCGAATGTCTTGTCGACCAGCAGGCCGGCGAACTGGGTCAGCACCAGCACGTCCAGCTTGCTTTCGCCGGCCACGCGCTTGCGGAATTCGGCGGGGATCTCGATGACGCGCAGCTTGGCCTCGGCGCTGAGCACAATGTCGAGCAGGATCTTGAAGCCCTGGGCGGTCAGCGATGGGGCGAGCTGCTCGAAGAGCGCGCGCGGCAGCATGAAAAAGCCGCTCATCGGATCGGTCAGCGGCACCGGTAGGAAGCGCCGCGCCATCGTGCCGCCGGCATCGGACAGCAGGTGGCGCCAGCGCGAGGCGAGCCCGGCGGTGTCGCCGCCCGCGACGTGGCGACTGGCCACCGCAAGGTCGTAGTCGCCGGTCTGCAGCGCCTTGAGCATGATCGGCAGCCGCGTCTCATCATGTTGCAGATCGCCGTCTATCACTGCGACGAACAGGGCCGATGACGACAGGGCGCCCTCGATCACGGCCGAGGACAGGCCGCGCCGGCCGATCCGCCTGATGCAGCGCACGCGCGGATCGAACCGGGCGAGGCGGCGTGCCTCGGCGGCGGTCCCGTCGGGGCTGTTGTCGTCGACGAAGACGACCTCCCACGCGAGGCCGGCGAGGGCGGCGTCGAGTGCGGCAACCAGCGGCGCGACATTCGCGCGTTCATTGTAACATGGCACGACGACGGTCAGGTCGGCGCTCTGCGCCGGCACGGCGGCAGCGCCGGGCGCCGTGTTCGGCATATCCGGGGCCGTCCGATCCGGGGCTGTCGCGCCCGGGTCAGCCCCCGCGAGAGGCTGCACAGGGGGGGCCGGCACAGGGGGGGCCGGCACAGGGGAGGCCGGCACGGGTGGGGCCGGCGCATGGGCGGACGGCGCGCTTGCGGCCGCCACATTTGGGCCAGGCAAGCCTGTCGCGTCGGTCGCCATGTTGCCCGTTGCACCCGCGTTCGTGATCTGAGGCGGGTGAATAGCGCTCGCCCCCGGCGCGTCAAGCGTCAGGCGCCGGGATGGGCGTGGTGCCCCCGGGAGGCCACCACAATTCGCGTTCATACGAGCTGCGGCATAGGGTGGAGTCGACACGTGTCCATGCAACTTGTGATAGCACGCGTGAGAGCGTTGGTTGCGTCAGCCGCACGAAACTTGTGTCCTTATTACAATAATCGCTTCATTGTGGCAAAAAATATCCCTCACAGCCCTTCGTTTGTCGACCCGTTCGGCGTTTTGCAGCGGTGTCTTTCTCAGTTTCGCGGCCAAGGACCCGAGATCGATGACCCTACGCTGTTGTCGGTTGGTTCGGATTTAGGGGTCCAAGCCTTGGTCGGGAACGGTAACAGCGCGGGTTCAGGCGCTGTCGGCGAGCATATCCGCGGCGTAAGATCCGGCAATTTCGCAGGCCGGCGTCGATGTCCTTGAAGCCGAGGTCTCGGGATGGGCATTTTCCGCGGAAATCTGCGGGTCAGCGGCCCACCAACCCCGCTCCGCGGCGGCAACCATATTTGCCGGGCTTGTCGGTTTACGGCCCGGTGGCGGGCAGCAACGACATCAGCAACGGCGGCGGCCTCACCGTCGGTGGGCTGAATTTCTCCACCATCAGCATCACCCGACAGTCCTCGGGCTAAACCGGCGGTGGCGCTGTTGTGCGTTTCGATGCCGTCATTTACACACCCGAGCGTGTCGGTCCTGCTGATGCCGCTGCGCTGCCGCCGCAAGTATGTTGCACACAATCCTGCCGTCCAATATAAGCGACGATTGAAATATTTTCGACGTTTTGAAATGTGCATGTAACGCTTGTGGTTTAGGATTGCGGTGAAGGGGGTGTTGTGAAGCCTGTGATCCGCCGGGCCCACCTACCGTTCTGCGTTGCAGCGAGTCTTCTCGCTGCGACCCCGGTGCATGCCCAGGCGCTGACCGCCAGCCAGATCCTGCAGCAGTTCAATGCGGTGATCTTCGGCAATTTCGCAAGCAGCGCCGACGTCGAGGGACGCACCGTGATCGGCGGCAATGTCACCGGCGGCGCCTCTTTCTATATCGACCCCTCCGCGCATGAGGCGTCGTCGACCTTCGCCGGCGTTTCGGTCTATGGCGCCTCGAACGGCGGCGGTTCAATCAACGTCGACGATGGTGGCGGCATTACCGTGGCCGGCCTGAACAATGCCACCTTGTCGCTGAACGGCGGGAATTCCGTCTACATCGGTGGCGCCAACAGCGGCAACATCACCAACAACGGTGGGGCCGCCACGATCGGCATCAACGGCAACAACACCGCGACGATCACCTCCAACGGCGGCGGGACGATCAGCATCAACGGCACCAGCGGCAGCATCAACGGCACCACCGGAACCAACCTCTATCTGCCCAGTGCGAGCGACGTAACCGGCAACATCAACAACGCGACCATCCATTACGGACCGGTCAACCTGACCAACCCGTTGCCGAACTTCAACACGACGATCGAGACGCCGATGATCAACCTGTCGACCCAGTTGAAGGGTCTGACGGCAAACAGCACGGTGAGCTACAGCGCTGGCACCTATACGTTCAACGCCACGCCGAATGCCGCCGGCCAGGCGATCTTCAACATCTCCTCCTCGGTGCTGACCGCCGGCAATGAAAATCTGAGCTTCAACGCCAATGGGGCCACGACGATCATCGTGAACGTGACCTGCGGCGGCGCGAACTGCTCGATCACCCTGCCGTCGAGCACGGACGACCTTAACCCCACCACCTACGCCGCCGAAACGATCTGGAACTTCTACAACGCCACGACCCTGAATTTCGGCTCTGAGTTCGGCGGCACGGTGCTGGCGCCGGACGCCGCGGTGGCGAATTCCAGCCCGATCGACGGCGACCTGATCGCCAACAGCTTCACCGGCAACGGCGAGCTGCGCAGTTACCCGTTCACCGGCAACCTGACGTTTGCCGTGCCCGAGCCAGCCGGCCTTGGATTGCTGGGGGTTGGTCTGGCCGGGCTGATCGCCGCCCGTCGCCGTGGCGCCAGGGCGCTGATCTAGCCCGCGCATAGTGCGGCGGATGATACTGGCCGGAGTCAGGGCAAAACGCCCTTCGCGCGAAATTGTGTAGACAAAGACATACATTGGTCGAAAGTTGGCTGGAAGCGTTTTTTAATTTCGCAGAAAATTACGATCCGGGGGCAGCGCTGAAACCTGCGAAATTGGACGGAGGCAGAACGCAAGGTGGGCCGCCCAGTGATCGACAGCTTCGGCTAAACCGGCATTTACGCCGAGAACCACCGCACCGGCTTTCGCGGTGGAGCGGCTTCCGCCGTGCAGCCTATCCGGGGTGCGGGCGGCCGCCGTAAATCGAGGCCTGCTTGGGCGACGTGGCGGCTCGGGCTGGTGAATGTCCGACCGGGTCGGGATCATTCCTGAAGCAATGCGAAAACGTGATCGGAGATTTCGATATTTGACTCGAATCGGCAGTGGAATTTGGGCATATTTCGCACGAGGCCGACGGCCAGCGTATCGCCGGCGGCGCAGGAAGGATGCGAAATCCAGTGGTTCGGACGCGTGACACGTTCGAGAGCGACACGACCTCCGCCGCCGAGACGTTGTGGAACTTCTACAACGCCTCGACGTTGAATTTCGGCGCTGAGTTTGGCGGC
>Ga0326727_10013093_pt1 | contig 18591 bp, 15 predicted proteins | sample MB2enrmetagenome_FD_207643 | JGI IMG/M metagenome (GOLD analysis project Ga0326727, IMG submission 207643) | Lab enriched peat soil microbial communities from McLean, Ithaca, NY, United States - MB29MY | ecosystem: Environmental > Terrestrial > Soil > Wetlands > Peat | place: USA: New York...
TCGTCTCGATCGCGGATCAGAAAACTTACGTCTACAAAAACGGACAGCTAGTCCGCACGATGGTCTGCTCGACTGGCCTCATAGACGGCGACGACGATACGCCGCTAGGCGATTACATAATCAACGAGAGCGGCGAGAAGAAGGGCACGTGGTTCTACTCCCCTCAAGAGAAGGAGGGAGCGAAATACTGGGTCGGTTTCATCGGCGGAACCTATCTCTTCCACTCGGTCGCGATGGACAAGGACGGGCGCATCATCGAATCCGAGGCCGCGAAGCTCGGGCATCCCGCCTCGCACGGCTGCGTGAGGCTCCCGGTCGAGGACGCATATTGGTTCTACAAGACGATTCCCGCGCGCAGCAAGCTCAAGATCATCGCGGAATCGCACAACGCCTCATCGGCAGAGGCGGCGAGCGCGAAGGGCCTGGGCAAAGCCGATATTCCCGTCTGGCTGGCTGCCAACTTCGCCCTGTACAAGCAGAAGTACGCTTTAAGCTGCGAAATTGCGCTCACACGGCTTTCGCTCGGCCTTATGGGGATTCGAGCGAGCGAGGACGAGATACTCTCAACTATCCCCCGCTCGGGAAATGATCCCGAGAAGGCTTTCGTCTGCGACGAGCTCAATGGCGGCCGCAGGAGTGCAGGCGTCATCCACTGGAACAATTACGGGACGCATCCGCCCGTCGTGGTCGCCGAGATCGAGCGCCGCTTGTCGGCCGCAGGCTTAACCGAGCGCTACGAAGCCCGCGAGACGAAGGCGGACGATACCGCGCTGCGCGCTCTCGCCCAGAACGATCCGCATTTTCTCGGTGCTATAGTCTGGCTCGTCGGCCATCCCGAGCGCTGGGGAAGTCATCCGCAGGTCAACGATCGGGGCATGGTCCTGGGCGAACATGTGCGCTTCCTCGAGCCTCGCCTCGCCGCTAACGGGGACTTCCGCATATGGGATCCCGAGTCGGGCAAGCTTCTCGTCTCGAGCGAGACAGGGGCGTCGCGCGATCTATTCGGCTATCGCGTCGTCGCCCTGTTCGCTAAAGGCTAATTCGTTTCAATTCTTCTCGCACGCGTGAAGCTCTTGTAGGAGCTTTTCCTTGTCGAAGCCCTTGCCGATGAACACGAGGGCGCTCTGCTTTTCCTCGTCGCGGTCCCAAGGCTTGGCGTCGAGCACGGGCCTCGCTCCGACCATCTGAAGTATGTACTTGTTCTTTGCCGCCTTGCGGTCGGAGAAGTGCAGAAAGCCTTTGGCGCGGACGATCTCGCGGGGCAGGTCGCGCAGGACTATGCCGAAGCGATCGAGATCGAGGGCCTTCTCTGTCTTGTAAAACAGAGTATCCACCGCGTCGTGGGCATGATGGTAGACCTTCTCGCCTTCGTGTTCATGCTCCTCGTGCTCATGATCTTCATGCTCGTCATCGTCATCATCATCGTCGTGATGATGGTGATGCTCTTCGATCTCGAGGCCTGCGAGATCGCTGTGGTCGACATTCGAGGTGTCGAAGACAAGATCGGTGGGAAAGTCGTCCCCCAGCTCGAGTATGCGGGCGTCGGGCTTGGCCGCGAGGATGAGCTTCTTCGCCTCTGCAATCTGCTCGGCGGTCGCGACGTCGGTCTTCGATAGGAGGATGAAGTCCGCGTAGGAGAGCTGCGTCTCGGCGACGCTATAGTTGTCGAGCGATGAGAGGAAGTTGATCGGGTCGACGACGCAGATGATGGCGTCGAAGTGGACCTTCCCCTCCAGGTCGTCGTTGAGGAAGGTATTGGCTATCGGCACGGGGTCGGAGAGGCCCGAGGCCTCGAGGATGATATGCCCGGTCTTAGGGGCCTTATCGAGGAGTCCCGTGACGGTCTTGATCAGGTCCGAGCGCACCACGCAGCACATGCAGCCGTTGGAGAGCTCGGTGATCGCGTCCTCGTCCTTGGCCTCGACTATCTGGCTCTCCAGCTTGACGTCGCCGAACTCGTTGATCACGAGGCCGAACTTTATGCTCGGATTATCGGAAAGAACTCGATTGATGAGGGTACTCTTGCCGGAGCCGAGAAAGCCGGTAACGAGTGTGATGGGAATACTCAAGGCGCAAACCTCCGTCCATGCAATGAGAGCTAAACAATATTACTTAGTTTTACGATATTATCGGAACACCAAGAGTTTGGGAATAGGCCTTTACTTCTTCTTCCCCTGACTCGCCACCGCAGCCATGGCGGCCTCGACCGCCGCAGCGTCGCCGAGATAGTAATGGCGTAGAGGCGCGAGGTTCTCGTCCAGCTCGTACACGAGGGGGACGCCCGTGGGGATGTTCAGCTCCACGATCTCGTCGTCGCCCACCTTGTCGAGGTACTTCACGAGGGCGCGCAGGCTGTTCCCGTGCGCGGCGACGATGACCTTCTTGCCAGAGCGGATGGCCGGGGCAATGTCGCTTTTCCAAAAGGGGAGCACGCGGCCGACCGTATCCTTGAGGCACTCGGTGAGGGGAATATCCTTTTCGTCCAGGCCGGCGTAACGGGGATCGAGTCTGGCGTAGCGGGGATCTTCGCGCGTCATGGCGGGGGGGGCAACATCGTAAGCCCTGCGCCAGATCTTCACTTGGGCCTCGCCGTGCTTGGCCGCGGTTTCGGCCTTATTAAGGCCTTGCAGCGCCCCGTAGTGGCGCTCGTTGAGCCTCCAGCTCTTCACGACGGGAATCCACGTGAGGCCCATCTCCTCGAGCACGATGTTGAGCGTGCGGTTGGCCCGTGTCAGCACCGAGGTGAAGGCCTGGTCGAAGGAGTAGCCTTCCTTTTTAAGGAGCTTCCCTGCCTGCCGTGCCTCGTCCACCCCCTTGGCCGACAGATCGACGTCGGTCCAGCCCGTGAAGCGATTTTCCTTATTCCACTCGCTCTCGCCATGTCTAAGCAGCACAACTTTCGTCATACACTACCTCCATGTCCCGATAGGCCATACCGGCCCATCGTGGCTCGCAATACTCGAGCTAAAGGTAATGCCGCCGGACTGCGGGGACAAGGACGAAGAACCGGCCGCGCCCTGAGCTATACAAGGAACTCGGACACCTCTATCGATTATGCCCCGTAATGGCGTTAGGGGATCAGGCGGGTTGGTGGGTCTTGAGCCATTCTTTTAGGGCGTGATCGATACGGGTCTGCCAGCCAGCACCTGAGGCGCGGAAGGACTCCACCACATTTCGAGAAAGACGGATAGAGACCAACTCCTTTGTCGGGGTCTTTTGAGGACCGCGCACACCTACTTTGCGCAACAGAGACGGAGGCAACACTTCACGGGCAGGCCGGGCCTTTCTGAAGTCTTCTGCCGTCCATTCAGGGTTCTCTAGGTCAGTCAGTTCCGGGGTTGGTTTTCGCGTGCTCATATAGTCTCTCCTGCCCACTCGAAGGATAGCCCACAACGACGCCGGAAATATTTGCCGTGATAACATTGCGACAGGGCAGAGCGAGCGCCGTGAAGCGAAGCCTCATATCACGTAGGGCAACGTGGGGTTTGGGAGGATTAATTGTCGGCCAGTACGATATATGCATTCACCGGCTTCTCGTATCCCTTCGCATGGACAGGCTGCGGCGCGCTGAACTCGAACAGATTCGCGACTTTGCCATATGCTTCTTCGGCGACAAGGATTCCCCCGACAGGCGCATTGCTTTCCATCCTTTGAGCGAGATTCACCGCCGCTCCTATCACTGTGTATTCTATTCTGGTGTGCGATCCCAAATTACCGACTATGACATTACCGGCATTAATCCCGATGCGTACCCGCAAATCTATGCCGACGATCGCTTTCCATTTTGCCCCTAATATTCCGATTTGCCTTTGCATGTCTATCGCGGCTCGGACACAGCGCTCCGTGTGGTCCGCTTGCGTGAAGGGATCGCCGAAAAAGGCAAGTATTCCGTCGCCCATAAACTTGTCGACAGTACCGCCATGCTCGAATAACACCTTCGACATAGACTCAAGGTAATCGCATAGGAAGCCGTGCACCGATTCAGGCGATTTGTCCGAAGACCACTTGGTAAACCCGGAGATGTCGGCGAAGAGGATCGTCAATTCTTTATTGCTGGGCGCCAAGTCGGTCTTGCCCTCTTTCATGATTCGCTCGGCGAGCGCACGGGGAAAGTATCGCGAAAGGGCGTTCTTCATCAATAGTCGCTCATTATGCGATGCAATAAGCCTGAATATCCATGAGGAAAGCCAGGCGACGCATAATGCAACCGCCGCTCCAGTATAGCTGGGGACGCATAGGAAAACGAACCACAGAAGCGCAGTGGCTAAGGTATAGCCGATAAAGAGAATCGCAAAGGCGACATGGAAGCGTTTATCGTTTCTCCCCTGGATAATCGCCAGGGCGCCGATAAGTAGTAATGCGAGAATGATCGAGCGAGCGAACAATGGGACCGGTCTAAAAAAATTGCCGGTTATTATTCCATTCAATAGCGAATAATGCACTCCGGAAAGAGGATACACGGACTCGAGGGGCGTCGTGCCATAATCTTTCTGGCTAGTGGTTATATCGGAAAAGGCGACAATATTGCCGTCGATCAGATCGTACATCTCAGAGAAAGTCTTCTCGTCGTGTGCCGCGGCGGCGAAGGCATCCAAAGGGATCCTGCGAGCTCCATCGCGCCATAGTCCTGTATAGGGGATATAGGCGCAAGCGCTGTCGTCGATCGGGATATCGATTTTCTTCCCATTCTTCAGAGGCAGGCGAAGACAGGAGCCGGCATTGAGTACGATCGCTCTCGGATCGATCCCTAAGGCGTCTACGGCCATGACGAGCGCGAATGAAGGCATATAGCCGTCTTCCCATTTATAAAGAAGCGGAGCTCGGCGACAAATCCCATCCGAATCTATGCGAAGAGCCGCTTGGGCGAGATGAGGAGCGCCCTCCGCCAACTCGCGCGTAGGAAGGAGAAAGCGCTCCGCTACTGGCACCTTCCCTCCATGAACGACCTTTGGATGCCATAGGTGCTTTCTGACTATCGCATTTTCCCATGCAGCGCTCGCGCTTCCGGAAAAATTCGTTTCCGCCTTAGACAACGGCTCGATTATCAAGGTGCATCCAGGGGCCTGCCTGAGAGCTCCAGCGATCCCGGAATCTATTTCGGGATCCTTCTCCGACGAAAACAGTATATCGAAACCGCCATGCGCCTCGGCTTTTCCAAGGACGGTGATCGCATCGAGAAAGACCTGACGAGAATCGACCGCCCTGCCTAGGCTGAGCTCGACGCGATCAGTGAGGTCCACCGGGACTATACGAGGGCTCTTTTCCAGTGGGGCGATGGAGCACTTTATCCGCAGGCAAAGATCATAAAGCCCCCGGTCGGCCCAATCCCAAGCGGTAGAAAAGGAAAGCGCGCCGAATATCGCAAATATGCAGATGGGCGCTACTACTTCCTTGCGAAGCAGCTTAGTGAGCAATTCTGATCGTCTTGACATAGGTCGATGAGCCGGAGAATTCGATAGCTTCGGATTCGGCTTTCGCCGCCAGGAACCTCGTCGAGGCTCCCATGACCGCAGGCTTCGATGGAGATTCCGCAAAGGAAGACAATGCCTGCCTAATGCGAGACACCTCGTCTATGACTTTTCGCGATGCACTCGCTGGATCGGTGTCCTTGGGCAACTTCGCCAACAACTGCTCAAGCTTGTCCAGACGAACGGCAGCGACGAGGATATGAATCTTATCGACTCCATCGGGAGGACCGAGGATAAAGCAATCCTCGCCCTCGCCGCTTGGGATAAAGACCGCTTTTCTTGCGCTCAATCTGCCACTGAACATTTGGCACACGACCCCGTCGGGCTGCTCATCGAGAATGTAGCAGTATGCGTCGGATTCAGATGAGACGAGGAGCCTGAAGCGATCGCCATCTTTCATCTGAGCCGCTTGTGAAAGCGGCAGGGCTCGATAATCGTCCCCGACTACCGAGAAAAAGCCGAACCTCCATTCGAAAGAGCTAGGTTCGCCATAGAGAGAGAAAGCTATAACGAACAAGGATGGGATAAACAAGAGCCTTTTCATTGTCTAGCCCCCTTCAAAGGAATTAATAATAGACTTTCAGCTGGTAGGTACCACACGGCCATTCTCTGTGAACTGAGGCTATCACCAAATAAGGAGAGACGAGCCGCTTTTGAGGAACTTTTAGGGGTGATTTAGGGGTGATTTTTACCTATTATGTCTAATAATGCTAATCGGTTCATTCCCATGCCGGTAACTAACCGGGCGCCTTATGGCGCGGTCAAGATCGGAAGCACGTGGATGACGACGAGAGAATCGCTGGAGGAGTATAAGGCGAAGGTTGGGATTAATTCATGGCAAACCATCCGAAATCGTTGATAGTCGACGCTGGAAGTATTTTATTGTTTACGAGCTGTGTCTGGATAGCAAGAGGAGCGACAGAGAAATAACTTGCAACATCCTCTATAGAATCATCCGAATAATCGCCTCCGACATACGACTTGATAGCACCAATCGGGCACAGAAATTCCGCGGCAAACGATCGCTGTATCTTTTGCCGCGCTGTCTTTGCATCTGTAGAGGGAAACCAATGATCGGTCGCTCCAGTCGCGAGATATTCACAGATGAAGCGGGCTAGCTCGAATCGACGTCCCGTCAGATGTCGTTTTCGAAAGATATACTTGAAGCTCGAGGCTGTGCTGTCTCGCACGGCCAGGCCTATCGGCCTTCTCGATGGCTGAACATCGGGGGCCATCACCTTTTCTTTCGGCAGACCTACAAGATCGCATAAAGTATCATCTGATATGGGCGCATCATCGAGTCCGAGTTCCGATCGGGCCCTTCTGGCTAATTGCCAGCCGCATTCCCATGCAAGCATGGAGTTATCGACTTCATAGCTTCCCGGCTTCAATGCATTATTCACATTTCCGACAAAGTCTCCAGTCTCGGCGATCTGAAGAATGTCACGGATGGATCGTCCAGGATCCTCAGTTGCACAGGCCGGGGCAATCTCGCTGACAGCCGAGGTGCCCGCCTTTGGAATAAGCTGTTTGAAAAGATCTAGAATATCGCCGGGGCACTCATCGGGATCGAATCCGAGCATTGCCTCAAGGCTGCGTTCATATGCAAGATTTGAATCCCGCCGTTCTTCCTTGACTTCCCCCCAAAGGGAATGGAGATCAGTTTCCCTTCCGAGTCGAGCGTATAGGCGGGCTGAAGTAGAATTGATAAATGCATCTATTTCTCTTTCGAACGTCTGTGCATCGATCGAGACAAGACGATCGGCAAGGTAATGAACCGGTTCTTTGGATTCAGGCTTCGATTGTATCGACGCTATTTGAATCGTATCGCCATCCGATGCGAAGACAATTCGCGGCCAAACATAACCGTATCCTGCGGCGGCCATTTCGTGTGCCATTCGCCATGCCGTAGTCGGTTCGGGTCCGAGCGGGAGAGGCTCCCAACGCAATCGCCACCATGAAGAGGCGAACCAAAGGGCAAGCGGATATGCCGATAGTCTGACCTCTTCCTGAACCGTATTAGACCAGATGTCCTGATTCCTCGTCGCGAATCCTTCGCCCAACTTGATGCCGATCATGGTGGAAGTCTCTTTCACTTCCTCCGGTTCATGAAGGGAGGATATCCATTTATTGTTGATCGAAAATTTATTCATCCCTGGCTTCCCATATTTCTTTAACCGTCCTACAGAACGGATCAGCGTCTTGAAGAGGATAACCGTGGTAGGTTCCGTTTGCGGGATTTTCAAGCTGTGCTTCTACCGGCATTCCGTTCGGGGCTACCGCCCATATGTTTTGAGGCCACGCATTCCGTATCTGCTCGCTCACCAACCCCCTACGGATACCTTCCTTGATCAACCTCAGCGCTTCGTCGCGCCGGAATATCTCCACATTATCGCACAATGTCTTGCCCTGCCTCGGATCGCAAGGCGGAGAAAGACCGAAATCACCGGGGTTCTTCTTGTGTTCGGGATTCCCGCCATATCTTACTTTTCTCGCCCACCTATCCCTATCTTCCGAACTCGGTAGCTCGTGTAGGAGGCGGCGTTTGGGATTGAAACTCGTTCTTGGTTTCACTATATAAAGAGAATACCCTAATAGAAGATATCGAGCAACGGCCTTTTATATCCGCCCCGCCACCTTCGAGGAGGGCGAACAGGTCGGCGTCTTGGCGGCCTTCTAGGGCGTCGTGCTCTATGACCGAGAGGTGAGAAATGGGGGTTCCCGTTTTCTCGGAGAGCGTGGTCAGGGTGAGTCCTGCATTAGTCCGATATACGCGGAGCGCGCGTCCTGCGGTGAGCTCGGCTTCAAGCTTTTCAAACCATACCGAGCCTCTGAGATGCTCCGTCTCCTCATCATCGATAACACGCGCACCCTCGATCACATGGGCGAGCAGTGCGGTGGCCTTTTCAGCCCTCCAACACGCTACCCACTTCCGGACGAGATGACAGTGGCTTAAGGCAAGGCTATTTCACTTCCTTGACCTCTATAGGCGCGTCGTAGGCACCTCAATATGGACATTCGTCCGATGATTTATAAATTGCAAGACACTTTATAGTGAACCCCTATTCGCAGAAGGGGCAAATACCCCTTCCCCCGCTACATACCGTTCGTCAATACATGTTGACTCGATCGTCATCTCCAATACTCATTCTCATTTGGCTTCAAAGGGAAAATGCACTAATACACCCGGCGCAGTTCATTCAGCCGGATCGAGGCCAGGAGACCGCGTCACACCAGGCCGCATCTTCTTCTCAGGGCACTTTGCGGATGCGGCTGTTCTGGGTGTCGGCGATGTAGAGGTTGCCTGAAGAGTAAAGCTCATTCTAGCCAATTCCCCATACGAATTCTAGAAGCCACTATTGTAGTTTCGTTCCCGTCGGCGAATATATCGAAAATGCACCTTCACTTCCAAAATCTAGAACAATGTTATTGCTGGTTAGTGTTTGAATAGTCACCGAACTTCCCCTTTGATTCAATACTGTTTGAAGTTCAGCATAAGATGCTGTAATTGGAGTGCTTGCTGAAGTACCGGAAAGAGTTTGATAGCTAATTATTCCATATTGGTCTTGAATTAATAAAACATTGCCGTAACCACTGTAACGATAAGAACCCATAGATAAATTTTGATTACTCATATTTGTACCATATAACCCATCAACATAACAAAACTGCATAAAAGAATCATAACAATCCGGATTTGCAGTATTTAATGTACCATAAGCAGATTGATACCAGGCAATCAAACCTTCAATAGAGTTTGGTGTAATACCCCCTTGAGGAATAATGGTTAAGGTCCCTTCTGTAGTCTGGGAAATGTTTCCTGCGGCATCAAGGAACCAAACATAAAAATTTCTGGTGGTGTTCTGCGATATAAGAGCAGGATAAGTGACAGTCTTTGAGAAACTCATTGAAGTTGGAACGGTTTGCCATGTCGAGGCGGAAGTCGGTGGCGTCGGAGATTCTGAAATATAGTACGCCGTTATCCCTCCAGTATAATCTGTCGCATTTAAGTTTACTGCGATATTAAGTGATGGAGCACTATTCTTGTTGATGTTGAGTGTCGGATTACTCAGATTAATCGAACCAGCGGGAGGATTAGCACTGCTCCATAGCGCATAAAGAATGACATTAGAACTTCCCATTAATAAAGTATTGCCACTATAATAGGTTGTACCCGTGCCATTAGGCTTCGTATTCCATCCCCCAAAAATGTAGCCCGTATCAGATAGGCCACCAGTATTCCCAATAACAGTAACGACTGATCCCAAAAGATACATATTGCTATCAGTAGGAATAGTCCCTCCGGTGGCTCCATTAGCGGAATACGTAACTGAATACAATGGAATGAGCGCGAACGCAGCGGTTATAGTGGCATTGCCAGTCAGAGTGACCGTCGTCGAGGCGCTCGTGGCACTGCCGAAAATCGCATTTGTTGCGGGATTTGCCGACCAACTAGAGAAAAGGTAGCCCGAGGCGGGTGTCGCGGTGATAGCCGTAGCCGCGCCTGCGTTGACCGTCGTGGCCGTCGAGGGCGTCATCGCACCATGGGTCAGAGTGCCTGGAGTCAACGTATAGGTCACCGTTGTGCTGCTAAACGTTGGTGTAATTGTGGCATTCCCAGTCAGGGTGACCGTCGTAGAGGCGCTTGTAGCGCTGCCGAAGGTCGCATTAGCCGACGGACTTGCCGACCAACCGGCGAATACATAGCCCGAGGCTGGGGTCGCGGTTATGGCCGTTGTTGATCCTGCGATGACATTCGTGACCGTAGAGGGCGTCATGGTGCCGTTGGTGACTGTACCCGGAGTTAGCGTGTAGAGCGTGGCGGAATAATTGATGGTATAAGTTGCGCTGCCAACACCTGATGTCGCGTATCCTGTCGCAGTCGCGATTGCCTTGATCGTCTCCACCGTCCCATTTCCTGCAACGCTGATAGCCGTTCCCGTATACTTCGCCGAGCTTGTCGTAGGTGTCGTACCATCAGTCGTGTAGTAGATACTGCTATAAGAGGAAGTCGAGCAGCTGATCGTGACGTTCTGATCACTTGAATAGATCGTACCTGGGGGGCTGAAGGTCGGCGTCGCCGCGTTCGCGCTCCACGAAGTCGTGAAGGAAAAATCTTTGCTCCACGGTCCCCATGTGCCGCTAGAATCTTCTGTCCTGGCATACCAATAATAAGTCGTTCCTTTGACTAGAGGGGCAGTGCTGAGGCCCAGAAAGTTTGATGTATAGTTTGTTTCATCGAAGATGGGGTTCGTTGTGAGGGATGCGGACGAGGTCGCCAACACAAGTTCATAGGCGGTCGCGTTTATAACTTTTGAAATTGTAAGTGTAGTGCTGCTCAGAGTACCCCCATTGGAAGGGGCCCCTGGCACAATATCGGCTGACGTCGTAACGGTCGTGTAGCCCTGATAATTCGACGAGTTCGGGTCCGCGGGGTTGTCGAGATTTGAGAGCATTTGAGTGCAGGTGCTGAGGAAAAATAGAGAAAGCACGACAAGGGGTATAAAACAAAGCAAAAGGAAAGTATGCCATGAATGCTGATATGTACGTTTCATCTCGGCTCTCCTAATCTCCGAGCTTTTTTATTTGCTCGTCGAGCGAGTCTATCGAGTGCTGCAGTTCCTGCGGATTGGGCCCGCCTGAAAGCAAAAATGGCGATAGCCCAAGGCCAAGGACAGCAACGGCAGCGGCCGCAGGGATAAGGGTCCCATAGAGCTCAACCTGCGATCGATAGGTCTGAGTACTCGCAGTGTCGACGGCATTGGAATACGCGGTGCCAGCTTGAGAGCCGAGCACATAGGCCGTGACAGCACCTGCCGCGCCAATAAGGCCTGTGCTTAACGAGACGATGCCCCATGCGGTCTTTGTCTTCTTCCCTGACACTGATTTCTGCAAGTCCGATCGCTCTGAGGTCATCGAGGCGAGTACGCTATCTCGGTATCCCGGCGGCTCGGTCTCCCCGAGGGCACTAATCGCCACATCACCGGTAAAGGGGTACTTCCCCGCGACGGTCACCGTATACGTGCCGACGGGCAATGGCTTTGACTTGAAGGCGAATGTGCTCGCGCTCGTGTTCTCGAGCTGGAATGTAGTCTCCTTGCCTATCGTTACGCTCGTTCCGTCGGGAATCCAGGCCAGGGTAATCGTCCCGGTGGGTATGTCGACGCTCTTCGTCTCACCGTCGGCGATTTCCATCTCGGCAGGCGCGTCGATGCTGTCCGCGTATGGCGAGGAAAAGCCCAGCTTGAGTGGCGAGGTGAATGAGATGCTGTAGCTGGCCTTGCCGTCGGCGGTCGGGGCGAGCTGCTTCGCTTCGAGCCCGTCGCCTATTGGCGTAAGTCCTATGCCGAAGTCATCGAACGCAATCGTGGCCTTGACGGACTTCCCCGCGGCCTCGCTCGGCACGGGCGGCGGCGCAACAGCCTCCGTCGCGGGCGGAACCTCTAGCTCTTTTTTCAAACTGATCGGCGTTCGGGGATTCTCTTTACCGACGACGACGAAATCGAGATTCGGAAGGACTCGCTGAGGTTCTTGCCTGTATCCCCACTGCTTTTCGGAAATAATGGGCACTTGCGTGATTACATAGTAGCTCAACTCCGTCGACGTGATGCGTCCATCGCCGGTCAGGTCAGCGTATCCCTCCAAAGCCTCGATGATGTGGTACGTGAATATCCCGTGGCCTTTATAATTATCCAGGGCATCCTGGTATGTCGAGCATGCCGCCAGCATGTCGTACCCTGCCTTGGAGGCAAAGCGTTCTATGATTGCATCCTTGTCAGTCCCCTCGACGCTCTTACGTTCCTTGGCATCGGTCAAAAAAGATCCCGCGTTGCAGGTATCGAGCAATATCATCATGTGGTCAGCCTGGACATTCGACAAATCCTTTATCAGCTGCCATTTGGAGACGCCGTTTTCGGCTATGGATTTCTCCGAGGTATAGTGGAAATCATAGGGAATGTAATAGTAATCTCCGTCCTCGGCGGTCTTGCCATGACCGGCCAGGTAGAGGATGAACACGTCGTCCGGCTTCACCTTTTCACCGATCGCCTTGAAGGTTTTGCTTAAGTTGTCGCCGGTAACTTCCGAGTCGATTATCCTCTGGACAAAGACGTCGGAATAAATATCTCCGCTATATTTCGTAAATGCATCGATAATGCCATCGGCGTCGGCTACGCAGTTTTTCAGTTTCCCTAAATTGGGGTCAAGGTACGTATTGATGGCAGCGGCGAGGATGAAGAGACGCGGTCGCTCCGTCTTGCCCTGCCAGCTAATCTTCTGGACGCTATTTGCGCTCTCCTGCGCGCCTGCCGAGTCATAGGCGCTGACGGCTACCGTGTTCTCGCCGGGACGCAAGGTGACTGGATACTCGAGCGAGACCGTCTGTGCCGGCTTGCTTTCCATGCTATCGGCTATGAGAAAGGACCTCTCGTTCAACTTGAGCAGGACTCTCCCGATGCCGCCACCTGCGTTCGTTATGCGTATGTCGAGGCGGACATCGCGGTCAGTCTCCTTGTCGCGGTTGATGGTGAAAGAGACGTCGGGCATGGTGCCGCTTCGGACAATCGCCGCGAAGGAATTCGTTTTCGCTATTTTTGATATGTCTTCGCCGCTTATTTTCTTCGCCACCAAATCGGGGCGGTATACCTTATCGTATATCTGGCTGATACTATATTCTTTCCCGTTTGCCGTGTATGACAGATTTTTCAATGCCCAGTCGCTGCCCGTCAAGAAGCCTTCAGGGGTCCACGTAACCCATTCCCCGCTTCTACTTTTGAGCGTCGTGGCCAAAAGCTCACCCGTGGTCGTATTCCACGTTTTGATAATCCCACCCGAATCTCCGCTGGAGAGATACCGCCCATCGGCGCTGTAGTTGACCGAACGCACCGGATTAACATGCCCTTTCAAGTCATGCAGCTCTTTCCCGCTCTCGACATCCCATAGTTTCACCGTGCCATCGGCGGAGCTCCCGGCGATGCACTTCCCATCGGGGCTATACGCTATCGACCACACCGCATCGGCATAGCCGGATATTTCCTTCTGCACTTTTCCCGTAGCCGCGTCCCATATTTTTATCGTACGGTCAGCGGACCCGCTGGCGAGATACTTCCCGTCGGGGCTGAAGGCCACGGCGAAGACGGAATCGGTATGCCCGGTGAGCGTCATGATCTCGGCGCCACCGACGGCATAGTAGATCTTGATGGTCCTATCCCATGAGCCACTGGCCATGAACTTTCCATCGTGACTGTATGCGATCGAGGCGATGGTTTTAGTATGCCCAGTGAGCGTCTGTAGGAGCCTGCCATTGGCGGCATCCCAGAATTTTATCGTTTTATCGGCAGAGCCACTGGCGATGTATTCCCCATCCGTGCTGTAGACTACGAAAGATACTGTGTTGTCGTGTCCCTTGAGCGTGCGAAGCTCCTTCCCTGACTCGACGTCCCAACACTTTATTGTCTTGTCTGCGGACCCGCTTACCAACGTCTTCCCATCGGGGCTGAAGGCGACCGACCATACGATGCCCGTATGACCGGACAAAGTCTTGAAAAGGCTCCCCGTCTTAGCGTTCCATATCCTAATTTCATTAGTATTGTACCCTGCGGCTATATAATTCCCTTCGGGGCTATAGGCGAGCGAGTACACGTTGCAGACTTGGTCTTTCTCCAGGACGATCTGGGGATCGACGGTCTGGCCCTGAATACTAACCCCGCGAATTTGCGGAAAAACTGCGGAAATGCAGCATACGACCAGGAAAGAGAGGCTAATGGAACGCTTCATATTCATAATTATTTGCCCCGATATTTTAAAGATGGACGGCAACAACGGTCATTCTTTGTAAACCGGTCATTTACAGCCCGTATTTTTACGCTGCTTAGACTATGCATCATTTCTTCGTCTCAGTTGCGGAATAATTCTCTCAAGACTATCACCGAACAAGTTAAAGAGGAGTTAATTTTGCATCGTTTTAGGGGTGATTTTGGGGTGATTTTTGTCCATTATCTCTAATGATTAAAAATGTTTTTTGAATTGAGGCTTTTTAAAAACTTGGACAAGTTTAGAAAAAGCTACCTTCATTTTGCGCAGATTTCGCAGCGGCTCATACAAACCTCAAGAGCCGCGAGAAATTGGCTCAATTGGTTAAGAAAACACAATTTGCCATTCCTCCTAGTGAGTCGCCCCTTGCACGGGAGGCGTGATCACTAGCTCGCCATGGCTTCGGCCCTCTCCGCAGTGCCGGAGGCCTTCACCGCAAGACCACGGGCGTCTTTGCCGAGCTCGGCGAAGGAGTAGCCTTCCTTTTTAATAGGCCTCCGGCGGAACGGGCCTCCTCGACCCCCTTGGCCGACAGATCGACATCAGTCCAGCCCGTAAAGCGATTTTCCTTGAAGTAGGGGCTCGTCAGAGGCGCGTATGCTATACTAGGAGGCATGGAAAGAATGGGAAACCCCGTTCTCGCGCCCGAGGAGCGCTTCGCGTATCGACACTACCGGACCTGGCCCGAGGATGAGCGATGGGAACTCATCGAGGGCCAGGCGTGGAATATGAGCCCGGCCCCAGGCACGAGGCACCAGGACCTGAGCGGCCGCCTATTTCTGCTGATCGCGACCTATCTGAAAGGCAAGACCTGTAAGGTCTTCGCAGCGCCCTTCGATGTCCTCATGCCTGAGGCCGATGAGCCCGACGACGACGTGAGCACCGTGGTCCAGCCCGACATCGTCGTCATCTGCGACCGCTCCAAACTCGATTCGCGGGGCGCGCGTGGGGCTCCGGACTGGATCGTCGAGATACTCTCGCCATCGACCGCGGCCAAGGACTACGGCGCCAAGCTGGCCCTCTATCGGAACCGCGGCGTACGTGAGTACTGGATCGTCGACCATGCCGCGAAGGTCGTCCACGCCTGGGTCCTCGGAGAAGACGGCCAGTACGGCAAGGAGCGGATATACGTAGTGGGGGATCGGGCCAGCTCCGCAGTCTTGAGCGGCCTCGTCGTCGACACTGCCGAGCTCTTCTCGGACCTCGACTACTGAGCCTCGAGCATCTGAACGACCTGGGATCACGCCCGCCTGAGCGCCGCGAGCGCCCCCTGCCACGCGAGGGCAGCGCACTTCACACGCACCGGCAGCTTCGCGACTCCCGCGAGGGCCGCAACGTCGCCGTAGGCCTCAAGACTCTCGGGGGACTTTTCGCCGCGGAAGGCCGCAAGCACGGACTCGGCAATCGCGATCGCTTCCTCGCGGCTCTTCCCGCAAAGAAGCTCGGCCATCATCGAGGCGGAGGCCTGGCTGATGGAGCAGCCCTTGCCCTCGAAGCGCAGATCGACAGGATCGGTCCCGGCGAGGCGCAGCCGCAGGCGGTCGCCACAGGAGGGATTCTCGAGGAGACAGCCTGCATCGCCCATCGTCTCGGTGTGACGGGGGTGTGAGTAGTGGTCGTAGATGATCTCGCGCTCGATCTCGCCATCGAGGTCGCTCATAACATGCCCCCATGCGCAGCAGCGCGCTCCGAGGCGTCGGACACTGCCGCAATGAGGGCGTCCGCATCATCTTTCGTCGAGTAGGCGTAGAAGCTCGCGCGGCAACTCGAGTCGAGCCCGAGCAGGTCGGCGAGCGGATGTGCGCAATGCTTACCCGCCCGGACGGCGACGCCGCGCTTGTCGAGGAAGGCGGCGAGATCGTGAGAGTGGACACCCTCGAGCGTGAAGGGAAAGAGGCCTGAGCGCTCTCGCGGCGAGCCGTGTACGCGGACACCGGGCAAGGAAGACAGAGCGCCGGCCGCGTAGACTGCGAGGCTCGCCGTCCAGTCCGCCACCCAATCGAGGTCGAGCGCCTCGAGGTAAACGAGCGCAGTTTCAAGCCCCACCGCTCCCTCGACGTTCGGCGTGCCCGCCTCGAACTTCCAGGGCAGCTCGTTCGTTGAGAAGCCTTCGGCCGTGACGCGCGAGATCATCTCGCCTCCGCCCTGGTAGGGAGGCAAGGCCTCGAGAAGATCGCGCCTGCCGTAGAGGACGCCGATACCCATGGGAGCGAGGAGCTTGTGACCGGAGAAGGCGAGGAAATCCGCGCCAAGCTCGGAGACGTCCACGCGCATATGCGGCGCCGATTGTGCCGCGTCCACCGCGAAGAGGGCGCCGGCTGCGTGCGCAAGGCTCGCAATGCGCGAAATCGGGTTCACCGTGCCCAAGAGATTCGACACATGCGTCAGCGACACGAGCTTCGTGCGCGGCCCGATGAGGGCGGCCAGGGCGTCGAGATCGAGGTCGCCCCGGTCGTCGATGGGGGCAAACTTCAGGACGAGCCCCTTCTCCTTCGCGGCCATCTGCCAGGGCACGATGTTGGCGTGGTGCTCCATGATCGACAGTAGTATTTCGTCGCCAGGAGACAGGGTCTTGGAGAGGCTCGAGGCGAGAAGGTTGAAGGACTCGGTGGTGCCTCGCGTAAAGACGATCTCCTCGCTCGAAGAGGCGCCGATGAAACGAGCTACCGCCTTGCGCGAGGACTCGAGGGCCGCCGTAGCCTCCTCCCCGAGGCGATGGATGGAACGGTGGACGTTAGAGTTCGTGTTCTCGTAGTAGCGGACGATCGCGTCTATGACCGCCCGAGGCTTTTGGGAGCTGGCCGCAGAGTCGAGGTAGACAAGAGGAGGGATCCCTTCGGGCGGCGCGTTTACGAGAATAGGGAAATCGGCCTTGATCGCGCGGGCCTTTGCGTCGGCCGCCTCGAAGGCCGAAGCATCGAGGAGCCTAGCCATGGAGGGCCTCATCCACGAGCTCGCCGACATGACTAGCGAGCTCTGCGGGACTCTTCTCGACGAGGCGAGACAGAAGCCCGGCCGCGACGGCGGCCTTGGCTTGGGCGGGAGAAAGTCCGCGCGTCTCGAGATAGAAGAGTTCGTCCGGACCGACGCTGCCGACGGTTGCGCCGTGGCTCGCCACAAGATCGTTGGTGTCTATCGCGAGCTCGGGCATGCTCATCACCTTCGCCTTGGGCGAGAGCGAGAGGTGGCGGGAAGAGAGATAGGCGTCCGTGCCCGTGGCGGTCTTATCTATCTCGAGGAGCCCCGAAGCGATGGCCGAGCCATCGCCGTCCGCGATGCCGTCGAGGGCGACGCGCGACCAGGTATGAGCGCCTACGTGCCTGATCTTCGCCGCAAGCTCGATGTGCTGGGAGCTTCCGGCGGCGCAGGCTTCGCGAAGCTCCAGCCTCGCGCCCTCCCCCTCCAGCGTCGCCTCGAGGCGGCTGCGAGAGGCGCAGGAACCGAAGAAACCGCGGGCCCAGGAGAGCTCGGCCCTGTCGCCCAGAATGGCCTGGGGAAAATCAAGCAAGCGCGATGCATGGGACAGCTCGGCAAGCTCGAAGAGCTCGAGGGCCGAGCCGCTCGCCATTTCCACGAGCAGGGCAGGCGAAAGGAGAATGTCCGCCGCGGCACCGGGACCTCGCGGCGATCGCCAGCGAACGACGACGCGGGCGCGGGAACCTTCGCCTAAGCGAAGGAGGATCACGGGAGAAGCGTAGACGCCGCGCCGCGAATCGACCCAGTCCACAAGGAGGGGCTTCTCGAGCTGGACCCCCGCGCCGAGCTCGATCCCGAGGAAGGGCCCGGCCTCGACCCAGAGCCTCGAGCGCAGCTTGTCCGCGAGTTCTGGCCCGCCAAGGAAGCGAGCGGCCGAAACAGGGAAGTCTTCCGCCCCGAGCGACACGCTGAGGCCCTTCGGAGCCGAGGCATCGAGGCAGCACGAAGCGGGGGCGCCGTCGATGAAGCGAAAGACCTCTGCGTAGGCTCCGTCGCCTAACTCGGATCTCTCGGATGCCGGCGACAGGCCCGCGGCGAAATCCACGGCGCCGTCGGCCGCGTAAGATCCGGGCTCGAAAAGGGCAGGAGGACTGTAGCGCCACAGCGGATCCTTCGCTTCGGGCCAGGGCAGTTCGGACCAAGCCTTTGCCGCCGCCGCTCTATGACTCTCGATCCAGGAGACCGCGCTCGACGCGATCACGTCGCTTTTCATCATCCCACCGATCCTTCCATACTCATGTCTATGAGCCTATTGAGCTCGACCGCGTATTCCATGGGCAGCTCCTTCACGAGGGGGTCGATGAAGCCGGCGACGATCATCTTCGCGGCCTCTTCC
>Ga0326727_10013094_pt1 | contig 18591 bp, 16 predicted proteins | sample MB2enrmetagenome_FD_207643 | JGI IMG/M metagenome (GOLD analysis project Ga0326727, IMG submission 207643) | Lab enriched peat soil microbial communities from McLean, Ithaca, NY, United States - MB29MY | ecosystem: Environmental > Terrestrial > Soil > Wetlands > Peat | place: USA: New York...
CTTCACCCCGGATACCGAAATCTACTCAATAGATGAAGTTTTCCTCGACATCACCGGTTCGCACCACCTTTTCAACGGCCCTGAGAACCTGGCCCGGGCCATCAAGGCCATGGTAAAAAACGAGCTGGGCATCCCCTGCACCGTGGGTATCGGGCCAAATATCCTCATTGCCAAACTCGCGAGTGACCTCGCAAAACCTGACGGCCTCCGGTGGATAGACGAGGCCGCCGTGCCGTCCGTTCTCGAGGCCCTTCCCGTGAAGAAGCTCTGGGGCATCGGACCCCATACCGAGGAAAAGCTCGCACGCCTGGGCATCATCGCCTGCGGTCAGTTGGGAAGGGCGCCCCTTGCCCTTCTGACGAAAAAGTTCGGCATCATCGGGAAACAGCTTATAGAGATGGGCAACGGAAAACTCGAACGACCTTTAGAAATAGTGCCCCCCGAACCAAAATCTATCGGCCACAGCATTACCTTGCCAAAGGACATCTGGAAACGGGACGAGATGCTCTCCTGCCTTCTCCGCCTGAGCGAGAGGGTCGGGCGGAGGGCGCGACGCTACGACTACAAGGGCAAGAAGATCGCACTTACCGTCAGGTACGCCGATTTCAACACCTTTACCAGGCAGATCACCCTGCCCGCCTCCACGAACGACACCGGCGAAATCTACCGCTCCGCAGTCGCTATCCTCGACGGTATACGCCTCCGCAAAAGCGTGCGGCTCTTCGGCATCTCCCTTTCGTCCCTTGGGAAAAACGGAAACCAAACGTCTCTCTTTCAAAACTGGGAACAGGACAAAAGGGCCGCCATGGCAAAGGCTATGGATGCCGTCAACGACAAGTTCGGCGAGCAGTCGATCACCTTTGCGTCGACGATCAGCGAGAAAAAAGACCATAAGGTGATTTCTCCCGCATGGCGCCCGTCGGGGGTGAGGAAGAGCGATGTGTAGTCCGATGCGGTTGACACAAAGGCCCCGTTTTTGATATGGTGTTAAACTTGGGTGAGTATCCGCACGCAAAAAAGGCGGACCGGGCCCCGACAGTTGCAAAGATGGAAACGGTTGAGATCGATAAAATCCACGTCAATGACAGGTCGTTCTGCGTCTCCTATCCTCTGGAAGACGATCTCCTCCTCGCCTCCATAGCCAAATTCGGCGTCCTTGTCCCCTTAAGTCTACTCCGAAAGGAACATCCGGTCATCGTGACCGGCTTCAAGAGGCTCGATGCGGCAAGGAGACTGGGCATCGATGAGCTTCCCTATGTGTTCCTGGATATCACCGAGAGGCAGGCGCTGCTCACCGCGATACACGACAACATGACAAGGCCCCTCAACACGGTTGAAAAGGCCTTGTGCGTCGACAAAATGCTCGCGGCAGGCTTCAAGGTGGAGGAAGTCTACGAGGTCATGACGATGCTTGGCCTTCCTCCGCGGGAAAATATCCTGAAAGCGGCCATTTCGGCCGCCTGGGCGGAGGAGCAGACAAAATCGTTTATCGTGAAGCATCAACTCCCGCTGACTCTGGTCGAGCAGCTTTTCTGGTTCGAACCGGAGGAGCGGTATGGTATCATCCGCCTCGCTGAGGCCGTGCACGGGACTGTAAGCTCTTTCAGGGAGATGCTGCAGCTCATGATGCTCTTGAAAGTGAAGCGGGGGGCTATCGATTTTCAGCAGCTCGACGGTGCGAAAGATGCGGACGCGATACGACAGAGGCTGAAGAGGCAGACCCATCCGCTTCTCTCCGACCTTGAAGAAAAGCTCAAGATGCTGCTGTCCGCGTGCGCCCTTCCCCCACATATAAAGGTGCGGGTGGACCCCGCCTTTGAAAAGGAATCGATCGATATTTCACTACGGGCCGGGAACAGCCAGGAAATCGAAGAGGCGCTGAAAAAACTGGAATGCCTTACGGGGCAAGGCCTTTTCAGGAGCATATTTGAGCTTACCCACGGTACGCCGCATAGACTCTAAAAGCAGTGTCGTCAGGGACTGCCCGGGAACCAGAAAGCATATTTGCTGCGGGTATAAAACGATAGATCTTATAGAGGGATGCCCGCTTTCCTGCTCTTACTGCATCCTCAGGGGCTATCTGAATAACCCCGGCATTGCCGTCCGGACAGACTTGGGCGCCGTCATCAGTGAGATCGACCGGCTGATCGCGTGCAAAAAGACCCACGTGCTCCGCTTTGGGACCGGGGAGCTGTCGGACAGCCTGGCCCTCGACGATGAGCTGCATGTGAACGGACCGGTCGCACAGTTCTTCGGAGAGAGGAAAAAGGCGCTTTTGGAGCTGAAGTCGAAATGGGCTTCCATCGACTGTCTGAAGCCCTACCTCAATCCTTACGTGGTCATCTCCTTCTCGGTCGCGCCGCAGAGGATGATAGACATGGAGGAAAAAAGCACGAGCCCTATTTCCGGGAGACTCAAGGCGCTCAAGAAAGCCCAGGATTGGGGCTGTTTTGTCGGCCTCCACTTTGATCCGGTAATCATCTATGAAGGATTTGAAAAGGATTATGCCGATCTGATAGATGAGATCGCAGGAACACTCGATCTAAAGAGGGTTATCTGGGTCAGCGTGGGCTGCTTGCGCTTTACGCCCCCTCTCATGAACCTGTTCTTGCGTGAGAAGCGCGCAAACCTGCTCCATGGCGAATTTATCATGGGCGAGGACGGCAAGTTCCGCTACATCAAGGTGGAAAGGGTAAAAGTCTACAGGATGCTTTACCGGCGGCTCCTGGAGAAGGAGCCCGGTCTTTTCGTCTACCTGTGCATGGAGAGGGCGGATGTGTGGCACCAGGCGACCGGCAGAGAGATAAAGACGAGTGAAGATCTGACGGCATGTTTTGACAGGAGAATAGGCGAGTTCTACGGAGGTTCTTTCGCATGAGATTCGACGAAACGGGCATCGCAGGGCAAATGAAATAATGGATATTATCTCTTTCGTGACCTTCACCTTCAACGGGCGCTACATAAAACGCTGGATCTCGGCCGGGATCATTCTTTTTATCCCCATTGTCAATTTCCTCTCCCTGGGGTATCTCTCACGGTCGTCCAGCCTCACCATGATAGGCGGCATCGGGCTCCCCACGTGGGAGCGGAAAAACGAGCTATGGAGGGAGGGGGCGAGACTCGCCTATATCGTCATCCTTTACGAAGCCCTTCCCTGCTTCCTTTTCTCTTTCAGCTTCCTTTTGTCGAGTTTCGGCAACGTCATCACCGTTTTCATCGGGGGCATCATGAAGGTCCTCTCAGTCCTCGCCTTCATCTTTTGCTCTCTCTTTCTCCCCTTTGCCTTCTGCACCTCCGTACAGGACACGGACCTGCGCAGGGCCTTTGAGTTCGAGAAGATAGCGGGTGCGGTAAAAGAGGTCCTTGTGGCCTACGTCACGGGGTACGGCCTCGCCGCCTTCTGCATGTACGTCGCGTTCAGGCTTCATGTCATACCCTATCTTTTCGGCTTTGCCCTTTCATCCGTCCTAATTTACTACGTCCTCCTCGTCTCTACCTACTATTTTACCCAGCTCTTCAGGAGAACGAGCTTGTCCGCGGGGAAGCTGCCGTAGGAACCAGGGATGACAAGGCGGTGATCCCCGGTGCGCTTTTTTGCGAATCGCGCGATTCCTGTCATTTCAGGACACGCGCTTGCCCTGGGTCGGTCCAACTGCACGGTTGCAGAGTTCGCCAATTTCTTGTAAGATTAGGCATTCCGGTAGACAGCGTACCGGCTTTAAGATAGCTTGAATTGACAACATGTGTGGCCGCAGCAGGAGGACCGAGGATATTCACGGCGGTAGCTTATCAAAAAATCTGTCGTTCCAGCCATGCGCTCCGTCCCCCTTTCCGGCTACAGGCAAGGAGGCGGCACGCATCGATTGCCGCAGTACCCCGACAAGGAGGATAGGTTGGCTATGAAAGGCATCATATTGGCAGGGGGTAGCGGCACAAGGCTTTTCCCCGTTACCCTCGGCGTCTGCAAGCAGTTGATACCCGTTTACGACAAACCGATGATCTATTTCCCGTTGTCGGTGCTCATGCTCGCCGGCATCAGGGATATCCTCATAATTTCCACGCCCCAGGACCTGGGACGCTTCGAGGTCATCTTCGGAGACGGCTCAAATCTGGGGTTGAATTTCTCTTATCGCGAACAGCCCCAGCCAAACGGACTCGCGGAGGCGTTCATCATAGGCACGGACTTCGTGGGCAGCGACGATGTCTGCCTGATACTTGGGGACAACATCTTCTACGGACACGGTCTGACGGAGCTTCTGAGAAAAGCTGTCTCCGACGTGGGCGCGAGGGGTGGCGCGACGGTTTTCGGCTATTATGTGAAAGACCCGGAACGGTATGGCATAGCCGAATTCGACGAGAACCAAAACATTGTATCGATCGAGGAAAAACCCAAAAAGCCGAAATCTAACTACGCGGTGACCGGCCTCTATTTCTACGACAACGAGGTAATAAAGATAGCGAGGAATATTAGCCCCTCGGCGCGGGGAGAGCTGGAGATTACGGACGTAAACAAGGCATATCTCGAAAGGGGAAAGCTCCGGGCCGAGCTTCTCGGCAGGGGCTATGCCTGGCTCGACACGGGCACCCACGAAACCCTTCTTGAGGCCTCGGAATTCATGGCGACCATAGAAAAACGGCAGGGCCTCAAAGTAGCCTGCATAGAGGAGATCGCCTATATCCTGGGATACATAGACGAGCAACAACTGATCGCACTCGCGGAGCCCCTGAAGAAGACCGGCTACGGGCAATATCTCCTCGCCCTCACCGGAAAACCGAGGAAGAAAGGTTGAAAAAGGGGGATGGTAAGCGGCGGGGTGCGATCATATGAGAATCCTCATTGCAGGAAAGAACGGCCAACTCGGACGGGAGTTTGCAAAGGCACTCACCGCACCGGAATTCGAGGTGAAGGCGCCGGACGAGGAAGAGCTGGACGTGACGAACAGCGATGCGGTCAATAACATAATCGCCGGCTGCCGGCCGGATGTGGTCCTCAACTGCGCGGCCTACAACCTCGTGGACGACGCGGAAAGGGACCCCGGTTTGGCCTTCGCGATAAACGCGACGGGCGTCGGCAATCTGGCGGCCGCATGCAGGGAGGCAGGCGCCCTTCTTGTCCACTACGGCACCGACTACGTGTTCGACGGGCAGAAAGGCGCACCCTACACGGAGGAGGACGCACCCTACCCTCTCAACAGCTATGGACGGAGCAAGCTGGCGGGCGAGCAAATTCTTCAGAAAGCCTTGAGCCGATTCCTTCTATTGCGCGTAAGCTGGGTCTTCGGAGAGGGGAAGCAGAATTTCCTCTATAAGCTTCTCCAATGGGCGGGCGGCGGCGGCGCGCTCAGGGTCGTTGACGATCAGGTCTCAATACCTACCTCGACGCGGGACATCGTGCGTCTCACCCTGCTCGCACTACATGCGAATCTCTCCGGTGCCTACCACATGACCGCGAGCGGCTACGCCTCACGCTTTGAGGTCGCGCATTACTTCCTGACGAAGATGGGCGTGACAAACACCCTTATACCCGTTTCCACGGATTATTTCCCCTCCCCTGCGAAGCGGCCCCGCTTCTCCGCCCTGTCGAACGCCAAGCTCGTCGGCACCCTCGGCGCGGAGATACCGGACTGGACAAGCGGCGTCGACTGGTATGTCGAAAGGATCAAAGAGAAGGGCGTGTAATGAGGGCGCAATGACGAACACAGTCATATTTTTGCGTTTCGCCGGAAATCTTTAAAAATCCTCTTCTTGCGTTCTTCCTGAAACACAGTTTCCAGGCTGGTGCCCGTAAGTACCCCCTTTCGGACGGAAATCCTCAAATGGCTGTTGCAATAGTACGCCATTCCTCTAATAATTGAGGATAACGAGGTGGCAGAGAAAGGGCCGATAAATGTGAGAAGCGAGGAACGCTCTATATTCGCCCTTTCCCCAAGGCAGTGAGAGAGGCTGACAGCCTGGTCCGATGAATGAGAACATACAGAACGAAACAATGTCCCTACCGTCTGCACAAATTAACTGTCCTATTTCAGGAAAACCGATGGAGTCTGTCTTTTCGGCGACCGTCTTAAGAAAGCATAAAGTCACATATTACTATTGCGAGGAGTGTGGCCTGCTAAAGACTGAAAAACCGTATTGGTTAGATGAGGCGTATCAGGAGGCCATTAGTGATACAGATACAGGGCTTGTGAGCAGGAATGTTGCGAACAGCGCTTTGTTGGAAGTAATTCTTGCGGGCCTCTCTATCGAAAAAGGCAAATTCTTGGATGTGGCTGGCGGATATGGGTTATTGACGAGGTTAATGCGAGACAAAGGTTTTGATTGTTACACTACTGACAAGTACTGCCGAAATCTGTTTGCGAAAACCTTTGAGCCGAGCCCTCAGTTCGCGGCTGATGCACTGTTTGCGTTTGAAGTGCTGGAACACGTCGAAGACCCTTTGCAATTCCTGGGCGAAGTATTTAATCAATATAGCTGCAAAACCATGATATTCTCTACCCTCACGTTTGCTTATCCAATTCCGTCAAAGGACTGGTGGTATTATTCCTTCGAAAGCGGGCAACACATAACGTTCTATCAGCCGCGTACTCTTTCTCTCCTGGCTAAACGCTTAGAGCGCAACTACTACATGTTAACTCCAGCCCTTCACATTATCACCTGTATTGACATACCCAGTATCAGTCGCCTGATCCTTTTTAATAAGTATTTCCGTAAGCTGTACTCCATCTATGTCGGTTGCAAGCGAATTCGACTAAGCAAGACATGGGATGATCATTTGAAGATGAAAGAACGCCTTGAATCAAGCGATTAACAGTCTCATAATTGTCCTGCACGCCGTCATTCCGGCGGAAGCAGGAATCTATTGCCTTTTTGGATACCGGATCAAATCCTGCATGACAAGAGTACTACGAGACGATTAATAAGAGATGTTTCGATGCTGACAGCCTTACCGTTGATCTCCTGGTTCAGCATTGGAATTGCCTTTTATCTCGGATTCGAAGAAGGCCATTCTGCCCTAAACATTCGTCGTGCATGCCTGGATGCCTCGATCGTCTGGGCCCTCTTGCTGACCATATATACTGAAGCTCTGAGCGTCCTACACCGCATTGAATCTTGGACTGTGGCCGGGCTCTGGGTAATGACAGCCATCGCAGCTACATTTATCGGCTTGAATCGGGCTCGTAAAAGGGGCCTGCTCAACCATGTTCGGCCACTCAGACTTTCACGTTTCGACCTGTTCTCGTTCGTTTCGGTCGCTGTAATAGTGATGGCAACGGGCCTGATCGCCTTTAAAGCGCCACCCAATACCTTCGATTCGATGACTTACCATATGGCCAGAGTCGCTCACTGGATGCAGAATCGGTCCGTCGAATTCTATCCTACTCATATCTCGAGACAGCTCTACATGAATCCGTGGGCCGAATTTGCCATCATGCATCTTCAGATTCTCGGAGGCGCCGACCGTTTTGCCAATTTTGTGCAGTGGTTCAGCATGGTTGGAAGTATTGTGGGAGTATCTCTTATCGCCAGGGAGCTCGGGGCCGGTAAGGGCGGTCAAGTACTCGCCATCGTCGTCGCAGCGACCATTCCCATGGGCATCGTTCAAGCATCAAGTACACAAAACGACTGGGTGGTCACCTTCTGGCTGGTCTGTTTCGTTTATTATGTCATACTCTTGAGAGCCCGCGCTACCTGGGCTTATTCTTTGGCTGCCGGATGTAGTCTGGGCCTTGCCATCCTTACCAAGCCGACGGCTTACCTGTACGCCTTACCGTTCCTCGTTTGGATGGCCATTTCCTGGTTAAAAAGACCAACTTCGAGGCTCGTCTATTTCGCGTCCCTCATAGCGATACTCATCGTTGTTATCAACCTGGGCCATTATGCGCGCAATGCCCGGCTATACGGAAGCCCGTTCGGTCCCGGCAGGGAAAGTAAAGAATACAAGTATACGAACGACGCATACGGAATGGCACCGCTTATCTCGAACGTTGCTCGCAACGTCGGCTTGCACCTCGGCACACCCATCGAAAGCGTTAACACAGCCGAGGAAGGTCTTATACGTCTCCTCCACAAACTATTGGGGATTGGGATAAACGATCCGAGCACGACCTGGGGGGGAACCGAATTTCACATTCTACCCCCTTCGAACGATGAAGACACAGCGGGAAATCCTGTCCATCTGTTACTGATTGTTGCATGCGGTGTTTTTCTTCTAGTATCAAAACCGGTGCGCGGGTTTCGCATCCCCGGAGGCTATGCAATCAGCCTTCTATGCGCCGCTTTTTTGTTCGCCTTCGTCTTGAAATGGCAACCGTGGCATTCACGCCTCCATCTTGCACTCTTTGTGCTATGGGCGCCGTTCATTGCCACCGTGTTCTCGAATTTACACAAGCAGGAAATTGCCAAAATAGTGGCCATGCTGCTCCTGCTGGCTGCTCTCCCTGCGGTAATTGAAAACAGATCCCGTCCCCTAATCAAAAGAAGAAGCATCTTCAGCACGGGCAGGTTTGAGCAGTACTTTGCGAGTGCCCCCGCCATAAAGCAGGCATATATGGGTGGTGCCGACTTTCTTCACCGGTTGAACTGCTCGCAGGCGGGGCTGGTTCTCGGCGGTAATGACTGGGAGTATCCCTTGTGGGTACTCTTGCAAACTAATAAAACGGGTCCAATCCGCATCGAACACGTAAACGTCACGAATATCTCGAAAGTAATAGAGTATAGGGGCGACTTCAGGCCGTGCGCTATTGTCTCAGTCGGCTCCAAAGAGAGCAAGGAGGTCGTTTTCAGGAATGAGACTTATTCCACACAGTGGTCATTGAAACCGGTGAGCGTATTCGTCAGGCGTTGAGGCCACGCTGGAAGCAGGCAGAGGCGACGTTAAGATAAAAGGGATATTCTTAGAGAGTTCTCAGGATTCCACCTCAAAATTGTCTGGAGGCGGACGAACGATGAAATTGTCTGTTATCATACCCGTTTACAATGAGGGCGGGACGATCGGTATCTCCTGCTGCGGGAGGACTTACAGGGAAGGCAAGAAAATCAAGTGGAAAGATGGGCTCAAGGCTCTCTATTGTAGAGTACGGTACAACCTCTTCCTGTAGCCGGTTTTCTTGGAGCAAGGCTTTCGAAGTAGGTTCTCGGCGCCTTCGTCGCTGAAGTCCTTCGTCAAGCGTAAATTAAAGGTTATATGAACGTCATCTATGACGTGGCAGTCCTCGGGGCCGGCCACAGTAATTCCCTTGCGCGCGCCATTCCTGAAGGTCCCTATGTGCTTACCCTCGGTACACTTGAGCCGCGGAAGAATATCGATCGGATGAAAGCCTTTACATAAGAATGAGACCCTTGCGGATAATAATCGAGGCACAGATGCCGGGCGATGGGACGAGGGGGGGCGTTCAGCAGTTTACAGCCAGCCTTATTCGCGCCCTTGGCCGCCTGCCCGACGGGACCGAAGAGTATGTGGTAGTCGGTCCCCGGCGGGATGACGACTGGCTGCGCCCGCTCCTCGGCCCGAACCAAACGCTTATCTCCGGGCCTCCGCCGCCTGTCGGAAGTCAGGAATACTACACACAGTTGCTCAGCCGCCTTCACCTGCCCCTGGATCGCCTCTACAGAAGGCTTCAAGTATTTTTCAATCGGCCTCTCGTGTCCCCTCACGTCCCCAAGTCGCGGGGGTTCTACGAATCACTGGGCGGTGACGTCCTCCATTTCCCTTACCAGAATTTCGTTCTCACCGACATACCGACTGTCTACAACCCGCACGATCTGCAGCACCTCCATTACCCGGAATTCTTCTCGGCACAGGAGATTGCCTTTCGTGAGACCGTCTGGAGGGCAGGGTGCGCACATGCTCGGGCGGTCGTCACCGCATCCCGATGGGTAAAAGACGATATAGCGACAAAGTATGCCGTGGGGAGAGAAAAGCTGTTCTCAATTCTCTACGGCTCTCCCACCGAGCTTCACGAGCCGGTTGCTCCAGAGCTTCTTAACGAGACACGGAAGAAGTTCGCCATCGACTCTCCTTTTGCCCTCTATCCCGCCCAAACGTGGCCCCATAAGAACCACCTGCGTCTCCTCGACGCTTTTGCGCTCCTGCGAAAAGAAAAGCAGTTTCATCTAAAATTAATTTGTACGGGAAGCCAAAACTTTTTCTGGCCCGATATAAAACGTCATCTTAAAGAACTTCGCCTTTCCGATCACGTTTTCTTCCCCGGCTTCGTGAATTTTGCTGAATTGCGGGCGCTCTACCGGCTCGCCAGCTTCGTGGTCTTTCCGAGTCTCTTCGAAGGCGCCGGATTCCCTATACTTGAGGCTTTTAAAGAAGGCACACCGGTAACATCCTCGGGCGTGACGTCTATTCCGGAATATGCAGGAGATGCAGCCCTATTTTTTGACCCCGATTCCGTAGAAAGTATCGCCCGAGCGATTGAGCGTATGCACGACGATGCTGCGACGAGGGTAGAGTTGGCGAAAAGAGGTTCGGAGAGGATAAAACGGTTTTCATGGGACAGGACGGCCAGGGCGTACCGCGCCGTCTACAGGAAAATAGGAGGGCAGCCGTTAAGCGACGAAGAAGAATTGTTACTTGAGGCAGGTCATGAAACTCTGGCAAAATAAGCCGCCAGGGATGAAGACAGCACTGATAACGGGCACCACAGGCCAGGACGGAGCGTATCTCGCAAAACTCCTCATAGATAAGGGATACAGTGTCGTCGGGCTCACAAAAAATGCGGCACATGGCAACATGAAAAATCTCTCATATCTATCCACGGTAATGGAATGATCGATTACGCTCGCGTCAAATCGAAAGGAGGAGCAAGGCCAAGAGGGGTTCTGAGGGAGTCATTACCAAATAAACCCCTCGTCAGTGTCATAACCGCGGTCCTCAATGGAAAAAGCTGCCTCGATCAAACCGTTCAGAGTGTTGCTCATCAAACCTACGACAACGTAGAATACCTCGTTATCGATGGAGGGTCACAGGACGGAACCCTGGACATAATCCAAAAATATGAAGAATTCGTCGACTTTTGGGTCAGCGAGCCGGATCGGGGGATTTACGACGCGATGAACAAGGGTATTGATCTGGCTTCGGGAGAATGGCTGATTTTCATGAATGCCGGGGACGTTTTCTTTGACGAACAGGCGCTCGAAAAGACAATAGGATATGCCGCCGAGAACGTCGATCTCCTCTATAGCAATACCTGGTTTCACGGCACTCGCAGCAGATTATTTATCTGTGATCACGTGAGAATGAGGATCATCCATCAATCGCTTCTCTACCGAAAACAGCTTCATGAAGAAGCAGGCAAATACCTGGTGGGCGCGGGTGTAACGATCTCCGATTACATTTTCTTCAATTTGGTCGCCCACAAGCGCTGGAAAAAGGTCGATCATGTAATAGCGAAATGCGACGACAGAGGGATGTCTTCCCGCTCCTGGACCCTGTATCAGAAATTGGCTGTCGATCTCATTTTCCAGTTAAGGGGCAGATTGCAGGTAAGTGCGTTATTGGCGCTTTATCCATTTTACAAAACCCTGAAACGTCTTTGGCTAAGTTTTACCAGATTTGGAAGATAGGCAGCTTATATCGGGTCCCGTGCCGGAGAGGACCCTTATGAGGCCAACTGTGGCGGTGAACCTCAGGTGAGTCTCTCTGTCTGCATGGCGACGTACAACGGCGAGAGGTATATCGCCGAGCAGCTCACCTCCATACTGCCTCAGCTTGATGGGCGCGATGAGCTGGTCGTCTCCGACGATTCATCGACGGACGCCACCGTCGCCATCATCGAGCGCTTTCACGACCCCCGGGTCAAAATCCTTCCAGGCAACACATTCCTTAATCCCATCTACAATATAGAGAATGCGATCAGGCAATCGGACGGAGAGGTGATCGTGCTTTCCGACCAGGACGACGTCTGGCTCGAAAACAAGCTCGACCTGGTGCGCCGCTGGTTTTCATCAAAGGGAGCGGGCATCAATACCCTCGTCCTCGACGGCAGTATCATCGACGAGCAGGGTCACGTAATCGAGGATTCCATATTCGCGGACCTCGGGTCAGGCAGGGGCATTCTCAGGAACCTCTACCGCAATACGTACATGGGGTGCTGCATGGCCTTTTCCAGACAGCTCCTCCGGGTTGCCCTGCCCTTTCCCCGGCATATCCCCATGCACGATTCCTGGCTGGGCCTGCTGAGTGAGCTTTACGGCACGGTGGAGTTCGTCCGGGAAAAGACGATCCTCTACCGCCGCCACTCGTTAAACAGGAGCTTCCGGCGATTTACGGTCGGGCAGCAGATTGGATGGCGTTTTTTTCTCGCCTGCCATTTGCTGAAGAGGACCTTTTCCCGTCCTTCTGGCCTGTTTGCGAAGCAATAAACCATTTTTACTCATGAATCAGGGTCGCCTTGACGGAAGCGGACGCGGTCTTTTGCTCACTGCCGAACACCTTCAAACGATCGCTCTTGACTCCTAAGTCCGATGGATTTTGTCGGCCTGCACAGCGCTCCGCACATCGGCCTGATACGCCCTCGAATGTGATGACGCTCGCAAAACAAGCAGGAAACTGATCGTGTAGAGAACAACGTCGTGGACACAGTACACATAAAGGAATGTCTTTACATTGAAGTGAGACGCGATATACAGAGTTATCGACGTGCTGAGAAAGTAGACTACTTTCCATATCGATCCTAATCTGATATTGCCTGAGGCAGGCATAATCACGGTAAGAGGGGAGACGACAAATTTCGCTGCGAGTGGAACCATCAGAATTCTTGCATATTCTCCCGCAGTTCGCCATTCTTCACCAAAGATGACCGAAAAGAGAGACGGAGAAAAGAGGACGATTATGAGGAGAGGACCGGCTACGATAAGAAGCAGGTAGAATGCGATTCTGAAAACATAACTCGCATTCTCCTTTCGGTGACTTGCCTCAGCCATCCACTGATAATACACCTGCCCTACACAACTGCTAAGTAATGCCAAAGGGGCTCCGATCACCCTGGTACTCAGGGCAAATAATCCCACGACTGTGGGACCGAAGAATTTTGCCAGAAGCAGGACGGGTACCTGTAGCGCAAGCACATCGAGGAATGAGGTCGGTGCGAAAAAAAAGGGGAAATCGCGGTATCTTATGACCTGTTTGAGCATGCCTTGCCTTTGGAACGACGGCCTCCATTTGTTCTTATCGCGCCACAGGCTCCGTGCCAACAGAGATGTTGCGATGATCTTTCCGGCGAGCAGACCGATAACAAGTCCGCCCACCCCGAATGAACAGACTCCCAAACCGACGTTTATGCCAGGGGTCGCCACGGACTCCACGACTCTGTTAGCCGCAAGTGTTCTGAACTGCCGTTTACGATTTGCCCAGAACGAAAATGTTTGCTGGAGACCTATGACGAAGGCCGAGAGCGACACCCAAGGGAGCCATACCGAGATACGACTACCCGAAAGCTCATCTGCGTATCCGGATGCAAGCCATGATATCAGGAGAAGAACGACGCCGAGCACAAGGGACAGAGTAACGCAGACAGCCATGACATTAAGAGCGTCTCGATCCCTTTTTGGCAGCACTACAGCCGTATCGTAACCTCCCGTAACCAAAACGGAACAGGCGGTCACTATTGAAACAAAGAGTGCGAATATACCGTAATCGTTCGGGCTGTAGAGCCGGGTCAATACAGGAGAAGCGAGCACCGGGATGACCATAGCAAAGGTGCTCCCGCTCATCAGGACAAAAACGTTGCGGACAAAACCGTCAGAGAGACGAAGGCTCACTATGGCCGGGGACAGAAAAGTGAAGAAAGGACTGTCGTTCGTGGTCGCATAGCCGAAGAATCTGGACTTAAGGGATTTCGCGAGGAAGATAAACGACTTCAAAACGTTGCCTTTTCCTTATCCTTTCAGACCGATCTCCCTGGCCCCGATACGGTGGAGCTTGAATACCTCACGCATTTCACCCTGCCCGATTCGCCGCCCCTTCTGCACTATCCTTCTCTTCACCCAGACACTCGGAAGCCCTCGGAGCGCCGAGGGCCATACCCGAAAGAGAACCTTCAATAAAGCCATCCTCGAATAGCTTCTCGAGAACCCACCGGAAGCACCTTTACCGGTGAAAGCGCCGTAGGCCTGAAACAGGTAACGGACGGCCGTAAAGAACTGCCCGCGGAGGATAGCCAGTAGAGGGAAATAGGTGAGCTGGACCCAAATCCTGTTCCGCTCTACCAGAAAAGCCTTAAGGGGGGAATAGCTCTCTGACGAGGCCGAATGCAAGTGATATACTAATGCGTCCGGGGCATAGATAGATTTCCACCCCCGCAGTCTTGCTCGCCAGCCGAGGTCCGTATCGTCCGCGTACATGAAGAAGCTCTCGTCGAAATACTCGTCCCCCATCTTGACGTCCTCGAGCATCTCCCTCCTCGCCATGAGGCAACAGCCGCTTCCGAAGAAAACCTCTTCTTCCCGGTTGTAGCGCTCACCCCTCTCAAGCCTCCCCCGTCCGATGGACAACCCGTCAGGACACACCACAATTCCCGCCGCATCCAATAGGTCCTGCTCGAATTTCAGGTAAATCCTGGAGGCACAGGCGCCGTACCTCCCGTCTTTATCTATGGCCCGTCGCATCGCGCTGATCGCGTGCGCATCCAGCTCCGCGTCGTTGTTGAGGATCACCACGTAATCGCCGCGGGAAAGGCGAATGCCCACATTGTTGCCCGCGGCAAAGCCGAGGTTCGCGTGGTTTTCGATGAGCTGCACCCCCGGGTAGCGCGCCCTTATCATCTCGACAGAGCCGTCGCTTGACCCGTTGTCGACAACGATGACTTCGAGATTGTCGTAATCCTGGCCGGTGAGACTGTCGAGACATGACTGCACGTGCACGCCGCCATTCCAGTTCAAGATGACCACGGAAACGAGCGCGCTCATCTCACAGCCTGTATACCCTGACGAAGGTGCCCCGGGCAGTTGCTGCATAGACGGGTACGCACCGTGACAGATACGCCTTCAAAAAGGGCAGCTCCTCCGCCACCTTCTCATCGAAAACCAGGTAGTCTACCTTCCTCTCCGCGACAACCCTTGTAAAATGAGCCAGGTCCTTCTCCTCCGACATCGCGGATAAGAGATCAACCGACGTGCCCTTTTCGTAGAACGCGACAAGGGGGAGCCGGGAGGCCACGACGCTGCCCGGCTGGTAGTGGAGGAGGAAAAGCCCGGCTTTCTTGTGGAGCGCCCTCTCAACGTGGGGAGGGGCATAGGTTTGAAAGACCGCCGCGCAGGCGATAACGGCAATCATGGCGGCCGTGACGGCCACGCGCACTCCGTGCCTCGTTGCCTTCCGGAAAAAGCTCGCGAGATACGCGTTGACCGCATAGATGCCTTCGACGACAAAAATCATGGAAACGGGGATGAACTCGACCGAATACCTCCGCGTCGCGTGGCTTACGAAAGAGAGGCTCACCACATGGAATATCACCAGGAGGAGGACGAGGTTCCTGTAAGGTTTTTCGACCCTGCGCCAGCCGAGGAGGGCGAAGACAAAGAACAGGGGAAAGATGGCGATAAAGAATTCATAGGCGACAAGAGGCACGTTACCGAAGAAAGCCCTGAACGGGACAAAGGGCGAAAGGGTCGCTTTCCTGCTCACCATCCACATGCCGGTCTGCCACCACAGGTAGCATATATAAAGAAAACCGAGGACGAAAAAGGGCAGCAGAAACAGGAGGCTGTCGCGGACGCGCCTACCAGCCAACAGGACAAGGATGAAAGGCGCGTAAAACACCACGTATTCCGGCCTGGTCAGATAGGTCAGGGTGAGACAGAGGCCGGAGACGACCATGCACCATCGCTGCCGCCCCTGCCATCCCGTGTAGAAGGCGAAAACGGTGATGGTAAAGAGAAAGATGGCGAGGGATTCGGAGAGCACAGCCCCCGAGTATCGCACCAGATACGGCTGAAGGCCGAGCAAAAGGGCAACCCATACGGCCTTCGTCCCGTCATGAAGCAGCCGTCTCGCGAAGAGGAAAGAGACGTAGATCGTGACCATGCCGAACACAAGAGAGACCAGGCGGCCGGAAATCTCCACATCGGGTATGACAAGGTGGAAAGATGCGACGACGAGGGGGTAAACGGGGGGGAAAACGCTGCCAAGGGCCTGGCCGAAAAGGCCTTTCGCGAACTGCCCGGCCATGGTCGCATAGCCTATCCCATCGAGCTCGATGGCCGGGGCGCTCAGAAAAATAACGAGACGGAGCAGCACACCAACGGCCATGACAACAAGAAGGCACATCCCCTCGCAGGGGAATGGACCGTCACCGGTTTTTTCTTTCATCTGCCTGCTCCACGTCCGCCCGCCCTCACACCTTCTCTTGCTGCAGCTACCTTCCGCTTATCTTGAGACCCTCCACAAGAAGGGTCGGCGAGCCGTACGGGCCGTAGAACGTCAGATCTTTCCCCACGGCCGACACCTGCCCGAGCAGGTCGAACAGGTTTCCCGAAAGAATAACACCCTTGAAAGGAACCAGCGTGCCTCCGGAATAGTAGTGGCCTATGGCGCCGAGGGAAAAATCGCCCGTGATGGTGTTTGCCATGTGGGCGCCCATCAACTCCTCAATTATGACCCCGCCGCTTCCCGCCTCCGGGTCGTCCCCACGGCCGCGGTCAATAAAAAACCCTCGCGACTCGCATCTCGGCGGCTCTTTGATGCCATGCCGCACGGAATTACCCGTGGACGCCTTCTCCATCGTTTTTGCATAATACGTGTCGTAGAGAAATGCCTGAAGCACACCCTCTTTCACCAACACGTTCTCCTGAGAGGGAACGCCCTCCCCGTCAAAAGGGAACGCGTCCATCCCGCGTAACCCCGAATCGATGACCGTGAGAAGCGCGGAAAAGCACCGCGTGCCGACCTTGTCTCTGAGGCACGTCTTATTCTTGTACAGGTTCTCGGACAAAAAGGAGGGGGAAAGAATCTCTAGTATCTGGCACGCACACGCAGGGGTCAGGAGGCCATTATAGACGCCTGTCGTAAGGACCTCCCCCGAAAGGCAGGAGAGCGCCTTTCTCCCTATCTGCGCTCCGAGTTTCCGCCCGTCCAGATCGAAGTACCGGGACGCCCATGACCAGTCGTACCAGGAGACCTCGTCGCTGCCGTCTTGCGCAACCGCCATGGCGCCCAGGGTATAGACGGTCTTTTTTGCGTGTGCCCTTAGGCCGCGCGAATTGATGATCCCCACATGCAGCTCCGATTCGTGAAGCTCGCAGTTTCTCGTGTGCGTGATCCGCCGGTCGACCGCGCGGATGGTCGATTCCATCTGCAGGAGCGCGTCGATTTTTACGCCGTCAGCGGTCTCCAAGCCCGTCTCATCGTAGAGGTCAAGGTCTGGATATTGCCCGGAGCCGGACGGGAACGCGTAACAGGGGTCTGCATCAAGAAAGGGCATCAAGGCGGTGATATTCCCTACGAGGCTGGAGATCGCCTTCTCCCCTTTTTCGAAGGTGTAGGAAAAACACCTTTTCCCGTCTTTGATGGCCCGGAGCGAGATGCCCTCCTCCTCCTTAAGCTCCATGGTAAGGAGCTCGCCGTCAGCGGCCTCGTACTTCTTGGCGCGCTCTTTTACCAGGCAGACCTCCCAGTCTTCAAAGATCGTCTCCAGACGTTGTGTCCAGAACCGGGTCTCCATGGCGAGCCTCCTTCAGTACAACCTGTTTTTGCCGGTTGCGGCCCCCGGCTGTGGACGCCGGGCGCCCCGCATCAGTGCGCGACCCCACACCCCGGTTCGCGGGTGGCAAGACGGGTGATCATTGCGACTTCGTCGCAAAGGGGGAATTTCGGGCATTTCACGCAATCGGTCCAGATCTTTTGGGGGAGCTTCGTTTTCTCCACCTCCAAGAACCCGAACCGCCCGAAGAATTCACGTCGATATGTCAAAACGAACAGCTTCTCTATGGCAAACTGCGTCGCCTCCTCCATACATGCCCTCACAAGGTCCGCACCCACGCCCAGGCGCCGCAGGTGTTCCACGACGCAGAGAGACCTTATCTCGGCCAGGTCTTCCCAGCAGATGTGGAGGCTGCACGCGCCTCCGACCTCGCCCGTCTCCGGATGCTCGTACACAAAATAGTCGCGCATGTTATCATACAACTCGGCCAGCGACCGCGGAAGCATCTCCCCGCGCTCGGCGCACGAGTTGATCAACCGGTGGATGAGCGCGACGTCGCTAATGCGTGCTTTCCTGAGCATTCCTCAGCATCTCCTCTGCCTGCCCTCGTGTCTTCCCCGTAATCGTAATACCCCCAAGCATCCTTGCGATCTCTTCGATCCGCTCAGGGCCGCTGAGCTGTCTGATCGAGGTGCGGGTCGCCGCCTCTTTCTGGTGTTTCTCCACAAGGAAATGGTGGTCCGCGTAGACCGCTATCTGCGGGAGATGGGTAATGCAGATGATCTGGTGTTTCCCTGAAAGCTCCCCGAGCCTTCTGCCCACCACCTCGGCCACCCTGCCCCCGATGCCCGCATCGATTTCGTCGAAGACAAAGGTCTTGTCCTCTTCGCCGCCCGTGACCTTCTTGACGGCGAGCATGATCCTCGAAAGCTCGCCGCCTGACGCG
>Ga0326727_10013095_pt1 | contig 18590 bp, 12 predicted proteins | sample MB2enrmetagenome_FD_207643 | JGI IMG/M metagenome (GOLD analysis project Ga0326727, IMG submission 207643) | Lab enriched peat soil microbial communities from McLean, Ithaca, NY, United States - MB29MY | ecosystem: Environmental > Terrestrial > Soil > Wetlands > Peat | place: USA: New York...
GCCCGCGAAGGGGCGGACTGCCCGCTGGGCGGCATCGCTCCCCTGCCACGCCCGGCCCCGGCGCCGGACGCGCCCCGGGCGCTCCTGTTCTCGCCGCACCCGGATGATGAATCCATCACCGGCGGACTGGCCTTGCGCTTGTGGCGCGAGTGCGGATGGAAGGTCGTCAATGTGGCCGTGACCCTGGGCAGCAAACCGGAACGGCGCGCCGAGCGCCTGGAAGAATTAAAGGGGGCCTGCGGCTTTCTCGGTTTCGAGCTTCTGACGGTTGCCTCCGGCGGGCTGGAAGAGGTTTCGGCCTCCACCCGGGCCAATAATCCCCCATTGTGGGCCTCCTCGGTGGCAACGATTGCCGGCGTCCTCCGCCGGCAGCAGCCCCGGGCCATTTTTTTCCCGCACGAACAGGACTGGAACCGCGCGCACATCGGCGCGCATTGGCTGGTGATGGACGCTTTGGCGCAAGCGGAGGGCTTGAGCTGTCACCTGGTGGAAACGGAATTCTGGGGACAAATGGCGTCGCCAAATTTGCTGGTGGAATACAGCGCGCGGGACGTGGCGGACCTGGTCGCCGCCGTCTCTTTCCACGCCGGAGAAGTCAAACGCAATCCGTATCATCTGCGCCTGCCCGCGTGGCTGCACGACAACGTGCGGCGGGGGGCGGAGTTGGCCGGCGGCCAGGGGCAGCCGGCGCCGGATTATGTTTTCGGCCAGCTTTTCCGGCTGCGACGATGGCGGGCGGGCCGGATGGAATTGTGTTTTGCAGACGGGCGCAATCTTCCGGCGACCGCCCGGGCTGACGAAGTGTTTCAATTTTGAAATATCCCGTGGACTTCGCATGGAAGGGTGGAAGCCAGTCGGCGGGGGCGCCGACTGGAACACGCGAGGCGCGTGTGCTCCCCGAAATGGTTTGCGATCTTTCCAGATTGTGGCCGTATTGGTCAGCGGTCCTGCAAACTGTGGACCCACTGGATGGCCTGCTGCAGGAGTTGGGTGCCATCGGTCAACTTCAATTTTTCCTTGATGCGGGCGCGGTAGGATTCGACCGTTTTGATGCCGAGGTGAAGCTCTTCGGCAATGCGGCGGGTCCCCTGGCCCTGGCCAATGAGCTGAAAGACCTCCAGTTCGCGGTCCGTCAGGCGTTCGATGGGGGAACTGGCCTGCTGGGGGCGGCCCAGCACCAATTGGTGCAACATGCGGGTCGCCATTTTTTCGCTGACGTAAATCTGGCCGCTCAACACCTGGCGAATGGCGAACAGAATCTTTTTGGTGGCTTCCTGTTTGGTGATGTACCCCCTGGCGCCGGCCCGCAACACGCGCTCGGCGTAAAGCGACTCATCGTGCATGGAGAGAATCAGCACCGGCAGGGAGGGCAGGCGGGCCTGCAGGTCCTTGACCAACTCCAGCCCGTGGGTGTGCTTGAGGGTAATATCGGCGATGACGATGTCCGGGTGGCTTTGTTCGATCTTGGCCACCGCCTCGGGCGCGTCCTCCGCTTCCCCGCAAACCTCCAGGTCGTTTTCGCGCTGGATCAACTGGGCGAGCCACTCGCGCACCAGCGGGTGGTCGTCCACCAGAAACACCTTGGTCCTGGCTGGATCAGATTTGGATCGAATGGGCATGCTTGTGCTCCGGCTCCTCCTCATTGTGAAGGGAACAAATAACAATCGTGCCGCCCCCCGCGCCCCGGCGAATATCCAGCGACGCTCCGATGAGGCTGGCGCGGTAATTCATGATGCTCAGGCCCATGCCGCCCTGGAGGTCCATGGAGTTTGGCAAACCGACGCCGTCGTCCTTCACCGTCAGCGTCACCTCATCCTCCACCGCGCCCAATCCCACGGAGATCGCGCCGCAGCCGCCATGTTTGACAGCATTGTTGATGGCCTCCTGCGCGATGCGGTATAAGTTGCCGCCGGCCACCTCGTCAAAGATGCAGACCGGCTCATCGCAGGAGAAGCGGCAGGTGATGCCCGTGCGGGCCTGGACGCCGGCCGCCAGCTCCTCCAGGGCCGAAGCCAGGCCGCCCACCTCCAGGCGCACCGGGTAAAGCCCGCGGGCCAGATTGCGCGCCTCGGAAATGCCTTCGTTGACCATTTCCACAATGGCCTCGGCCTGGGCCGCCTCGGGCGCGGACTGCCGGGCCAGGTTCTCGCGCAACAACTCGCCCGCAAAGGCCACGCTGACCAAATGCTGGCAGAGGCTGTCGTGCAAATCCTGCCCGATGCGCCGCTGCTCCCGGTCGCTGATGCCGGTGATTTCCTTTTCCATCCGCTTGCGGGAAGTGATGTCGGAAAGCACCACCACCCCGCCCTGCACCTTCCCACTGTCGTCTATCAACGGCCGTCCGGTCGTCATCAGCCAGACTTCTTCCGAGCCGCCGGCGCCGCGCAAAAATATCTCCGCCCCGTTGATCTGCTCCCCGCGCATGGCGCGCAAGAGCGGATGTTCGCCCCAGCGGCAAGCCGGCCCGTCGGAGGCATGGGCCTGGAATTGTTCCAGCCATTGCGAGGGCGGGAATTCCCCCATGCCGGCCCGCACCAGCCGCTCGGCGGCGGGATTGAACAGGATGATTTGGCCCCGGGCATCGGCCACCAGCACGCCGTCGCCCATGCTGTTGAGAATGGATTGGAGGATGCCGCGCTGTTGGCGCAGGGCGCTTTCCGAGCGGGCCAGTTGGGAGGCGCGCTCTTCAGTGGCGGCGCTGCGTTCGGCCACGCGCTGCTCCAGGGTCTCATTGAGATGTTGGAGGTTCGCCTCAGCCCGTGTGCGTTCGGCCACTTCGTTCTGCAAGGCGCTGTTGGCGCGCTCCAGTTCCAGCGTGCGCTCCCGGACGCGCGCTTCCAGCCCTTCGTGCGCGCGGCACAAGGCCTCTTCGACCCGCTTGCGTTCGGCCACCTCCGCCGTCAGAACGGCCAAAATGGCGAATATCATGAACCTCATGGTGGCGGCCCAGAACATTTTCCAGGGGCTGTCCACGGTATCGGCCAGCAAAAGCTTGGCCGCGTACCAGGCCGCCGCCGAGGCCAGGGCGATGATCAGTCCCGGGATGCGCCCGGCGAACCAGGCCGCGAAACAGATGGGGATCAGATAGAAAGCCAGGAGGGCGATGGTGCCGGTGACGTAATCCATCGCCCCGATGTACGCCACCCCAACCAACCCTATGATGAGGAAGAAGGTGCGTGATTTTCGACTTAGGTACTCAACGATCTTCACGTCCCGCTAGTCTACCTCAGCCCGCCGGCCGTGGAAAGCTTAAATTTTGCCGCATTTGCTTGCCTCTTTGGCAAAAACGCGCTATAGCTTATATGTTATGCGCTCGCAAAAAAAACTATTGCCATGACTCTTTTTGTTTGCAGGCGAACCCTGGCACTGGCAGCGTGCCTGGCCGTGGTGACGGCCGCCTGCCCGCTCGGCGCGCAAACCGCCGCCGCCGGCGCAACCCCAGGCCCGCGCGATGCCGTTCTCCTCACCATTTCCGGCGTGGTGGAGGTCGCTCCCGCCGGCTCCGCCACTTTTGCGCCCGGCCAGCCCAATCAAATCCTGCACCTGGGCGACCAGGTTCGCAGCGGCAAAGCCAGCCGCGCCACCTTGCGCCTGTCGGACAAAAGCGTGCTGCGGCTCTATGAATTGACGACGCTGGAAATCAAGCCGCCGCAACAAACCGGCCACAACGATGTCATTGATGTCAAATCCGGCGCCACTTATTTCTTCAACCGCGACAAACCGCAGGAAACGCAGTTTCAAACCCCGTCGGCCTCCGGGGCCATCCGCGGCACGGAGTTCAACCTGGCGGTCGGCGAGGACGGACGGATGGTATTGACGCTGCTGGACGGCCAGGTGGGCCTGACCAACGAACAAGGCTCCGTGCAATTGCAAAGCGGCGAGCAAGCCACCGTCGAGAAAGGCCGGGCGCCGCAAAAAACCGCCGTCATCAATGCGGTCAACATCATCCAGTGGACCCTCTATTATCCGGCGATTCTCGATCCGGATGAATTGGAGATGCCCGCCGATCTGCAAACCACGCTGGCGTCATCGCTGGAGGCTTATCGCAGCGGCGACCTGCTGCAGGCCCTGGCCAAATACCCCGCCGACCGCGCACCCGCCTCCGACGCCGAGCGGGTTTATCGCGCCGCCCTCCTGCTGGCCGTGGGAGAAGTGGATCCAGCCGGGAGCCTGCTGCGCGACTCCATGAGCCAGGCGCGTCCAGCCGCCCTGGCCAATGCCTTGCAAGAAATGATCGCCGCCGTCAAAGGGGATCCTTTCCCCCGCGCCGCCGCCCGGACCCTCGCCACGGAATGGCTGGCCGGTTCCTATGCGGCCCAATCGCAGCGGGACCTGCCCCAATCTCTGGAAATGGCCCGGAAGGCCGCCGCCCAATCGCCCAAGTTCGGTTTTGCGCTGGAACGGGTCGCGGAAATGGAATTCAGTTTTGGCCGCACCCAGCCGGCCTTGGACGCCCTGGACCGGAGTCTGGCGGCTGCCCCGCGCAATGCGCAGGCCCTGGCTTTGAAGGGGTTTGTCCTCAGCAGCCAGAATAAAATGACCGAGGCGCGCTCTTATTTTGAACGGGCCATCGCCGCGGACGGTTCGCTGGCCAACGGCTGGCTCGGCCGGGGCTTGACCAAAATCAAAGCCGGCGATGTGGACCCGGGGCGGCAGGATTTGGAAACGGCGGCGGCGCTGGAACCGATGCGCGCTTTTCTGCGCAGCTACCTGGGCAAAGCCTGGAGCATGGACCAGCCTTTCCAGTACACCTGGAATTCCCAGAAGGCGACCAACGAACTGGCCCGGGCCATGCAGTTGGACCCCAAGGATCCCACCGCCTGGCTCTACTCCGCCTTGTTGAACGACCAGCGGGATGCCATCAACCAGGCCATCGCCGATCTGGAGCATTCGCAGGAGTTGAACGCCAACCGGGCCGTGTTCCGCTCCAAGTTTCTTCTGGACCAGGACCAGGCCGTGCGCAGCGCCAACCTGGCCCTCATCTACCAGGACGCCGGCTTTACCGACGTGGCCGTGCGCGAAGGAACCAGGGCCGTGGAAGAGGATTACGCCAATTTCGCCGCCCACTTGTTCCTTTCCGACAGTTATTACGCGCTGCTCGACCCCAGGAGAAGCGACCTGCGCTACGAATCGGCGTGGCAGGACGAGATGCTCCTGGCCGACCTCCTGGCCCCCGTCGGGGCGGGCGTCCTTTCCGGGAACGTTTCGCAGCAGGAGTATTCCAGGCTCTTCGAGGCGGACCGGATCGGGATCAGCTCGGATACGTCGTATTGGAGCCGTGGCGCCTGGCTGGAGGATGCCTCGCAATACGGCACGGTGGAAAACGTCAGCTACGCGCTGGAGGCGTATGATTACAACGACCCCGGATTGCGCCCGAACAATGATATTGACAGCTCCGACTTCACCGCCACCGTCAAATACCATTTCGCCCCCCAGGACACGGTCTTCCTCCAGGTGGAACAGGACGAAACCCGGGCGGGCGACGTGAACCAGTATTATTTCCAAACCAACGCCGACACGAAGATCCGGTCGCGGGAGTTGCAGGACCCGGCTCTTCTCCTGGGCTATCACCGCGCCTGGTCGCCGGGAAATGACACGCTGTTTCTCTACCGCAACCTCCACGACACTTCCAGCTACACGGACCCCGCCTTTGGCGTGGCGACGTTCACCTTCGGCGCCAGCAAAAACATCGCCTCTTACAAAAACGTCCTGTACCCGGCATCGTATCAGGACGATCAGCATCTCAATTCGCTGGAACTGCAGCATATTTTCCAAACGGACTTGCAACGATTCATCCTCGGCGTCCGCTACCAGAACGAAGACCATGACACGACAGACAGCCTGGGCGAGGCGCCAAACTTTCGTGGATTCCCTCCCGTATCGGTGGCAAACCTTCAGACAGAATTCGAGCGTTTCTCGGCCTATGCTTACTATCAATTGAAGCCCGTGGAGGCCTTGCGCCTGACCGCCGGAGTTGCCTACGACCAGATTCGGTTCCCCACCGACATCGCGCAGGCGCCCATCATTCCTGGCGAAGAAAGCCGGGAACGGGTTTCGCCAAAACTGGGACTCGATTGGACACCGTTGGAACGAACCCGCTTCCGCCTGGCTTACACCCGCTCTGTTTCCGGGCTGTTCAACGACAGCAGCACCTCCATCGAGCCGAGCGAAGTGGCCGGATTCAACCAAGCCTTCCGCAGTCTGACTCCCTCCCTGGCCACGGTCCCCGGCAACGTCTTTGAAACGACGGGCGTTGGGTTTGACCACCAATTCCCCACCCGCACCTACCTCAACGCCGAGGCCGGCGTGCGCAATTCTGAAGCCGATCAGATTGCCCCGGCGGCAGGCGAGTTTTCCGACCCGAAGTTTTTCGGTTTTCCCTATTTCAAACCGTACTCCCAAAAACAGGAGATTAATTTGCAGGAAAAATACCTCACCCTCAACATCAACCAGTTGGCCGGCCAGTATCTGAGCTTTGGCGCGGCCTACACTTTGGACGCGGCCTCGATTGACTATAATACCCAAATCCTGGGCCTGCCCGCCGGCGCCACGGGCGGCCAGCTCCCGAAGACCGACGAGTCGGCAACTCTGCACACCGTCACCCTTTTCGGGAACTTCTACCTCCCTTGCGGTTTCTTCAGCCAGATCCAGGCGAACTGGTACGGGCAGTCGGACGCAGGCTTTTCCCCCAACGAGCCGGGCGGCTATTTTTGGCAATTCAACCTCTTCGCCGGCTACCGTTTCCCCAAGCGCCATATTGAAATCCAGGCCGGCGTCCTCAATCTTGGAAACAAGGATTACAACCTGGATCCGCTGACGTATTACATTGATCCGCCCCGCAATCGCACCTTTTACAGCAGCTTAAAGTTTAATTTCTAATTCCGGCGGCGTGCCGCACACTCCCCACTCAAAGTGCCCGACCAGGAAAACAGCACACGATTTCATTTCAGCGCCTTGTGGCGATTCTTGCGCTCCAAGGAGGCCAAAGGAGCCGCCTTTGGCATAATCTTGTCTGCCGGGATTGGGTTATTCCTCATGACGTTCCCAATCGGTGACAAGTGGAGGTTCGCCAGCTACGACATTCCATTTGTGCATCGGGATGATATTCAACCCACCGAAGTGGCGATGGTGTATTTGGATGACGCATCCCATGCCCACCTCAATCAAAAATATACGGAGGTATGGAATCGGGCCTTTTTTACAAAATTGCTCAAGCGATTGACGAGAGAACACGCCAAGGCGGTTGTTTTCGACATAGTGTTCAGTGACGCCCTGGATTCGAAAACCGATGCGGATTTTGCCGACGCCATCCGCGAAAATGGCAATGTCGTGCTGGCGGCAGACTGGACCTTTAAATACTATTCGGGCGTTGCGGGCAAGGGCGTCGGAAGGGAATTCCAGTATCCTTTGCAATTATTCGACGAGGCCGCCGCGGATGTCGGCTCGACGCAGCTCTTCCCTGATGCCGGGGAATTTGTGCGGATCTACAGTCTGGGAACCAAGGGGGAAAAAACGCAGAGCGAAGCTTGGGCGGCAGCGTTGCTGGTCAATCCCGACCTCTCCACCAACACCGAGCTGGCCCATTCGCATTTTTGGATAAATTATTACGGCCCTGAAATAATCCTGCCCGCAGTGAGTTTATATAAAGCACTGGCGGACAACGACCCGGCGGTTCCCTCTGGATTCTTCAGCAACAAGGTCGTTTTTGTCGGCTCCAAGCTGCAAACGCATCTGGATTCAGAGCGGAAAGACGAATACTCCACTCCCTACTCTTCCCGGATTGATAACCGGTGGATGTCGGGGGTCTCCATCCATGCCACCGCCTTCTTGAATCTGATCCGCAGTGATTGGTTGCGACAGTTTTCTTCACCCCTGGAAATAGGGATTCTCGTTTGTTTCGGACTTCTTTTCGGAGGCGGACTGGTATTTTTCCGGCCCCTCCCGGCAACAATTATTGCCCTCGCTTCGGCATATCCTATTGCCTACACAGACTACTATTTGTTTGTGCATCATTTCTATTGGTTCCCCTGGCTCATTCCTGTCGCGGCACAGATGCCCATTGGCCTTGTTTGGTCGGTTGCCTTCAACACGGTCCAAATCTACGTGGAGAAACAAAAGGTGGAACAATCCCTGCGCCTTTATCTTCCGGCCCGGCTGGTCAAGAAATTCTCCAGCGACCCCTCGCTCCTCAAGCCGGGCGCGAAAAAGCAGCAGCTTACCATTCTGTTCAGCGATATTGCCGGGTTCACCACCATTACCGAGGGCATGGACCCCGACGAACTGGCCAAATTGATGAACGCCTACTTCCAAACCGCCGTGGACGACTGCATCCATTACACCGAGGGCACGATAGTCAAGTATATTGGCGACGCCATCTTCGCCTTCTGGAACGCCCCGGACCCGCAGGACGACCATTTCCTCCGCGCCGCCGAGGCCGCCCTGCGCTTTCGCGACCAGGACAAACACGAGTTTAACGGCAAGAAAGTCCTCACCCGCATCGGCCTGCACACCGGCGAGGCCAACGTCGGCAATTTCGGCAGCACCACCCGCGTGGATTACACCGCCTTCGGCGAAAACATCAACCTGAGTTCCCGCATGGAGGGGCTGAACAAGTATCTCGGCACCCGCGTGCTCATGACCGGCGACACGCAGGAAGGCATCGGCTCGCGCCTGATCACCCGTTACCTCGGCTTGTTCCGGTTGAAGGGTTTTGAAAAAGCCGTCCACGTCTATGAATTGGTGGATCGCCCGGAAAACGGGGAGAGAACGTCCGAGTTGCGCCTGCGCTTCGGCCAGGCCCTGGAACTGTTCCGCAAAAAAGATTTTGCCGGCGCCGAAGCCGCCTTTCGCCGCGTCCTGGAATTCAACCCGCAGGACGGCCCCTCCAAGTTCTATCTGGAGCAAATCGAGCATCTCCGCTCCGAAGAACTCCCGCCCGATTGGAAAGGGGATATCACCCTCAAGGAAAAATAATCCGCCCGCGAACCCCGTCCGCTCCGTCCAGCGCGTCAAAACACCGCAAATCCCAGCGCGGCCACGAACAACCCAAAGGCCACCCGCAGGCCGCTGTGAAGGCGCGTGCGCTTTTCGCTCGCCGTGGCCCAATTCAGAAGATCGCGCAAGCGCCACGGCCAGGCCGTGAACCATATTCCCGCCACCACCAGCCCGTAGGCCCACACCGCGATCACCAGCCGCCAGGGGCTGTCCGCCCACCGTTGCGCGTCCAGCATCGTCTTGGCCAGCAGCAACATCACCACCGCCAGCCCCCGCGCCCCCAGAAAATCCGTCACAAACAGGCAGGTTCCCACCCCCACCCCGACGAAGAGCGCGTAGAGATAAGGCTTCATCGCCTCGAAATCGGCCAGCGATTCGCTCTTCACATTCCAGACGAACCACGCCGTCCCCAGCAACATGAAGGCATAGCCCAGCGGCAGCGAGCGCGGCAGTTTGCGCGCCGCCGCCGCGAACCCCGCCGGCTTGAGCAAGCCGAACAAATTCAGCGCGGCCATTCCCAGCCCCAGACAAATTGACAAGGTGGACAGTTTCATGGACAATGTCGCCGCGCAAACGAACACAAAATCCCCGCGGAAGCAACTTTTAAATGCGCCCCGCCTCAGATGGGGGCGCATCTCAGCTTTGTCGAGCCTTCCTTCTGGCCCGACGGACACTTGGAGCAAACATCAAAACCCTGAATTACCAATGACCAATTTTCAATGGCAAGTTTTCGATTTCCGACCGCGAGTCAAACCTCATGGGTTCTCAGGATTGAAAATTGATCATTGAAAATTGATCATTGAAAATTAGGGCTGCCTCTCGACAAAGGTGAGATGCGCCCCTCCCCGGGAACTGGGCGGAAACAACGGCGAGGCCAGCACGCCCCATTTGGCCAGCCGGAAACGCAGCCCGGTGCCCAGGCAGCCGAAACCATACTTCACGCTCCGCCGGAAATTGATGGAGGACGCCTCGTCAAAATACCGCGTCGGGCAACTGATTTCCGCAATCGTGAACCCCGCCCACCAGATCTGCGCCAGCATTTGATTGTCAAATACAAAATCGTCCGAATTGGCCCCCAGCGGCAGCCGCTCCAGGATCTGGCGCGAAAACGCCCGGTAGCCCGTGTGGTATTCGGACAGCTTGGCCCCCAGCAGCAGGTTTTCCGCCGCCGTCAGAAACCGGTTCGCCACGTACTTCCACCACGGCATCCCGCCCCGCAGCGCGTAACCGCCCAGAATCCGGCTGCCCAGCACGCACGGATAAAGACCCGCCGCAATCAGCGACGCCATGGCCGGAATGAGCTGCGGGGTGTACTGGGAATCCGGATGCACCATGATGATGATATCCGCCCCCTCCTCCAGCGCCAGGCGGTAGCAGCTCTTTTGATTTCCTCCATAACCCAGGTTTCGGGCATGGGTGAACAAGATCGTGTTGGGCAGGTTCCGGGCCACCGCCACCGTGTCATCCCGGCTGGCGTCATCCACAATGATGACGCGGTCCACGATCCCCTGCTCCATCACCTCCTGGTAAGTCTGAACAATCGTTTTGGCCGCATTGTAAGCGGGCATGACGACCACCACTTTTTTATCTCGAAACATATCTTTTCGGTTCATTCAAGCCAGTGAGCCGCCGGTTTGGAAAGGAATTCTTCCAATGAAATGCCTTGCCCGCCCACCAGCAATTGACGCTGGGGCTTGAATTGCCGGGCAAAGGCGGCCAGGCTCGGGGAGCGATTGGCGGCGGCCTTCGCTTTTGACTTCAATCGCAACGGCCGTCTTGCCATACAAATTACTCAATACACTGAGTATTTTTACTCAATACGACGTGGAAAGCAAGACATTCTCGCAAAGCTGCGTCGGCAAGGGGTCGAAAACCGGCGATTGCGCGCCTTGCTTTAAAGCTCGCGCAGGGCGGCCGCGATGGGAAGGCGGGCGGCGCGGATGGCCGGAAAAAGGCCGCCGATCAGGCCGATCACCGCCGCCCAGATCATGCCGCGCAGGAGCAGCCCCGGGGTGACGCGGAAGGCAAAGGCCACCTGGCTGAAGCTCTGCCAGTTCATGGTGGAAGTGTGAAAATTATTGAAGGCCAGCCAGGCCAGGCCGCCGCCCAGACATCCTCCGGCCAGCGCCAGCGCCAGCGATTCGAGCATGAGCGACACCACAATGGCCCCGCTGCCGAAACCCAGCGCGCGCAAGGTGGCGATTTCGCGCGTGCGCGCCGCCACCGCGCTGTACATCGTGTTCAACGCCCCGAAAACCGCGCCGATGGCCATCAGAAACGCGATCAGAACACCCAGGGTGTCAATCAACTCCGTCAGCACGACGGAATGCTCGGCAAAATAATCGGTTTCCCGCGCCGCTTTTACATTGAGACCAGGCTGGCTGTTCAAATAATTTGTGAATTGCTGGAACACCCCCGCCGAATTGAGCTGCACATAGACGGATTGGTAGGTGTCGCCCCGGTTGAAGGCGGCCTGCAGCAGTTTCCCGTCAGTCCAGATTTCCGATTCCGCCGTTCCGCCGCCGGCGGAGAAAATGCCGACCACCGGCCAGTCGGACTGGCCCACTTTGATCGTGCCGCCGACTTCCAGCCCGCCAAATTCCTGGGCCGCGCCGACGCCGGCGATGACCTCGCTTTTTCCCCACTCGTTCATCCGGCCCGCCATGATTTTGATGTTCCCCCGCACCTGCGCCGCCGCCGGGTCCACCCCGCGCAGCGGCACATTGGCGTCCGTCCCGGTGGTGCGCTTGGGCACGTTGATCATCACATACAATTCCGGGGACGACAGCGGCGCGTTGCTGCCGCGCGCCACCCCGGGCGCGTCGGCGATGATCCGCGTCGTTTCATGGTCCAATCCGCTGACCATTTCGCTGTCCGCCCCGCTGCGCAGGATGATGGCTTTATCCTCGGAACCGGAAGCGGTCATGGCCAGCCTGAAACCCACCGCCATGGAAAGGATGCCGACCAGCACCGCCACCACGCCCGCGATGCCGATGACCGTGGCGGCGACCGCCCCGAGGCGCCGGGGCACGCTCATCAACCCAAAGCGGGTGACGGCGGCGACTTGCAACAGCCATGTCCAGGGGCCGGTCATCTCACATCCTTCGCAAAGCGTCGGCCACGCGCAGGCGCATGGCCTGGAGGGCGGGAATAATTCCCGTCGCCACACCCAGTGCCAGGCTGATGCCCAGGCCGGTGAGCAAATCCCTCGCTGGAAAATAGAAAAACGGCAGCAGGCCGTGGGTGGGATCCCCGCGCAAAATGAACATCCACGACAGGCCCAGGCCGAGCACCCCGCCCAGAAGAGCCAGCGCGCACCGATTGGGCCATGGTGTTTCCGGCCACCAGCAAGATGGTGAAGAAGACCGCGCCCATGATCCCCTCGGCAATCAGCCCAATGTTGCCAATTTGCTTGGCGAAGGACTGGATGAACGCGCCTTCCGGTTCCGTTTTGGTCTCGGCGGGCGAGTTGGCGAATTCATCATCAATGCGCTTGGCGATGGACACCGCCTGCGCCGGGTCCTTCACGCGGATGACGTACCAGCCGACGTGCCCCTTGTCATAAGTGCGTCCCTCGTCGAAGTAATCGTAACGAAACCAAAGCGGCGTGGTGTCCGTCGCCTTGTCCTGGCCGTCAAAAATGCCCACCAAATCGAATTCCCAAAGCTGGCTGCCATCGGCTTTGGTCCAAATGGCGGTGGTGATGGGAATTCTGTCCCCGATTTTCCAGCCAAATCGTTCGGCCGTCTTGCGTCCCGCCACCGCGCCGGTGCGCGTGTTCAGCCAGGCCTGTTTTTGTTCGGGGGGCAGAATGACCTTCGGGTAGATGGCCAGAATCTCTTCCGGCACCACCACCATTTGCGGAAAGAAGTTGCGCGCGTCCTGGTAAATGCCGCCAAACCACGTCAGGTGGGCCGACCCGGCCACCCCGGGAATCCTGTCAATGGTCTGCTGGTAGCTTCCCGGCAATGAAATGATGAGCGAAACTTTGTGCCGGACAATCAGGCGGTCCGCCCCCGCCATGTCCACCCCCCCGATGAGCGCCTGTTTGATCGCGGCAATTAATCCAAAGAGCACAAAGGCCACCAGAATGGAAAGCACGGTCAGCAGCGCGCGCAGCTTCCTGCGCCGGAGATTACTCCAGATGAGGGGGAGGAATTTCACTTCCCTGTTTCCTCCAGCAGTTGGCCCTTGTCGAGGTGGACCGTCCGCGCCGCGCGGGCCGAGGCATGCGGATCGTGCGTGACCATGATGATGGTCTTGCCATGCTCCCGGTTCAGCGCCTGGAGCAAATCCAGGATCTCATCGCCCGCCTTGCGGTCCAGGTCGCCCGTCGGCTCGTCGCACAGCAGGAGCGTCGGATCGGTCACGATGGCGCGCGCGATGCCGACCCGTTGCTGTTCGCCGCCGGAAAGGGTGCGCGGATAATGCTTGGCGCGTTGCGACAAGCCGACCACCGCCAGGGCGGTCTGGACATGCCGGGCGCGCTCGGCTTTGGAAAGATGGGTGAGCAACAGGGGCAATTCCACATTCCGTTCCGCGTTCAGCACCGGCATCAGGTTGTAAAGTTGAAAAATAAAACCGACATGCCGCGCCCGCCACTGCGCCAGTTGCCGGTCGGAAAGAAGGTCAATGCGCTCCCCGCCCACCGTCACCGAACCCTGGGTGGGGCGGTCCAGTCCGCCGATCAAATTGAGCAGGGTGCTCTTGCCCGATCCCGACGGCCCCATCAGGGCGAGAAATTCCCGGGCCGGAACCTGCAAATTCAAGTCGGCCAGAACGTGGATGTCTCCCCCGCCGCGATGGAACGTCTTTTCCACGCGCTCCACCCGCACCAGCGCGCCGTCGCTTGTTTTGTTGTCACTCATGGTTTCTTTTCTTTGACCGCCGTCCCGTCTTTCAGGCCGGCCGGGGCCTCGACAATGACTTTGTCACCCGCGCCCGCTCCCGCGCTCAGGACCGCGTCATCGCCCTGCGTTTCGCTGACCGTGACGGGGCGCCGTTCCGCGCGGCCGTTTTCCGCCACAAAGATTACATCGTGTCCGTCCTGATTCTGCAAGGCGCTTTTGGGAACCAGCACCGCGCGCGTGACGGCGGCGGGCGCGCCGGCCGTCTCGTGAAAAGCCACTTTGACCGCCATGTCCGGGAGGATGCGCGGATCGAGTTTCACGAAGCCCACGCGCACTTTCACCGTCGCTTTCTGGCGGTCCGCGGTGGGGATGATGGCGATGACCTTGCACGGCATTTTCCAATCGGGGTAGGCGTCCAGAGCCGCTTCCGCCGGCTGGTCCGGCTCGACGCGGTTGATGTAGCTCTCGTTGACATCCAGCTCAATTTCCAGCGAGTTCATGTCCACCACCGTGCCGATCCCTGTGCGCGTGAAGCCGCCGCCGGCGGAAATGGGGGAAATCATTTCGCCCGGCTGCGCGTTCTTGGTGGTCACCACCCCGTCGAACGGCGCGCGGATCACCATGTCTTCGATCTGCTGCTTCCACATCGTCACCTGCCGTTCGGCGGTGGTGATGTCCATCTCCTGCCGCCTCACGCGCTGGCGCAGCGTCATGGCGTTGGACTCGGCGGTTTCGAGGTCGGCTTGCGAGGCGATTTTTTGTTTGGCCAGCTCGGTGGCGCGTTCATATGCCAGGTCGGCTTGTTTGAGCAGCGCGCGCGTTTCTTCCAGGGAGAGGCGCGTCGAATCCAACTGCGCCTGGGCCACCTCCAGGCTGGTGCGGACATTGGAATCATCCAGCCGCGCCAGAACCTGTCCTTCCTTGACCTTCATCCCCTCCTCAATATCCACCTCCATCACCTTGCCCGTTACCTTGGCGGAGACCGTCGCCTGCCGTCGCGCCGTGACATAACCGGATGCGTTCAAAACCGTTCGCTCCGTCGTTCCTCCGCCCCCGCCGGTGGCCCGGGCTGGAACTGTCCGCACCTCCACCGTGTCCGCCCGCCCGTGCCACCAAACGGCCGCGCCCGCCAGCACGGCCAATACGACCACGGCCGCCGCCAGCCACGATTGAGGCTTCCCGGCCGTTTCCGGCCGGCGTTCGATGCGCAAGTCATCCAAAGCTGGTTTGGGCGAACTCATAAAATGTCCGCCCATAGCAGAACGGTTTTTGCCCCGGCGGTCAAGCCGTAGAGGATGGAACAGGAAGACCGGGAGGCGGGACCAGCGCGCCTATACGCGGCCTGTCGCAACCTGTCACGAGTTGTCAAATGGAGCGGGTGAAGGGAATCGAACCCTCCACCCACTATGTCGTATTTCTCTAATATATTCACACACAGATATTTACAAAATATCCTCTTGAGCCAATTTGAGCCAGTTAAAGCCATTTTACCACCCTTTTAATGTTACTATTTGTTACTATTCTCGGGTCGTTTGGCACTCGGATTCTCCAGATCCTGCTGGCAGCCTGTCGGACGCGGGAGGGGCCAGGAGCACCGCCAATCGTTTTGGGGGCTCACGGCAGCGCCTCCAACGCCGAGTAGATGCGAAAACGCCGGATCCGCCTCAAAAGCGCCGGCGACCTGGGATCATGATTGCCGTTCGGATTAAAATCCAGCCTCGAGCAGCGACATGCCGGGCATTTGATTTGGCGGAACAGCGCCGCGTCTTCCGGGGTGAGAAGGGAAAGCTCGTGCAACATGTCGTCTGATAACGTCGGATTCGAGGGGGTTGGACCAGTTGCTGGGCCTTTTGCTCGAGTACATCCCGATGTCGGGGAAAAACGTTGCCACGGCGCTAAACGGCGGAAGCACCGCCGCGGTCGCGTCAACTCCCGAGTCTGAATGACAACAGATGCGGGTCTGACCTCATGTTTGGCCACAAACTCTTTGCGGATTGGAGATGGAGGATTACGTCATGCAAGACCAGCCCCAAACCAGAGACACAACCCGCTTTTTCAATAGACGAGCCTTACGCGTACCTATACCCTGAAAAGAAATGAATTCGGCGGGTACCAATCAGCTCATCGCCCAGGTGGAACAAACCACCGGTTTCAAAGTCGTCGTCGACACCGTCGACGATATTTCGGAACACGCTCAAATGATTTCCGCACGCCCGGAACTGCCCGTCCACACCATCCGCGTCAGCAAAGCCAAGCTCGCACAAGCCGACTACATCGTGGCCGCCCAGTGCGCCATGCTCATTAGGCTGTGGTCCAACCCCGCCCGAATTCCCGAGTTCAACCCCACCCCGGAAAAACTGCGCTACCTTGCTGACCGGGCGGCGACATCGAAGCCCCTTTCCCAACTTCCTGCCAAACTCGCGCAGCAGACCTCCGTGCAACTCACCCAAGGGCTCCTTAACCAACTTCGCTCTATGCCGAGCGAAATCCTGGCGATCCGTAACTGCTGGACCCAGTGCCCGGACCTCCGCGAAATGCAAGCCGACACCGTCGAGACCGAACTCCGTCTCCTCTCCGAGACCTTCGCCCCCCAAATTCGTTCCTTTGCCCCCGATCAAATATGGAAAAATAATGTCTCCATGAGCTCGGCCTACGCCCTAAATTGGTCGGAACTCTGCGGCTCGCCGCTAGCAATGCTCCCGTACCAGAGCGCCGGTTTTGGCGACACTGCCATAAAACTCTTGGGCGAGATCAGCGCCAGGTCGGATAAGACCTCCGAGCTATACATGCAAGCCGTTGACGCATGGGCCAACCATCTCGGCCTCCGCACCCTCTACAAATGGGAGTACAGGAACGGCAACCAATGAACGACCAGCCCTTCAGTTTTACACTCCGCCTCGAAGACTTCGACCTTGGCCGCCTGCCCATTTCGGCAGACGCTCTGCGCGCCAACCCTGACCTGCTGGCGGAGGCAATCTCACAATACTATAGCGATATCTTTCGAAAACTCGGGGGCACCGCGAATGTCGCGGTGACCCAAGGGGCAGTACATGTTACCTGGCACCCCGAAACTGGCGCGGCCCGTGACCTCCTCTTTCATCGGGCTCTCGCTTTGCTCAAGAACGGCAACTACCGGGAAGCGGACCCGCTCCTTCAAAGCCTCCACGCTCGATTCCCCGACGACAACGAAGTCCTTTTCAATTACGGCATGATGCTCAGCGATCAAGGACGCTTGGACCAAGCCTGCCGCCTTCTTAGCCACCTCGTCGAACTGGTGCCGGACCACTCTCACGGCTGGACCGCGCTGGGCGTCGCTCTCTCTCGCAGTGGCAATAAGCCTCACGCCGCCGAGGCATTCCAAGCCGCCCTCAAGCTGGACCCGTCCAACGCGCATGCCATGCGCAACGCCGCCGCCATCCTCGCTGAAAGTGCCCCCGCCGAAGCCCTCCCCCTCTTTCAGAAAGCTGCCGCCGTCCTTCCAAACGATCAGCAGACGCTTTTGGGCTACGGCACCTGCCTCCTCCGCCTCGGTCGTAGCGATGACGCTGATCCGGTTCTGACAAAGTGCATAGAAATCAATCCTCTTTCCGACCTCGCCGAGCATGCCCGCACCGCCCGCACAAGACTTGCCCACGCATCCATGCGCAGCAACGTCGCCGGAGGCCTTCGCCCCGACGTCGTAATGTACTGTCTCGGAGCCCTGCAGAAGTTTCAAGCCCTCGGCAGCGCCAAAGCCAGAGCGGTCACCTTCGAAATCGCTATGCTAGGCCATAATGGTCTCGACATCAACGACCCCGCCCAAAAGTACACCCTCAAGAGCCTGCCTGGCAAATTCAGCGGCCTCCACCTTGTCTCGATCATGTATGTGGGTATGAAGGCTATCGCCCCGGATCGGGATGCTGGCATTGATCTCTCCGGCGAGTATTCGGAAGCCAATAAACTTTTCGATATGGAGCGAAGGCATGGATCCCAATAGCATTTCGCCTCGGGTAAATGCGGAACAATCGGAAGCCCCTGATGAACGACATGGACCGGAAGTTGTGGCTGCATTTTGGATTCCGCTCGATTCTCGGTCGGCCGCAGGCTGGGCATTTCATTCTGCGTATTAAATCGGCGTCTCCGGCCGTCAGCAATGCCAGTTCTCTCCTCTACAGGTCGTTCAAAATGTCGTCGTATGATCTTGGTTTTGCCGCTTGTGTTTCTTGAATTTTAGTATTGATGGATTCCATGTCGCGTTAGAAACTCCCGCGGCGCCAACGAGGCGAGCAACGGGGTGGAACCACGGCCTCGCGCGCCTTCTCCGTCTTCTGTACTCCCGATGCCCGCCGCCGGTGGTCAGGGCCTTTGCCCACTGTATTCGCCCCAGATATAAAGTCGGCAACTACCAACGATTTGCGCGCCTGCGCTCTTCTTCACGATTCCGACGGGTTTCTTCGTCTCGTCTGCGTTGTTCTTCCCGCCGTTGTTCGTCGTAGCGACTCTGTTCTTCGAGACGCCGCCTCTCCTCCTCCCGGCGATATTCGCTTTCAAGGCGCTGCTGCTCCTGACGGCGCCGGTATTCTTCCTCGGCTGCGCTTCGCTTTTGCCATTCCTCGTCGCGCTCCTGCTGTTGTTCCCGGGCTCGCTCCCGTCGTGCGCGGTCGCGCGCCCGTCTCGCCTCTTGCTCGTGGTAGGTCCTGTCGGGTTCGCAGGTGTCGCTCCACGCCAAACGCATGTTGCGTTCTTCCCATTGCTGTTCCGTTTCGA
>Ga0326727_10013096_pt1 | contig 18590 bp, 17 predicted proteins | sample MB2enrmetagenome_FD_207643 | JGI IMG/M metagenome (GOLD analysis project Ga0326727, IMG submission 207643) | Lab enriched peat soil microbial communities from McLean, Ithaca, NY, United States - MB29MY | ecosystem: Environmental > Terrestrial > Soil > Wetlands > Peat | place: USA: New York...
GGAGAACTTACAGTGGAAATTGTGAAGGAACTTCGGAGCGTCGCGGAGCAATACCAATACATCAGGCTGGAAGCGCTTCTCGAATCCATTCCGATTTCATAGATTGCCCTGCCGGCCTGCTGCCGTGAATTGAGTAGGACCAAACCTGACGCACCTTCGGCTTGCTATCCAATCTTCGCTTTGCGCCAAATCGCCGACTGGCGCGCCTGCTCCATATGTGCAGAAGTCTCAAAGGCTTCTCATGGCGGGCGGTTCTTCAAGCGGGGCGCCCTACCAAGTTCGTCCAGCTGCGAGGTTTCAGGCGAAGCCCGAATCCGTTAGTCTGGTGTTAGCGACAAGCTCACGCAATTGCTTCCCCAAAACTAGAAAGGCTCGGCACTGGCATCGGCGGCGACAACTTCGTTTCACGACACGTGGCGGCCGCGCGCCAACCCGTGGGTCATTGCCATTACGGTGACCCTCGCTACGTTTATGGAGGCGCTGGACACGTCGATCGCCAACGTGGCGATGCAGCATATCGGCGGGTCGCTATCGGCCAGCCGCGACGAGGCGACGTGGGTGCTGACCAGCTACCTGGTGGCCAACGCTGTGGTGCTGCCCATCAGCGGATGGATCGCAAACCGCATGGGGCGCAAGCGGTTTTACATGACCTGCGTGTTCCTGTTTACGACGGCGTCGCTGTTGTGCGGGATGGCGCCGACGCTGGGCATCCTGGTCTTCTTCCGCGTGCTGCAAGGGGCGGCGGGCGGGGGGTTGCAGCCCAGCGAGCAATCGATTTTGGCGGATACGTTTCCGCCGCAGAAGCGGAGCATGGCGTTTGCCGTTTATGGAATGGCGGTGGTGCTGGCGCCGGTGCTGGGGCCCACGGTGGGCGGCTGGATTGTGGACAACTACAGTTGGCGCTGGATCTTTTTCATCAATATTCCGGTGGGGATTTTGTCGCTCTACCTGACCAATCGCGTGGTCGAGGACCCGCCTTATCTTGCCGAGATAAAGAAGCGGCGCGAGAGCGTGGATTACTGGGGACTGGGGCTGCTGGTGGTGGGCATCGGCGCGCTGCAGGTGCTGCTGGATAAGGGGCAGGAAGACGACTGGCTGAGCTCGCACTTCATTGTGACGTGCATGGTGATTGCCTCGATTGCGCTGGTGATTTTCGTGATACGGCAGCTTCACGTTGAGCATCCGATATTGGATCTGCGGCTGCTGATGCGGCGCAATGTGGGCACGACGATGTTCGTGATGTTCATGGTGGGAGTGTCGCTGTATTCGTCGACGGTGTTGATACCGCAATTTTTGCAGGAGATTATGGGCTACTCCGCGGAGCAGGCGGGGATGGCTGTGTCAAGCGGGGGAATTGCGCTGATGGTTTTGTTTCCGGTGGCGGGATTTTTGGCGCCGAAATTCGATCCGCGGTGGCTGGTGGCGATTGGATTCACGATTACCACGTTCGGATTGTTTCGCATGACCGAGGTGAATCTGAACATTCCTTTTGGCGTGGCGGTGAGCTGGCGTGTGGTGATCGCGCTGGGGCTGCCGTTCCTGTTTATTCCGATCAACACGCTTTGCTACGCGGGGATTCCGCAGGAGAAATACAACGAGGTTAGCGGGTTTTCAGCGTTGATGCGGAACCTGGGCGGCAGCGTGGGGATCAGCTTTGTGACCACGCTGCTGGCGCGGCTGACGCAGCAGCATCTGGCCATGCTGGGTGCGCATACGGCGAGCGGCAATGGGCCGTTCGAGGCGTATCGCTCGGGGCTGGCGGGGGCGTGGATGGTACGCGGCAATGCGATGCCGGATGCGATGCAGCGGGCCGGCGCGCAGATTTACGGAATGGCGCAGGTGCAGGCGCGGCTGTTGTCTTATGTGGACGTGATCTGGGTGATGGTGGGGCTGACGGCGATCCTGGTGCCGCTGCCGTTTTTGATGCGGCGACCGGCGAAGGCTGCGCCCGTGCCGGCGGGGCATTGAGCGGGCGGGGTTAGTTCCGAGCTGCTTTAATTGATATTGGCCCAGCGGAGGGGGCCGGCAATCTCTTTCCGAGCCTGTGCTGCCGCACCATTTCGTTCAATGACATTTCGGTTTCTTGACGAACAGACGAGAGCTTGGCATCGCTACGCCAATCGACCAGGAAATCTTCACCGTACGTCTTTCGCAAGGTGCCTACGAGAGTTTTGCCGCTCTTTTCTCTAACGTGCCCATTCAAATCGCGATGGCGGACGTCGATGCTAATCGGTCCGCCCAGTTTCTTGGGCTTGTTCTGACCTGATCTGAGCCTTGACGCCAGCTCAGTCATCCACCGCGATGAACCATATACGCCCGTTAAGAGATCGGGCACCGAGTGAGCGACATCAAGAAGCGGCCACAAAAGCCCAGTGCCGCCGCCTATGATTTGGATCGGTCTCAGCTTCTTTTTCTGGGCTCCGGAAAGTCCCTGAATCAACCGCCGAGGGATTGTGCAAATCACTCCATCATCCAGGATCAACCGCAGCTTATCAGCTGACTTCGAGAACGCAACCCTCTCAACTCTTCGATCGTATTTGGTGTATTGCCTCGCATGCTTGATCGCTAGATCGATTTCGGCATCGGTGGTAACAACGCGAGCGGTTTCAGGCATGAGCGTCCTCCCACAACCTAAGTAGATCATCGAACTGCTTGCTGGCCAAGCTCAAGACGCGTCGCACATGGCTCCTCTTCGCGCCTGCGGGCTTTATTGCATCGCCTCGCTGAGCCAATCCAATAGTTCCATCCGGACCCAACTCCACGATCACCTTAATTCCCTGGAATCGGCAATGTATGTGAGGAGGATCATGATCCCCCGAAAAGACGCGAAATGTGATCCCGTCGCGCTCATACGATCCCACGACTCAAGGATACTCCCGATTCGGAGTGAATTGGGAGCTCGTTACACCGCGGCCAGCGCCTGGTCGAGGTCGGCGATGAGGTCTTCTTTGTCTTCGATGCCGATGGAGAGACGGATCAGGCCCTCGGTAATGCCCAGGGCAGTGCGCATTTCTTCGCTCATGGCGGCGTGGGTGGTGGTGGCGGAGTGGGAGGCCAGCGATTCGACGCCGCCCAAGGACTCGGCGCTGATAAAAAGCTTGATGGCGGCAAGGAAGCGGGCGGCAGCATCGCGCGAGCCGAGGTCGAAACTGAGCATGGAACCGAAGCCTTTCTGCTGCTTGACGGCCAACGCGTGCTGCGGATGGCTCTTGAGTCCGGGATAGGCTAGGCGGCTGACCTTGGGATGCGTGGAGAGGTACTCGGCGACGGCGCGGCCGTTCTCCTCGTGCTGCTTGATGCGCAAGGGAAGGGTACGAATGCCGCGAAGAACCAGGAAGCATTCGAAGGGCGAGAGCACGCCGCCGGCAGCCTTTTGGACAAGGCCGAAGCGTTCCTTGTGCTCTGCGGTGGATCCGATGAGCGCGCCGCCTAAACCGTCGGAGTGGCCGTTGAGATATTTTGTGGTGGAGTGCATGACGATATCGGCGCCGAGGGCGAGGGGGCTCTGCAGGGCAGGCGAGAGGAAGGTGTTGTCAACGCTGACTTCGATGCCGTGGGCGTGGGCGATCTCGCTCACGGCGGCTATGTCGGTCAAGACCATCAGCGGATTGCTGGGGGATTCAATGTGGACGAGCTTGGTGTTTGGCCGGATGGCTGCGGCTACGGTGTCGAGGTTGCTGGTGTCAACATACTCGATGTCGATGCCGTAGTGGCGCACGATGCGGTCGAAGAAGCGAACGGTTCCGGCATAGACATGGTTCGAGCAGACGACGTGATCGCCGGTGCGGAGCATGGCTACGAGGCCGGCGATGGCCGCCATGCCGCTGGTGAAGGCATGCCCGCTGACACCGCCTTCGAGCGCGGCCAGAGCTTCTTCGAGGCGGTCGCGGGTGGGATTGCCGGCGCGCGAGTAGTCCCAGCCACGGTCGGTGCCTATGCCGGTGAGCTCGAAGGTAGAGGAAAGATAAACGGGGACATTGACGGCGCCGGTGAGGGGATCGGGATGCTGGCCGGCGTGGACGGCGAGGGTGGAGTATTTGTACGTCATCAGGCTCTGGCTTTTAGCTCCTAGCTTCTAGCTTATCGCGGCGGGGCGGGCGAACCAAATGCCCTTGGTGTTGAAGCTTAAGCGGGTTACAATTGAGCAGCGATTATGACTAGCGCCCAGTTTTATTTCGCGATTGGCCTTCCCATCTTCTCTATCCTGCTTGTGTGGCTGGGGTCGACGGTGGCGAATAACCGCGCTATCAATGCTCTGGGACAGCGAATCGACGATCTGAGCAAGCGAATTGACGACCTCGGTCAGGGCCTAGGACAGCGAATTGACGACCTGCGCTCAGAGATGAGAGCCGGATTTGCCGCCGTGAATGAGCGCATCGACCGTTTGGAAACTCGTTTCGACCGGGTTGAGGACGAGGTCCGCAAGGATCACGAAGGCCGGTTATCACGTCTCGAAGCGCGCGTCTTCTCCCGCACTGCCTGAGGCATCTTTCCGATGGGCCTCTCGATTCTCGCTCCTCCAACCGATTGAGAAAATGCTTCGCCACGAGAGAGAACGTCTTCCGGGGCTAACCTCTTCCTCCACAACTCGCGGAGGGCAAAAGTCCCGGTGATGAAGGCCGCCGCCAAGAAGACGTGTATCAGGAAATGCATGCCGTCGGGAGCGACGTGGTTTCCGAAGGATGGCAGCACTTTTGTGGTGGGGCCCTTTGCGTACCTGAGCTGCCAAGGCACGTTGGTTCCAAACAGGTAAGGGATCCACCACGATTGGATCTGCATCGCGGCCCAGAAAAGGTCGAAGGCAAGCGCCGCAACGGCAAGCCAGAAATTGCGATACCTGTAGCCCAGCCAGAAGAGAAGGGCGGGCGCGGTTACAAACACCAGCATCCCGATGTCGTCGACGTGCAAGCCTTTTCCCTCAAGCAACTGGGGTAGCAGGGTCTCATCGTGCTGGCGGTTCCAGTTGCCGAGCGGGAACCACGAGATGAGCCAAAGGTAGGCGGCCAGCAGCCAATGAAGCCAGGCACTCCGTTTAGTCCACATTCAAATTCTCCAAGCCTTGGAACGAACTCCGCGGAGGTTCCGCAGCAACCTTGGATGGGGTGAAATGTCTCATACGGGGAGAAGGACGAACAGGTTCCCACAAAAAGATGTTGGCGGAGGAGATGCATGGGGCGCGGGGCGAGTCAGCACGATCTTGCTTGAAGGGCGGTTTTATTGATTGGCGCGCTTGGAGGGCTGCTTGGCGACGCGGACAACGGGGAAGTAGCCGGTGCGGGTGCGGACGTTGAGCTTGCCCATGCCTTTGGCTTCGGCGGTGACCAGTACATGGCGGAAACCGGGCTCGGTGGTGGGCTTGGTGGAGTGGTAGCCGAGGGTGTACTGGTTGCGAATATCGCGGGCGACCTCGGCGGAGATCTGGTCGATTTGCTCGATGGATTTTGGGAAGAAGGCCATGCCGCCGGTTTCGGTGGAGAGCATTTCGAGGGCTCGGCGGGCGTGGCGGACTTCGGCGTGTGTCATCTCGTCGCCAAAGAGCAGGCCGATGGAGTAGATGACCGGGCCGGAGAGCCGCTGAACGCGGAGTACGGTCTGCTCCAAGCCTTGAGTTGACGCGTTGTCTTCGCCGTCGGTGATGAGGATGAGAACCTGCTTGGGGCGCTTGGCGTCGGCGACCAGCTTGTCTGCCGAGGCAACGACGGCGTCGTAAAGCGCCGTCCCGCCGCGGGATTCGATGTGGCTCAGGCCGTCGCGGAGCTTGTTCACGTCGGAGGTGAACTCCTGGTCGATGTAGGCCTCGTCGGAGAAGTTCACGACGAAGGCTTCGTCCTGAGGATTGGAGGCCTGGATCAGATCCAGGGCGGCCTTGTTAACCGAAGGGCGCTTGCTCGACATGGAGCCGGAGTTGTCCACGACCATGCCGATGGAAACGGGAAGGTCGGTGTGCTGGAAGCTGATGAGGGTTTGCGGGACACCGTCTTCCAAGATCTTGAAATCGTTTCTGGTCAGGTCGGGAACCAGGCGGTTGCCCTCGAGCACGGTACAGTTGAGCACAACCTCTTCGACGTCGGTGTGCAGGACGTAGCCCTCGCCTTCCTTTTTCACGGTTCCGGCAGCGGTTGCGGGGGGCTCGACAGGCTCGATATCCGGGGAGCGCACGGGGTCGGTGTCGACGGTGAGCGGCGGGGCTTGCGGAGTTGTCGTGGTTAGCGGAGTTTGCGGCGATTTCGATTTGGGGGCGGAGCTGGCGCCGCTAGCCGGGGCGGCCGGTTGTTGCGCAGGCAGCGCGAGCACCGCAGCGGCAAGAAGGATGGCGAGAATCGCGTTATTGCAAAGGCGCATAGTAGCCGGTGCGAGCATGGACAGTGAGTGGGGGCAATCCTGCTGGAGGATTTACCTTCACCTTCACTTTACGCCACTTGCCGTCGCGGGTCAGGTCTTTGGGGCGGTAGCCGATGACGTATTGGTTGCGCAATTCGGTGGAAATTTTTTCGGCAATGTCGCCCATTTCAGCAACGTCGTCGACGCGGAAGAGGCGTCCGCCGGTCTCTTCGCTAAGGTCGTTGAGCAACTGCGGTCCGGTTCGTTCTTCGGGAGTGGCGGCGTAGGGGTCGAAGATGCCGATGGAGTACATTTCGACGTCGGACTCTCGGACCTGCGCGCGCAGTTCGCCTTCGGTATAGCGGGAACGATTGTCGCCGCCATCGGAGACCACGAGCAGGGCTCTGCGCTCGTGGCGGGCTTCCTTCATTTTGACCAGGCCGTAGTAGATGGCGTCGAGCAGTGCGGTGCGGTGGCCGCTGCGCACCGTGGCCAGGCGAGCTTGAATGTCTTCAACGGAGCTGGTGAAGTCCTCAATCAACTCCGGGCGGTCGTTGAATCCGATGACAAAAAACTCGTCCTGCGGGTTGGCGGTCTTGATGAACTGAAGGATGGACTCGCGGGCGCGGATCAGCTTGGAGGTCATGGAACCGGAGAGGTCGAAGATGATGCCGATGGAAACCGGAGCGTCCTCGGTGGCGAAGGCGGCGATCTTCTGCTGGGTGTTGTTTTCGAAGACCTGGAAGTCTTCCTGTTCGAGGCCGGTGACCAGGCGGTTCATGGGATCGGTAATGGTGACCGGAACGAGCACCATGTCAACGTTCATTTTGATGAGTGAACCGGGACGGACCTTGAGCGCGTCGGTACCGGTGGCGGCGGGCGCTTCAGCACCTGCCGGCGCTCCCGCGGCAGGGGCGGCTGTGGCGCCGGGCGGATTTACATGCACCTTGTTGAGCTGGTCGTCTTGGTCCTGGGCTTGCGCGCGGACGAGACAGAAGGCAGCCGCCAACGCGCCGATGCACAAGCAGCGGAGGAACAGCCGAAGGCTGCCAAACGCGGTTTGGAGTGTCCGTTGACGGAGGAGCATTGTCATCGAGTCAGGCCATGGAGTTAAACCACGGAATGATGGCGAGTTTAGCACGGTCGGAGCACGGCTGGCGTCAGGGTCCTGTCATCGTTTTGTCAAGTGAAGACGATCGTACCAGTTGGCCGGAGATCCAGGCGCACTCGACCTCGTGGGATACAATCGAGTCTAAGCGCGAAGGGCTTCCCGGGGAAGCGAGCAAGGCATACCCGCGCATTAATCTACTCTGTTTGACGGGGAGCAAGTCCTTTCGTATGGCACGCATTTATCCATTTCGCGCCTGGCGTTACAATTCCACATCGGTTCGGCTGGATGACGTTGTGACCCAGCCCTACGACAAGATTTCTCCCGCCATGCAGCAGGCCTATTACCAAAGGAGCCCCTATAACCTGGTGCGCATCATTCTGGGCCTGCCTGAGCTCTTCGATGCGGAGCGCGGCGAAAGCGTTTATACGCGGGCGGCGCGGGATTTGGCCGCATGGCGGGAGCAGGGCATTCTGGTGCAGGAAAAAGACCCCTGCATCTTTGCCTATTCGCAGCGATTCAAGGTTCCGGGCACCGACGCTGTCAAGGAACGGCGTGGATTCATCGCGCTTGGGAAACTTCACGACTACTCCGAGCAGGTGGTTTTCCGGCACGAGCAGACGCTTTCAAAGCCTAAAAGCGACCGGCTGAACCTGCTGAAGGCGACGCACGCGCATTTTGGGCAGATATTTATGCTTTACTCCGACCCTGCGGGCAGTGTGGAGAGGATTTTGTACGACGGCAACGGGCCGGCGGAAGCTGAAGTCACGGACGAGTACGGCGTGCTGCACCGGCTGTGGCGCGTCAGCGATCCGGCGACCATCCTGCTGCTGACGACGGCGATGGCAGACAAAAAGCTGATCATTGCGGACGGGCATCACAGGTACGAAACGGCACTGAACTACGCGAAAGAACATGCGCCCACCGGGCCAGCCAAAGCCGAGTATGCAGCCGAGTACCGTTCGGGCCATCTGCCACAGCCGGCTTACCCTGAAGCGGCGGTGATGATGACATTTGTGAACATGGACTCCGACGGGCTGGTGATTTTGCCTACACACCGCGTGGTGCACAGTCTGGCGGGGTTCGATGCCGCGGCGTTTGCCCAGGCAGCCGAGGAGTTTTTCACCGTGGAAGCGCTGCCCGCAGGTGAGGCGGCAGGTTATATGGAGTTGCTTGGACGGCAGGAAGGGACGGCGTTTGTCGCAGTGACGAGGGCCGGAGCGCTGCTGCTTCGATCCAAATCGGAAGCGGTGGCCAAGGCGCTGGCCGATCTGCCTGAACGCCAGCGGCAGCTCGACCTGAGTCATCTGCATTCGATCGTTCTCGACCGGCTGCTGGGACTGGATGCGGAGAAGGTTCGCGAGCAGACCAATCTCCGCTACCTGCGCGACGCCGGCGAGGCCGTGGATCTGGTGCGCCGCGGCGAGGCGGACGTTACATTCCTCACCAACCCTGTTTCCATGGAGCAACTGCGTGAGGTGGCATTTGCCGGCGATGTGATGCCGCAAAAGGCCACCGACTTCTTCCCCAAGCTGCTTAGCGGGTTGACGATTTATGCGCTGGAGTAAGAGCTTTATCGGGAAGCGCCGAATGGTGGCGCTGACGGCTCTGCTTGCGGCCGTGCTGGGTGGGCCATCCGGGACAATTGAGATCAATGCTGTTTCGCAGGTTGCGCCACCGCATCCGGGTTCGCCGGCTGGCTCGGCTAACCCTCCATCGCGGTTCGTGGTGGTGCTGGATGCGGCTCACGGCGGGGACGACGCGGGCGGACGGCTGAACAGCCAGGCGGAGAAGGACTTCACGCTGGCACTCAGCGTCAAGCTGCGTTCGCGGCTGGCGGCGCGCGGTATCCAGGTGGTGACCACACGGGAATCGGACGCGGCGGTTGACTTGAATCGACGCGCCGAGATGGCCAATCACGCCAACGCGCAGGCCTGCCTGAGCTTGCATGGAACGGAGAGCGGCTCGGGCGTGCACCTGTTTGTATCGAATATGGCACCGATTCAACAGGCTCGATTTGCCGCTTGGAAGACCGCACAGGCTGCCTGGGTGACGCGCAGCCTGGCGCTTGCCGGCACACTGAACAGCGCGCTGCTGCAGGCCGGCATGAGTGTGACGCTGGGGCGAACCGCATTGCCGGCGGTGGACAGCATGACGTGCCCGGCGGTCGCAGTGGAGATTGCGCCGGAACGCGATGCGGGCAAGAAACTGGTTGCGGAGCTTGACAATCCCGGTTACCAGGCGCGGGTCGCCGAGGCTCTGGCGGCGGCGCTGCTGGAATGGCATACAGATGTCTGGCGCGTGACGGAGGTCCATCAGCCATGATCCCGCGCTACCAGACCATTTTGTTTTCCGTGCTGGTGCTGGCCTCGGTGGTCATGGGAGTGGCGTTATGGAACACGCTCGATCGAGCGCACCAGCGATTGCTGTCGAGCGACGAATCGGCGCCGACGCAGGCTCCTGAGGTGGCACCGGCGGAGCAGGCTACGATCATGGCGGCCAGCGACGCCGACGGCTCGCTACTGGCCCAGGCGCAATCGTTGCCGTTGCCCAGCGACCCCGGCGCACGGGCACGCGCGGTGTTGGGGAAACTGCTCGATTTGTATGCTGCTGCCGATGCTGCGCACCCGGTTGCAGGCGGAGCGAACTCGATTGAGCAGGTTTTTCTGCTGCCGGCGCAGAATTTGGAAGGCAGGAACGGCGAGGCCAAAATGAACGGAACAGGCCAGAGTTCGCCATCGAACGACGCAGCGGCGACGGGCGACGAAATGGCCGTCGTCAATTTGACCGGTGCATTTGTTGCGGGGCATCCCTCGGGCATTGAGACGGAGACGCTGACCGTGATGTCGATCTGCGGAACGCTGCACGCCAACCTGCCTCGTGTGACGCAGGTGCGGTTTCTGGTGGATGGGCAGCCGCGCGCAACGCTTGCTGGTCACGTGGATTTGACACGGACTTATTTGACGGCGGAGGCAGCGCCAAAACCGTGAACGCCAGGTCTGCCCAGGCTGTTTCTATTTTTCCGAACTCGCAGTATCATGGAGCAGTAGATATGCCACGCTCCGTACAAATCACGACGGTCATCCCACCGCCTCTATCGATGGCTAAACGCTTGCGCATCCCCAAGGCCCGGCAAAAGGAGCTTAGGGCCATGGTGGATGAGATACGGCAGCGCTTCGCCAACGAGGAAGAACCCTCTTCGGGCGATTCGACCAATTTGGGAAAGAAGTTCCAGCGTGCCTCTGCCGCCGACTAATCCTAACGCGGTCTTCCTGAATATTCCCTACGACGAAGAGTTCCAGGAACTCTATCTGGCCTATATTTCCGGTCTCTACCAACTTGGTCTCGAACCAATCGTTACTTCGGGGATCTCTGGTGGAGAACGAAGGCTCGACAGAATCCTGGCATTAATTCAAAGCTGCCGGTATTTCATCCACGATCTTTCGCGCGTGGAACTGAGCGTTGGCGCACCGGCCACGCCGCGCTTTAATATGCCGTTGGAGTTGGGGCTGACAATTACGTGGGCTAAACTGCATCCCAAGCGACACACATGGTATCTGCTGGAGTCCACGTCACGGCGACTGCAGAAGTCAATGAGCGATCTCGATGGCACGGATCCCTACATTCATTCCGGGAACTCGCAAGGTGTTTTAAGGGAACTTCGGAATGCATTTGTCCATAGGCACGCCCCAACAATTGGGGAAATGATAGGGTCTTATCGCATCGTGGAGGCCAGTATGGAGCGGATTCTTGTTGACGCAGGCACGCGGAACGTTTATTCCGCAAGTGTTTTCAGAGAACTGTGCTTCGTCGCATTGAACGCAGCGCAATCTCGAAAGAGTGCGACGGAAAAATGACTCCAACCATTGGCGTATTCGATTCAGGATTTGGCGGGCTGACGGTGCTGCGGGCGCTGGTGGCGCGGCTGCCGCAGGCTCGCTTCGTGTTCATCGGCGATACGGCCCGGCTGCCCTACGGATCGAAGTCGCGGCGGACTATTGCACGCTACGCGGTCGAGTGCGCGCAATTTCTGGTGCGGGAGCAGGGCGCGCAGTATCTGGTGATTGCGTGCAACACGGCCAGCGCGCTGGCTCTCGATGCCATTCAGGATGCGGTGCCGGTTCCGGTGCTGGGCGTGATTGAGCCGGGCGCAACGGCCGCGCGCGCTGCATCGCGCACCGGCGACGTGCTGGTGATGGCGACGGACGCCACGGTGCACAGCCATGCTTATGCAGCCGCCTGCAGCGCGCAGGGATTGCGGGCTCTCGAAAAAGCCTGCCCGCTTCTGGTGCCGCTTGTCGAAGAAGCCTGGACCGATCATCCGGTGACTGCCGAAGTCATCCGAATTTATCTCGACGAGCTGAATGCCGAGGCCGCGGCTCTGGGCCTGAAGCCGGACACGCTGGTGCTGGGCTGCACGCATTATCCGCTGCTGCGTCCGCTGATTGAGCGAGCGGCGCCGGCAGGGATGCGGGTGATCGACTCGGCCGAAGCTGCCGCCGAGGCCGCGGTGCGCCAGTTCGGCAATGGCATCAAGCTGGCGGGCGGGGCTGGTCAAGAAGCAATCGATCTGGACCTGCGCTGTTTTGCGACTGACTCGGTGGAGAAATTTGAGCGCCTCGGGTCGCGGTTTTTGGGTCGGCCGGTGGGCAATGTCGAGCTGGTGGACCTGGGCGGCTGATATTCTAAAAGACGGTGGGTCCGGCATTCCCTGAAACAATCCTGACAATTCTTTACTGACCCTGATTCACTGACCCTGGAGGAAGCGAGTAAGCATGATCAATTTGGCGGGTAAGACGGCCGTGGTCTTCGGGCTGGCCAACAAGCGTTCCATTGCCTGGGGAATCGCGCAAAGACTGCACCAGGCCGGCGCCACTTTGGCCATCTGCTACCAGAACGAGCGCATGAAGCTCGAAGCGCAGGGCCTCATCGACGAACTGCCTGGGGCCAGCGGCTTTCAATGCGACGTGTCGAGCGACGCCGAGGTCGAGAGTCTTTTCGCCGCGTTCAAAGAGAAGTTCCAGAAGGTCGACATCCTGGTTCATGCCGTGGCCTTTGCTCCGCCTGAGGACCTGCGCGGGTCATTCACGAACACCACGCGCGAAGGCTTCCGCATTGCCCTCGACGTGAGCGTTTACTCGCTCATTGCGGTCACCCGCGCCGCCGCGCCATTGATGACCGAGGGCGGCAGCATCATGACGCTGAGCTTTTATGCGGCGGAAAAAGTTGTGCCCAACTACAACGTGATGGCCGTGGCCAAGGCAGCGCTCGAATGCACGGTGCGGTATTTGGCCTATGACCTAGGCGCGAAGAACATCCGCGTGAATGCCATCTCCGCCGGGCCCATCAAGACGCTGGCCGCGCGAGGCGTGGGCGCGTTGGGCGAGATGATGAAGGCCCACTCCGACCGCGCGCCGTTGCATCGCAACGTGGATCAATTAGAGGTTGGCGGGGCGGCGCTGTTTCTGGCCAGCGATTTGTCGAGCGCGGTGACTGGCGAAACGCTGTATGTGGATTGCGGGTATAACGTGATGGGGTACTGACCACCTGCGGTGGGGCCAGCGGCCTTCGGCCGGAGAGCGTACTGCATTGGCCACCCACCCATCGAGCAAAGAACGCTCGATGGATGGGGCACCGGCGATCCGGCACGCTCGTGGCGTATGAGCTGAACCTCGGCGAACCTATTCCTTCAGCGTGACAGTGATTTTGCGGGCGTCGCCGCCGGCGGAGGCGACGACTATTTCGCCTGTCGATTTTTTGCGGATGCTCTTGAACTTTTCGCCCCACTCGACCAGAACCAGTGAGTCGGGCGTGAGCAGCTCGTCGATGCCCAGGGTCTCCAACTGGCGCTCGCCTTCGAGGCGATAGACATCCAGATGAAAGAGCTTCACGGGCTTGCCTTCGCGGGCGCCGTCGTACTCGTGAATCAGTGTGAAGGTGGGGCTGGTGACTTCGTCGGGCTCGGCGGCGTCTAGAGCCTGGGCGATTCCTTTGACCAGCGTGGTTTTGCCGGTGCCGAGGTCGCCGCGCAGGATGAGGAGTTGCGGCGGCTGGAGGAGATGAACGAGCTTGCGGCCGACCTCGACTGTGTCCGCGCCGCTATGAGTGGTGAACTGATGAATGCGGCCTTCGGCGACGGGTGCGGCACTGGTCATTTGGCTGCCTCTTGAGGTGCTGCTGCGTGCAATGCTTCCGCCGGCAGCCCCTGCAACCAAACATACCCGTTCTTGGCGCGGGAATCAAAGCGAAAAGCTCGCGAAAACTGCGCAAGACTGTCGGTGGCCAGCAAAGTATGCTGATCGGCGTCCCGCACAGCGAGATCGGCGGCCAGGCCGTGGAGATAGACGGCAGCTTCGACGGCCTGGGCCGCGCCACTTGGATACTGCGCGAGAAGCCCGGCGATGAGGCCGGTGAGCAGGTCGCCGCTGCCGCCTTTGGCCATGGCGGGATTGCCGGTGGTGTTGACGGCCACGCGACCATCGGCGTGGGCGACGATGGTGCGCGCACCCTTGAGCACCAGCGTAACGCCGTTGCTCTGAGCAAAGTCGCGCGCGATCGGAAGACGGTTGGCTTGGACTTCGGCTGTGGGGATTCCGGCCAGCCGCGCCATCTCGCCGGGATGTGGCGTGAGGACAAGGGTGCGCCCCTTGGCAAGTTTGGCAAGCAGCACGGGCGTGGTAGCGAGGATGTTGAGCGCGTCGGCATCGATTACGGTTGGGATTTTCGTCGCCGAGAGAAGGCCGGTGGTGAACTTGATTGTATCCGCGCTTTGGCCGAGGCCGGGACCGATGGCGAGCACGGTCTTGCCTGCCATGAGTACCGTTAGAAGTTCCGGCGCGAGGTTCTCCGCTGCGATTTGGCCGGCTTGATTCGGAGTCAGCGGCAGGGTCATCAGTTCGGGTGCAACTGCGGCCACTAGTGGCAGCGCCGGGGCCGGGACCGCTGCCGTGACCAGGCCTGCCCCTGCTCGCAGAGCGGCAAGAGAGGCCATGGCCGGCGCGCCGGACTTTCCGCCGGCCGATCCAAGCGAGCCGCCGACGATGAGGACGTGACCGAAGTTGCCTTTGTTGGCTGCGGCGGCGCGAGAGGCTTGGGTGAGAGCCAGCGACGAGCCCGCCCAGTGCAGGTTGAGCTGAGAGACGATTGCGGCATCGGGCGAACCGATGGGCGCAACGACTATGGATTGGTTCCAGCGGCGGGTTAGCTGTCCAAAGACGTGGGCCGGCTTGGGGGCGGTAAAAGTGATTACAGCGTCGGCACGGAAGACTGGGCCGGCGACGACGGCGGCGGTTTCATCGGCTGGCCAGCCGGAGGGAAGATCGACGGCGAGAATGGGAGCCGTGGCGGTCTTGATCCATTCGAGCGCGGCCAGGGCCAGTCCCTTGAGCGGCGGCTTGAAGCCTGTGCCGAGGACAGCATCGACGATCAGGTCGGCTGCAAGAGCGGTCTTGTGGCGGGCCAGATCGTCGGCAGCGGCGACGATGTGAATGAGACCGTGCGCGGGGCTAGCAAGCTCAAGCCAGGCTTGGGCGGCATCGGCGGTGAGCTTGTTGGGCGCACCCAGCAGCAGCGTGGTCACGTCGAGGCCCGCGTCGGAGAGCAGGCGCGCGGCCATCATTCCGTCGCCGCCGTTGTTGCCTCGGCCGCACAGTACTGTGACGCGGCGCGCGTGCGGAAATTGCTCTCGGGCGAAGGCAGCGACAGAGGCGGCTGCCGCGCGCATCAGATCCAAGGAGGGGACGCCGAATCGCTGAGTGGTTGCAAGATCGCAGGCTTGCATCTCGGCTGCGGAAAGAACGTACATGGCATCCATGGTAGTACAGCAGGGAACAGGGGTCAGGAATCAGGGATCAGGAAGCGTGGGTTGAATTGATTATTCGTGGAAAGATGGTGGCTGCGATTCATGGACAGAAGCAGCAAGTTAGCACCGCTGCGCGGGGTTGGCCAGTTAGCAAGTTGGCGAATGCTGTGCGGATGGGAGCTTGATTTGATTCTTGGCGCTCATTGTTCGCTGTCCGGTTTTCACTTCTTCACTCTTTCACTAGTTCACTGTCGTCACCGCAACATCAGAACCAGGAACCAGGCGTTGAGGCCGGCGATCAGGGCGGCGACGAACCAGGACAGTGCTTGAAGCCAGGGGCCGTTGACGAATTCACCCATCTTCTTGCGGCTGCCGGTGAAGATAACCAGTGGCACCACGGCGAAGCTCAGTTGCAGGGAGAGAATGACCTGGCTCAGCAGCAGCAGCTTCTCGGTTCCGCGTTCGCCGGTGAAGGCCACCACGATGATGGTGGGAATAATGGCGAGCGAACGGGTGATGAGGCGGCGCAGCCAAGGTGAGAGCTTGATGTGGATGAATCCCTCCATGACGACCTGGCCGGCGAGCGTGCCGGTGATGGAGGAATTCTGGCCGGAGGCAAGCAGGGCAATGGCAAAGATGGTGCTCGCTCCGGCGGCGCCGACAAGAGGGCTGAGGAGCTTGTATGCGTCCTCGATGGCTGCGACCTCGAAGTGTCCGCTGCGATAAAAGACCGCTGCCGCCACCACGACAATGGCCGCATTCACAAACAACGCGACGGTGAGCGCGAGGGCGGAGTCGACATTGGCCATAAAGATGGCTTCGCGCTTGCCCTTGGGCGTGCGCTGGTAGTTGCGGCTCTGCACGATGGACGAGTGCAGGTAGAGGTTATGCGGCATGACCGTTGCGCCCAGCATGCCGATGGCGATGTAGAGCATGTCTGGATTGGTAATGATGGAGGGCGAGGGAATGAGGAGGTTCTTGAATGCGGGCCAGTATTCCGGCTTGGAGAGAAACAGTTGTATGCCGAACAGGGCAATGATGGTGCAGATGAGCGCGATCACCAGCGCCTCGACGTAGCGGAATCCCCAACGCTGCATGAGCAGGATCAGCAGCACGTCGAGGCCGGTGATGAGCACGCCATAAAAAAGCGGGATGTGGAAGAGCAAGTTGAGAGCAATGGCGGAGCCGATGACTTCGGCCAGGTCGCAGGCGGCGATGGCGATCTCGGCGCCAACCCAGAGCGAAATGCTGACCCAGCGGCCGTAGCTTTCATTGCAGAGTTGCGCCAGGTCGCGCTCAGTGGCCACGCCCAGCTTGAGCGACAGGCTTTGGAGCAGGATGGCCATGAGATTCGAGGCCATGATGACGGAGAGCAGCGTGTAGCCGAAGCGCGAGCCGCCGGCGATGTCGGTGGCCCAGTTTCCGGGGTCCATGTAGCCGACGGAGATGAGAAATCCGGGACCGAGAAAACCGAGCAGGCGGCGCCAGTAGATCGGCGAGCGGGAGACGCGCACACTGGAATGCACCTCTGCGAGTGAGGGCTCGGGGAGCGCGACGAGGGTTTGGAAATCTGTGGACATGAAAACATGAAGAAGTGGCTGGAATCACTCTTCAACATTAGTATGCCACAGGTTATTAATTACAGTTAAGTAAAAAGTATTATGTCAAATTACGATGAAGAATCCGGCCGCAACCAGACCGCTTCGGCGGCTGGCCTCCCAAGGATGGAGTTTCCTGTAGATAACTCAATCGAAACGGTTTGATCGTAATTCTGACTCAGCACGCGCAGGCTTTTGCCGGGGCCGATGCCGGTGTGGTGAAGAAACAAGAGCAGCCTGGGGTCGCGCTCCTGGAGACTGATCACGCTGTAGCGCTTGCCTTCGGCGGCTTCGGAGAGCCGGGTCTCGCCGCGCTTCTTGCGTTGGGCCGGGGTCTCAGGCAGCACTGAATTTCCGTGCGGGCAGGCGCCGGTTTCACCCAATTTTTCGCGGAGCTTGGCTTCGAAGGCGGGCGAGACGGCGTGCTCCAGGCGCTCCGCCTCTTCGTGGATCTCGTACCACTCCATGCCGAAGATCTCGCTCAACATGCGCTCGATGAGGTGGTGGCGCAGGGCGGTGCGGTAGGCGGTCTCGCGGCCGGCAGGGGTGAGGCGGACGATGCCATCGGCGCCGACTTCGACGAAGCCGTCGCGCTTGAGCCGCTTAAGCGCCATAGTGACGGCGGGCGCGGAGACCTCAAGCCAGTGGGCCAGCGTGGCCGGAATGACCTGGTTGCCTTCGGCCTCGGCCTCTAGGATGGCCTTGAGGTAGTTCTCTTTCGAGACGTAGATGGAGTCTTTCATTAGGAAATGCAGCCTCTAGCTTCTAGTTATTAGCTTAAAGGTAAAAAGCTGAGGGGGTTGGGGGATTATGGGGCGGCGATTGAGATTCTTGGCTTCCCACCCATCGAGCAAAGAGCGCTCGATGGATGGGGCACCCGGCTAATCATGGCCACTGCACGCATCTCCCGCATGGCCAAGGCGGACTTGTCGAGCATTGGCGAATTCCGGAAGCATATGCCTTATGGATTTTGAATCGTACTATAATATGTCAATGACAACCTATGTCATCAAAAACCGGGTGCCCTCTGCTGAAGAGATGGGTCATCAGTTGGGCTTGAGCGCCAAGCGAATCGATTCGGTCCGCTTTATCATGAGTTCGCCGTCTACGGCAAAGCCTTCAAAGCGCTCGAGTGGCAAATCCCGAGGAGGAACAGGCAGTAAGAAGTCGAATGCAAAGCGATCGACCTCGCGAGCGAGCGGACGACGGTAGGCAAGGTGTGGCAAGACACAAGCGCATTCGATCCGTATTTCTCAATGTCCCCTACGACGATCAGTTTGAGGACCTATACCTTGCATACATCGTGGGCCTTACGCAACTCGGTTTGAACATTAATGCAACACTCGCCGTCCCCAATCAGGGTAGGCTCGACCGAATTGTCGGATTAATTGAGGGATCAGACGTTTCGATTCACGATCTTTCAAGAATTGAACTCTCATCTGGGATCCCCCGCTTTAATATGCCCCTCGAACTTGGGTTGGCGCTTTACCGTTCCCACGCGACGAATGGCCGGCACCGGGTTTTCGTGTTTGAAAAGAAGGCCTACCGGATGCTGCAATCAACGAGCGATATCAATGGCATTGACCCCCAGATTCACGGCGGCAGGCCGAAGGGAGTCATGGTCGGCTTGCGTAACATATTCCATCAACCTGAGCGGACCACCACTGTGCCAGAAATGCTTGCCAGCTTCCGTGCCGTCAAGCGTAAGCTGCCCGAGTTTCGGCGAAACGCGGGCAGCCAATCGCTGTTTGAGGCTTCGGTT
>Ga0326727_10013097_pt1 | contig 18590 bp, 18 predicted proteins | sample MB2enrmetagenome_FD_207643 | JGI IMG/M metagenome (GOLD analysis project Ga0326727, IMG submission 207643) | Lab enriched peat soil microbial communities from McLean, Ithaca, NY, United States - MB29MY | ecosystem: Environmental > Terrestrial > Soil > Wetlands > Peat | place: USA: New York...
CTGCTCAAGCTGGCCGACGTTTACGGATGAGCCAGATGAAACTTTACCGTTCAGGCAAATTGGCTGAGGAAAGGGGGTAATCAGGAAAACTTTTATTCGTTTTGGTACGTGCCACATGCCGGCTGGTGTCACTCCGGAGCCGCAACGCCCGGGGATGCGCTGGTCTGCTGAATCCAGCCGGCGATTTCAGTTCCCGCCTTGTGAAGTTGCGGACTGTCGGCCCAGGACCAGGCGTAGTCGTGCAGCATATAGATGACTGTCCGCGTCGCCGCGATGGCCGCGGTGACTTCCAGCGAAGCAACGATGGGGGTGCCGACCGCCAGCGTGATGCCGAACACGCGCGCGGTGTCGAACACCCGGTAGGCCACCGCCTTGCCGACGCTGACCTGACTGTCGCCGGGGGCAGGGTCGAGACCGGCTGCGGCCCAGACCTCGTCGAATGCGACGTAATAGCCGACGCCCGTCATCGCATTGGCGACGAAGAAAACCAGCTCGGTGGCCGACGTCCCGGTAACGATCGTCCAGTACAGCAACTGGTCCGTGGTGACGACGATCGTCTGGTAGGTCAGCGCCTTCTCCAGGCTGCGGCGCCAGTCCGCCGGCGGGGCCTGCGCGGCGGCAACCTCCGCCTGCACAACCGGCGCAACCGGCACCTGCGCCTGCCCGTGGCCCGGCAGCGACAGCACGGCACCGGCCACCGCAGCCCCCCCTAGGGCAACCCCAAGCAGGCGCCACACCCACGCCGCTGACACGTCTGCGGCCGGCCGTTTCGGCATGTCCAAACCCCTCCCCATTGAGCACCCCTTTCATCGTGTCATGCACACGGGTTGCCGCGCCACAACCAGGCGGAGTTTGTCATGCAGGTCACAGGAAAACCATCCATCAGGCAGGAGTTGGGGCGTTGCTCCGCTGGTGCCTTCTTTCTTCACCCTCGGTGCAGCCGAACCGGCCGGACGGGACGCGAAACGGTTGCCGGCGGCTTCCGGCACCGTCGAGGGGCCTGTATATCTTTCGGCGTGAGACCCAACCCCACCTGCGCGCCGCGCCCGGCGCCGCCGACCTGGGCGCAACCATTCCGGGCGCGGCCATTCTGACCGGCGTTTCCCTCGTTGTCGCCGCACTGCTCGGCCTGGGCGCGGCCAGCGCCGCCGCGCCGCGCCGCCTCGCCGCCCGTCTTGCCGCCCTGGGCAGCCTGGCATTGTGCGGGCCGGGATTTCTGCTGGCCCTGGCGGGCCTGCTGGCGGGCGGCGGCGCCGATACCCTGACCGTCCCGCTTGGCCCGCCCGGCCTGCACATGACGCTGGCGTCGGACGGGCTGTCCGGCTTCTTCCTACTGCTGCTGATGGCCGCCGGGCTGGCCGCCTCGGCGGCCGCGCTGGACGCGCATGGCGACGCCGACGCCACCGCCCCGTTCTTCCCCGTCTTTCTCGGCGCGATGGCGCTGACCCTGCTGGCCGGCGATGCGTTTTCGCTGGTGCTCGGCTTCGAACTGATGTCGCTGGCCTCGTTCGCGCTGGTGCTGACCCGCCATGAAGATGCAGCGGTTCGCGAGGCGGCGCTGCTGTATATCGGCATGGCGGCGCTGGGCGCGGCCTGCCTGATCCCGGCGCTGGCGCTGCTGGCCGGCGGGGCCGGTTTCGATCTGCGTTTTGCCGCCATCCGCGCCCACCCGCCGGAAGGTTTTCGCGCCACCGCCGTGCTGGTGCTGGCCCTGGCGGGGGCGGGATCGAAGGCCGGGCTGGCGCCGCTGCATGTCTGGCTGCCGCCCGCCCATGCCGCCGCGCCGTCCCATATCTCGGCGCTGATGTCGGGCGCCATGACCAAGGTGGCGCTGTATGTGCTGGTGCGCGTGCTGTTCGACCTGTGCGGGCCGGCGCAGCCCGGCTGGTGGGGGGTGCCGCTGCTGGTGCTGGGCGCCGGCGGTGCCGTGCTGGGCGGGCTGCGCGCCAACATGGAAGGCGACATCAAGGCGCTGCTGGCCTGCTCCACGGTCGAGAATATCGGCCTGATCGTTGTCGGCCTCGGCCTCGCGCTGGCGGCGCGCGGCGCCGACCTGGCGACGCTGGCCGCGCTGGCGCTGGCCGGAGCGATGCTGCATGCCATGGCGCACGGGCTGTTCAAATCGTTGCTGTTCCTCGGCGCCGGTGCCGTCCAGCACGGTGCCGGCTCGCGTCAGCTGGTGCGGCTGGGCGGGCTGATCCACCGCATGCCGGTGACCACCGCCTGCGTACTGGTCGGGGCCGCGTCGCTGGCCGCGTTGCCGCCCAGTTCCGGCTTTGCCGGGGAATGGACGCTGTTCCAGGCCGTCCTGGGCGGCCCGCGCATCGGCGGGCTGGGGGTGCAGACGCTGGTCTGCGTGGTGGCGGCGCTGATGGCGCTGGCGGCGGCGCTGGGGGCTGCCGCCGCCGTGCGGCTGGTGGGGGTGGCTTTCCTGGGGCGGCCGCGCTCGCCGCGCGCCTCGGCCGCCGTTGAGGCCGGGCCGCCGGCGCGCGCCGCCATGATCGGCCTGGCGGTTGCCTCCGGGCTGGTCGGGTTGTTTCCCGGGGCGGTGCTGTGGCTGGCCGGGCCGGCGCTGCGGCGGCTGACCGCGGCCGGGATGGAGGATCGCGCCGGGCTGCTGGCGGTGGCGCCGCAGGCCGACCTGCCGGGCTATTCGGCGGTTGGCATCGCGCTGGTGTTCGGCGTTTCGGCCGGGCTGGTGCTGTGGCTGGTGCGGGCCCGCACCGTGTCCGGCCACCGGACCGGTCCGGCCTGGGATTGCGGCTTCGGCGCCCCGCCGCCCTGGCTGCCGTTCGGCGACCCGCTGACCCAGTATGGCGGCGCCAGCTTCGCCCAGCCGTTGCGCCGCGCGCTCGGTCCGGCGCTGCTGCGGGCGAGCGAAACCGTGGATATGCCCGCGCCGGGCGAGACGCGGCCGGCGCATGTCAGGACGGAGATCAGCGATCCGGCGGCGTGGTGGGTGTTCCGCCCGGTGGCGGGGCTGCGGGCGGTGCTGTCGGACTTTGCCGACGGGATGCAGTTTCTGACCATACGGCGCACGCTGGCGCTGATGTTCGCGGCGCTGATCCTGTTTCTCGTTGCGGTGGCGCTGATGGAGCAGTCTTGACCCGGTTGGAAGCAAGGCCAGGGCGCTGCCCTGGACCCCATCACTTAAGTCAGGGGTTCCAAGGGCCATTGGCCCTTGGTGGGGTCCAGGGGCGAAGCTCCTGGTGGGGTCCGGGGCAACGCCCCGGCACCTTATGACCACGCTGATCGGCCTGGCAGCGCTAGCAATGCATGTATCACTCATGCTGGCGCTCGCCCCGGTGCTGGTCGGGTTCATCCGCTGGACCAGGGCGCGGCTGATGGGCCGGATCGGGCCGTCCGTTTGGCAGCCGTGGCGCGATCTGCTCCGGCTGGCGCGCAAGCAGCCCGTGCTGGCGGAAAACGCCTCCTGGCTGTTCCGTGCCGCCCCCGCCACCGCCTTTGCCGCCACGCTCGCCGCCGCCGCGCTGGTGCCGGGATTCGCCCTGGGCATGGCCACCGCGCCGCTGTCCGACCTGCTGGCCATCATCGGCCTGCTGACCTTCGCCCGCTGCACCCTGGCGCTGGCCGGGCTCGACACCGGCACCGCCTTCGGCGGCATCGGCGCGGCGCGCGACATGACCTACGCCACCTTCGCCGAACCGGCCATGCTGCTGGTCATCTTCACCCTGGCGTTGCTGGTCGGCACCACCAACCTCGATGCCATCGCCCAGATGCTGCGCGAGGCGGCGGTGGGGCTGCGGGTGTCGCTGGGGCTCGCGCTGGTGGCCATCCTGGCCGTCGCCATCGCCGAGAACGGCCGTATTCCGGTCGACAACCCCGCCACGCATCTGGAACTGACCATGGTTCATGAGGCCATGGTGCTGGAGTATTCCGCCCGTCACCTGGCGCTGATCGACTGGGCGGCGGCGCTGAAACTGCTGTTATGGATGACGCTGATCGTTGCCATCTTCGCCCCGTTCGGTACCGCCGACGCCGAATCGGGCCTGCTCGTCTGGCTGCTGGCGGTGCCGGCCTGGGGGCTGAAGGTGGGCGTGCTGGCGGCGGTGCTGGCGGCGTTCGAATCGGCGACCGCCAAGATGCGGGTGTTCCGGGTGCCGGAATTCCTCGGCGTGGCGCTGCTGCTCGGGGTGCTCGCCGCGGTGTTCCTGTTCGTTAGCCAGGGCTTCGTGTGATGGGCGGCGCGGCCTGATGGACAGTCCGGGCGGCTTCGGCAATTTTTCCTACGATCTGGCGCATCTGCTGGGCGGCGCGGTGCTGGTGCTGACCTTCGGCCTGCTGTACCAGCGCCGCCTGACCGCGGTCATCAACACCTACTCCGTGCAATCCTGGGCGCTGGCGGCGGCGGCGGCCTGGCAGGGCTGGGTGCAAGGCTCGGCGGAGCTTTACGTCGCCGCGCTGATTGCGCTGAGCGTCAAGGGGGTGGTGATCCCGATCGCGCTGCACCGCATCGTCCGCCGGCTCGACATCCACCGCACCGTGGAGGCGGCGATGGGCGTGTTCCCCAGCATGGCGCTGGGGGTGGCGCTGGTGGTGCTGGCCATCCTGCTGGTGTTGCCGAGCACCATGGAAAGCCAGGTGCTGACCCGCGAGGATCTGGCGCTGGCTTTGTCCGTCGTGCTGCTGGGCCATCTGATGCTGATCACCCGCCGCACCGCGCTGACCCAGGTGGTGGGTTTCATGTCCATCGAGAACGGGCTGATCCTGGGGGCGGTCGGCGTGCGCGGCATGCCGCTGGTGGTGGAGCTGTCGGTGGCGGTGCTGGTGCTGGTGGGCGCGGTGGTGTTCGGCGTGTTCTTCTTCCGCATCCGTGAACGCTTCGACAGCCTGGACGACAGCCATCTCGACCGGGTGGGCGAGGCGCACCGGTGACCGAAATCCTGATCATCGTCGAATGGGTGCGCGAGCTGTTCTCGGCGCCGGGGCTGGTGGTGATGGTGCCGCTGGCCGCCGCCGCCGGGCTGGCTTTCGTCACCGATGCCAGGCTCGGCGCCCGGATCACCATCGGCGCCGCGACGCTGGCCTTCCTGCTGGCCTGCGCCCTGCCCTGGGAGCCGCGGGCGGGGCTGCTGCTGCTGGTCGATCCGCTGGCCGCGCACATGGCCATCCTGACCAGCTTCGTCGGCATGACCGCGTCCTGGTTCAGCCGCGGCTATGTCGCCGTGGAGGCGGCGGCCGGGCGGCTCGATGCCCGCCGGCTGCGCGCCTACCACGCGCTGTTTCAGGCCTATCTCGGTTTCATGCTGATGGCGCTGCTGTCCAACAACGTGCCGGCCACCTGGGGCTCGATCGAGGCGGCCACCATCGCCTCGGTTCTGGTGGTCGGGCTGCCGCGCACCGCGGAGGCGGTGGAGGCATCGTGGAAGCAGTTCCTGGTGTGCGGCCTGGGCATTTCCATGGCGTTTTTCGGCACCACGGTGCTGTATCTGGCGGCGGTGCCGGCGCTGGGCTCCGGCCTGCCGGCGATGAGCTGGAACCGGCTGCCGGCGGCGGCGCCCGAATTCCACGCCGCCATGCTTAATCTGGCGTTCGCGTTCCTGCTGCTGGGCTACGGCACCAAGGCGGCGCTGGCGCCGCTGCATGCCTGGCTGCCGGACGCGCATGCCGAGGGGCCGACGCCGGTTTCCGCCGTGCTGTCCGGTTCCATCCTCAATGTGGCGTTGTTCGTCATCCTGCGGCTGCGCGGGCTGCTGGATGCCAATGCCGGCGCGATCGCTCCGGGACCGCCGATCATGGCGCTGGGCCTGGCCACCGTGCTGATGGCCTCGTTCAGCCTGTGGCCGCGGCGCGACGTGAAGCGGTTTTTCGGCTTTTCGACCATCGAGCATTCCGGGGTGGCGGCCTTCGCCTTCGGGCTGGGGGGGCCGGCGGCGACCTTCGCGGGGCTGCTGCACATGACGCTGCACACGCTGACCAAGGCGGCCATCTTCCACTGCGTCGGGCGGGCGGCGCAGCTCAAGGGCGGGCAGTTTTTCACCGATATCGGCGGGCTGCTGGTGTGCCACCGGGCGCTCGGGCTGACGCTGGCCGCCGGCATCGTGGCGGTGGCGGGCCTGCCGCCCTTCGGCCTGTTCACCAGCGAGTTCCTGGTGCTGACGGAAACGGTGCACCGGCTGCCCTGGCTGGCGGTGCCGCTGGCGCTGGGGCTGCTGGTGGGCAGCTGGGCGCTGGCGATGCGGCTGATCTCGCTGTGCCTGGGCGCGCCGACGCCGGATCGCGGCCCGGCGCCGGGGCTGCCCGCGCTGGTGCCGGCCTGGGTGCATCTGGCGGCCGTGCTGGTGCTGGGGCTGACCATGCCGGCCCCCATCGCCGCCTGGCTCGCCGCCATCGCCGGAGCGGCGCCATGAGCGGCGCCGCGGGCATCATACGCGCCGCCCCCGCCGAGCCGTGCCAGCCCTGGCCGCGCCACCATCTGCTGGGCGAGGAGTGGCAGGCCATGGCGGCGGCGCTGGGCGAGGCGGGGGCGCCGTCGCTGCTGGCGCTGTGGGCCGACGCCGCCCGGGTCTATGCGCTCCTGCACGATGCGCCGGCGAGCGCCTGGCTGGTGGCCTCCACCAGCGTGGAAGACGGGCGCTACCGGGCGCTGTCGCCGCATCGCCCCGCCGCCGCCTGGTTCGAGCGCATGATCCGCGACCTCTGGGGGCACGACGCCGAGGGCGGCCGCGACGGACGGCCCTGGCTGGAACACGGACGCTGGCCGGTCATAGCGCCGCTGTCGCCGCGCCCGGTGCCGCGGCTGTCGCCGGCCGCGCCGGCCTCGTTCCTGCCGGTGGAGGGCGAAGACTACCACCAGATCCCTGTCGGCCCGGTGCATGCCGGCATCATCGAGCCCGGGCATTTCCGCTTTTCCGCCCTGGGCGAGACGGTGGTGCGGCTGGAGATCAGGCTGGGCTGGCTGCACAAGGGCACGCTCGGGCTGATGCGCGGCAAGTCGCCGCGGGCGGCGGCGCGGTTCGCCGCCCGGCTGTCGGGCGACAGCACGGTGGCGCATTCGGTGGCCTTCGCCCGCGCCGCCGAGGCGGCGACCCTGACCGAGGCGCCGCCGCGCGCCATTGCGCTCCGCGCGGCGATGACCGAGCTGGAGCGGGTGGCCAATCACCTGGGGGATTGCGGCGCGATCGCCGGCGACGCCGCCTTCATGTTCCTTCCGGCCCGGTTCGGCTGGCACCGCGAGGCCCTGCTGCGCGCCGCCGCCGTGGCGTTCGGCCACCGGCTGATGATGGATGCGGTGGTTCCGGGCGGGGTTGCCGCCGATATCGTGCCCGGCGGGGCCGAGGCGATCCTGCGTGCGCTGGCGGCGCTGGAGGAAGAACTGCCGGAACTCACGCGCATCTATGGCGACTATGCGACCCTTGCCGACCGCCTGGTCGGCACCGGCGTGGTGACGCCATCGCTGGTTGCCGCCTTCGCCGCCGGCGGTTTCGTCGGGCGCGCCGCCGGGCGGGCCTTCGACCTGCGCCGCAGCCCGGGCTACCCGCCCTATGACCGGCTGGCCTTCGAGGTGCCGCTGCTGGCGGAAGGCGATGTGGATGCGCGGGTGCGCCTCCGCCTGACGGAGATCGGCGAGAGCCTGCGGCTGCTGCGGGCGCTGCTGGCGGATCTGCCGGAGGGCGGGGTGTCGGTGCCGCTGCCGCAGGCCGCGGGCGAGGCCATCGGCTGGGCGGAGGGGTTCCGCGGCGACATCTGGCACTGGCTGCGGCTGGAGGGCGGGCAGATCGCGGCGGTGTTCATGCGCGACCCGAGCTGGCTGCAATGGCCGCTGCTGGAGGCCGCCATCGGCGGCAACATCGTCGCCGATTTCCCGCTCTGCAACAAATCGTTCAACTGCTCGTATTCCGGGGTGGATTTGTAATGGTCTGGCGGCGTGTGCTGGCCACCCTGCGCCACGGCCCGGCAACCCAGCCGCCCGTCCGGCCGGACGAGGCGACGACGAAACGTCTGGCCGAGCGGCTGGAAGCGGCGGCGCAGCGCGCGCTGGGGCGCAGCCTGGCGATCCGGCAGGTGGATGCCGGCAGCTGCAACGGCTGCGAGCTGGAAATCCACATGCTCGGGTCCATTGTCTATGACCTGGAACGGTTCGGCCTGCGCTTCGTGGCCAGCCCCCGCCATGCCGACGTGCTGCTGGTGACCGGCCCGCTGACGCTGAACATGCAGGAGGCGCTGCGGCGTACCTTCGAGGCGACGCCGGACCCGAAATGGGTGGTGGCGGTCGGCGACTGCGCCATCGATGGCGGCGTGTTCAAGGGCAGCTACGCCGTGGCCGGCGGGGTGGAAGCGGCGCTGACGGTGGATCTGGTCATCCGCGGCTGCCCGCCGACGCCGGCGCAACTGCTGGCCGGCCTGCGGGCGCTGGTGGAGGCGCATGCGGGCGGAGGGACCGGTGAGAGGGCAACGATCAGCCGTGCGGATATCAGGCCGCGGTAACACCGTGCTTCGTGGCCGTCCGGGGCGCTGCCCATCGGTCCGCTTCGCGGCCCGATCCCGCCAGGAGGTTCCGCCTCCTGGACCTCCACCAGGGGCTTGACCCCTGGACCCCTCACCTGGAGCGCTCTGACCGTTTACGGTCAGAGCGCTCTAGCTCTTTGTTTTGGCGAGCAACTTCATCGGCTGGCTGTCGCCGGTCTGGCCGATGTTGCTCTAAGCAATGGGGTCAACAGGGTCACGGCCCCGTCCGTTCGTGCGCTGCCGCGGCAGCACGATGCTGGCGGCGGTGCCCGCACCGGGCGCCGACGTGATCTCCAGCCGCCCGCCCAGCCGTTCCGCCATGCGGACCGCCAGCGGCAGGCCAAGCCCCATGCCGCCGACCTGCCGCGTGAGCGACATGTCGAGCTGGCGGAACGGCAGCTTCGCCAGTCCCACCTCCTCCGCCGTCATGCCGTGGCCGTCATCGCGGACGATAAAGGCGACACTCCCCGGCGCCGTCGCGCGCGCGGTCAGGTCGATCCGCCCGCCCGGCCGCGTCGCGGCAAGCGCGTTGGCCACCAGCCGCCCCAGCGCGCCGGCCAGATGCAGCTGGTCGGTCTCCACCTCGCCGCCGGCGGCATCCAGCACCGCCAGCGTCACACCGGCCTCCTTTGCCGCCGTCAGGAAGCGCGCCTGCAACAGGGCGAGAACCTTCTCCGGCGTAACCCGCCGCCGGTGGAACGCCCGCTCGTTCGGCGGCGCCAGAAACTCGATCAGGTCGTCGGCGATTTCCTGCAGCCGCGCCCCGGCCTGCTGCACGCCACGCAGGTGGGCATTGAGCGTCCGGCGCGGGATCGACCGCGTTCCTTGCAGGATATGGGGCAGCGCCACGATCGGAACCAGCGGCGTGCGCAACTCGTGCGACAGGATGCGGGCGAGTTCCGGCGGCGTGTCGCCGAGCAGCCCCGGCAGGGTTTCCATGCCTGCGAAGCGTTCCTGCAACGCGGCATAATCGGCCCGCAGCCGTTCCAGTTCCGCCACCCGGGTGGCGTGCGCCTCGCGGCGCGCCATCGCCTGGGCGTGGGCCCGCCGCAGCACGGCGAGCGTCTCGTCGAGCACCATCGGCTTGCGCAGGAAGTCGAACGCGCCGGCGCGGACCGCCTCCACGGCGTTTTCGACATTGCCGTGTCCGGTCATCAGCACGGCCTCGATGGCATCCGCGTCGCCGCGCGCCCGCAGGACACGGTTGGCCAGGTCAAGCCCGTCCAGGCCCGGCATGCGGATGTCGGTCAGCACCACCGTGATGGCGGGATCGGCGGCGAGCACGGCGAGTGCCTGAATGCCATCGCCGGCCGTCATGACGGTTATGCCGTTCAAGGTCAGGAAGTGCTTCAGTTCCTCCAGCAAGGAAGGTTCGTCATCGACGATGAGCATCCGAAGAAGTTGCCTGCCATGGATCATGTCCGCCTCCGACAGCGTTGACACGGCGTTCGGCGTGATGTCATCCGATCGTCCTCCCTGATGAACGGCCCGCCCGGCTGTCATGACCGGAACTCGTACACGGTCCTGCCGGCTTGCCAACCGGCAATGGGCGGGCGCCCGGGACTCTGCGCAGGGTCCAACCACACCGACCCATCAGACAAAGACCTGCGGGGCACGCATCGCCGCGGGCGGTTCGAGCAGCCGCCGCGGGCCTGACGGAACGGCGGGTGATGCCGTCCGCAGGTGACGGCGGCTCCCCCCGCGGCGCCGCCAGGGATGCGCCCCGCGCTCAGCGCGCGATTTATCGATATCGCGGAAAAACGAATGGCCCAGGAAGGGAGCGTTCCGGCAAAACGCTGTCGTCGTGCGCCTTCAGGCGCGGATTCCTTCGGTGGCGGCTCGCCAGGCAGGATAAGATGGCAGCCGCCCTGTTCCGGTGAGGCATCCATGAAATGCGCCGTCGCGCTGGCTCTGATCCTTTGGCTCGCCGGTCCCGCCGCGGCCGACACGCTGCTGCATTTGTCCGACTCCGCCCGTGTGATGCTGCGCCCGGACGAACTCACCGCCGCGCTGCGCGCCGAGGCCGAGGCCGACACCGCGGCGGAAGCGCAGGCGCAGGTCAATACCGGTATCGCCCGCGCGGTCGTGCTCGCCCGCCAAACCCCGGGTCTCGCGGTAACGACCGGTGAGTATGGCGTCTGGCCCCGGTCGCAGGATGCCGGCCTCCCCGGCGCCAAGCAGGTCTGGCACGCCAGCCAGGTCCTAGGTCTGCGGGGGGGAGACGGCATTGCGCTGCTGACCCTGGTGGGCGCGCTGCAACAGCAGGGCCTGGCGGTCTCGCACCTGGAATGGCAGGTGACCCCCGAAACCGCCCGCCACGCCCGTGCCGAGGCGACCCGGCAGGCGTTGGGGGACTTGCGCGCCCGCGCCGAGGAAGCCGCCGGCATTCTTGGCCTGCGCTTCGACCGATTCCGCGAGATCTGGCTGGACCCTGCCCGCCCGTTTGCCGTGCCGGTGCAGCGGACCATGGCCGCCACTGCCGCAGCCCCGTTCCCCTCGGCCGAGGCCGAGGAAGTGCCGGTGGAGGCCAGCGTCGAGGCAGATGCGGTGTTGAAGTAATACCAGGCCGCGGGAAGCCGACCCTTCAGGCAAGCTTGAGGCGCAGCCCCAAACCCGCCCCGCGCCTGAGCGCGCCTTCGGCATGACGGGGTTTGCCCCCAGGCTCCCCACCAGGGGCCAAGCCCCTGGACCCATGCCGTGAGTAACGTGGGATCAAGCGGACCTTCCTACCGGGCGATGGCAGGTTTCCGCCCGCGCTTCGCCGGAACCTTCACCGGCGCCGAAGCCGGTGCCGCCGGCGCCGCCTTCACCGGCTCCGCCCGGCGTCCCAGCCCGATCTTCTTGGCCAGCGAGGACCGGTGCTCGGCGTAGTTCGGCGCCACCATGGGGTAATCGCGATTCAGTCCCCATTTCTCCCGGTACTGATCGGGTGTCATGTTATACGCGGTCTTGAGATGCCGCTTGAGCATCTTCAGCTTCTTGCCGTCTTCCAGACACACGATGTAGTCCGGGAATACGGATTTCCGGATCGGCACAGCCGGATCTGGCCTGGCCGGTTCTTCCGGCGTCTTGCCGAGCCCGGTCAGGGTCCGGTGTATGCTTTCGATCAGCGGCGGTACCTCGGCCACGTCGAGCTTGTTGTGGGCGAGGTGGGCGGCCACAATCTGCGCCGTCAGCCTGCGGAAATGGTCGGCCTCGGCTTCTTCTGTCATTGCGTTCAACCGTTATTGGCGGGCAGCCAGCCCAGCGCGGCTGCCATCGGAAGCATAGCACGACAAATATTCCGATTCGCGTCAAGTCATCATTGCAGGCTGATGTTGACTCTTTCAAAGCAAGCCCCGGGTTCCGCCCTGGACCCGCCACGGTTCAGTGGCGCCCTGCGCCGCATTCCTTAAGTAAAGGGCTTCCGGGCGGCCTGGTCCCTGCCGGGGTCCGGGGGAGAACCCCGGCGCACCGCCACCAGCTCGGCAAGAATAGAAAGCGCGATTTCCGCCGCTGTTACCGCCCGGATATCGATCCCCACCGGCCCGTGGATGCGCGCCAGCGCCGCAACGTCGTGGCCAAGCGCGCGCAGTCTGGCCAGCCGGGCGGCATGCGTCCGCCGGCTGCCCAGGGCGCCGATATAGAACGCCTCGCTGCGCAGCGCGCGGTCCAGCGCCGGATCGTCAAGTTTGGGGTCGTGCGTCAGCGTCACCACCGCCGTGCGCGCGTCCGGCGCCAGCGCGTCGAGCGCCTCGTCCGGCCAGTCCGTGCTGATCGTAACATCAGAAAACCGTTCCGGCTGGCTGAAGGCGCGGCGCGGATCAACCAGCGTCACCGCCAGGCCGAGCAGGGCCGCCATCGGCACCAGCGCCTGGGCGATATGCACGGCGCCCACCACCACCAGCCGCGGGGGAGGGGCGCAGGCCAGCAGGAACCAGTCGCCGTCGGCCAGCGTGACGGTGCCGGAGCGGCCGCTGCGCAGCGCCGCCGCCCCCGCCGCGCACAGCGCGGCGGGGGCGGCGAGGTCGGGCAGCAGCATCTGTTCGCCTGCCGGCAGTTTCGTCGCCAGTACAACCGGCCGTTTCGCCAGCCGCGCCGCGGTCAGCGCGGCGCGGATCTCCGGCGTCACGCAAGCGTCTCCACGAAGACCTTGATCCGCCCGCCGCAGGCGAGCCCGACCTCCCAGGCGCGTTCGTTGGTCACGCCGAACTCCAGCAGCTGCGGCATGCCGGTGGCGATGGTTTGCATCGCCGCCGCGGCGACGGCCGCTTCGATGCAGCCGGCGCTTACCGAGCCGGCCATCCGGCCGCTCGCGGTCACGGCGAACTGGCTGCCGGCCGGGCGCGGGGAACTGCCCCAGGTTTCGGTGACGGTGGCCAGCGCCACCTGCTCGCCGGACTCCCGCCAGGCGGCGGCGATGGCAAACACATCCTCGGCGTCGGTCGCGGTCACGGCAGCATCCTCCACCGCTGCATCCCCCCCGGCGCCGGCGGACGGGAGAGGCTTTCCACCAGCGCGCGCAGGCTGGACAGGTTGTGGACCGGGCGGAACTCGTCCACATGCGGCAGCATCGCGCGGATGCCCTGCGATTTTGGCGCGAACCCGTTCCAGCGCAACAGCGGGTTCAGCCAGACCAGCCGCGCGCAGGATTTGTGCAGCCGCTCCATCGCTTCCGCCAGACCCGCGGCGCCGTCGCGGTCCAGCCCGTCGGTGACCAGCAGCACCACCGCGCCCTGCGCCAGCACGCGCCGGGCCCAGCGCCGGTTGAACATGCCCAGGGCGGCGCCGATGCGGGTGCCGCCGGACCAGTCGGGCACTGCCTGCGACACCAGCTGGAACGCCAGGTCGGGGTCGCGGTGGCGCAGCGCGCGCGTAACGTTCGCCAGAAGCGTGCCAAACAGGAACGTATGCACGCGGGCGCGGTCAGTCGCGACGGCGTGCAGGAAGTGCAGCAGGATGCGGGTGTAGCCCGCCATCGAGCCGCTGATGTCGCACAGCACCACCAGCGGCGGCGGGCGGCTGAGGCGGCGGGTGGCGGCGATGTCGAGAATCTCCCCGCCCCGGCGCAGGCTGACGCGCAGCGTGGCGCGCAGGTCGGGATGCGGGCCGGACGGGTCAGGGCGGCGGCGGCGGGTGCGGCGGCAGCCCAGCGGCAGAACCAGGCGTTTGATCTCCCGCTTGGCGGCGGCGATGTCGGCCGCGCCCATCGCCGCGAAATCCATGCTGTGCAGCCGCTCGCGATCCGACGCCGTCATCGCCGCGTTGGCCGCCGCGCGGCTGTCCTGCGCGGCGCCGGGCTGCGGCGGGCCGGAAAGCGCCCCGGCCGGCGCCGGCCCGGGCGGCTGGTTTCCGCCGGCCTGCGGAGTGCGCCAGAACAGGCAGAACGCCTGGTCGAACAGCGCCTGGTGGTCGTGGCGGTGGATCAGCGTGGCGCGGAGTGCCATGCGGAACTGCGTGCGGCTGCCGATATCGACAAGCGGCACCGCCGCCAGGGCGGCCAGCAGGTCCGCCGGCCCCACCGGCAGGCCGGCGCGGCGCAGCAGGCGGGCGAAGTCGAGGATGGCGCCGGCGAGCCTGCCCCCGCCTGCCGGCGCCGCCGGGCTCACCCCGCCGCCGCGCGGGCGTCGCCCACCAGACGGGCCGCCGCCGCCCCCTTCATCCGGGCGATGTCGTCCTGGTATTTCAGCAGCACGCCCAGCGTGGCATCGACCGCCGCCGCATCGATCTCCCGGCGGTCGAGCTGCGACAGCGCCGTCGCCCAGTCGATCGTCTCGGCAATTCCGGGCGGCTTGAACAGATCCTCGCCGCGCAGCAGCTGCACGAAGGCGACGATCTGGGCCGAGAGCAGCGCCGCGACGCCGGGCGCCTTGCGGGCCAGGATCTGGCGCTCGCGCTGTGCGTCGGGGTAATCGACCCAGTGATACAGGCAGCGTCGCCGGATGGCGTCATGCACTTCGCGGGTGCGGTTGGAGGTGATGACCACCACCGGCGGCGTGGCGGCATGCACCGTGCCGTATTCGGGAATGGTCAGCTGGAAATCGGCCAGTATTTCCAGCAGGAATGCCTCGAACGGCTCATCGGCGCGGTCGAGTTCGTCGATCAGCAGCACCGCCGGCGGCAGGTCGGGGTCGATCGCCGACAGCAGCGGGCGGCGCAGCAGGAAGGCGCGGCTGTACAGGTCGCCGGCCAGCGCCTTGCCGTCCGCCGCACCGGTCGCCTCGGCGATGCGGATGGCCATCAGCTGACGGGCATGGTCCCATTCATAGGCGGCGGCGGAGAGATCCAGCCCGTCATGGCATTGCAGCCGGACCAGCCGGCGGTTCAGCCCGCCGGCCAGCACCTTGGCGAGTTCGGTCTTGCCGGTGCCGGGCTCGCCTTCCAGCAGCAGCGGCCGGCGCATGGCCAGCGCCAGATGCACGGTGGTGGCCAGCTCCAGGTCGGCGACATAGCCGCCGGCTTCCAGCAGGCAAGCCGTGTCGGCGACGCTGGCCGGCAGCATCAGAAGCCGCTGCGGGACAGCAGCGCCCGGATCAGCAAGGCCAGGCCGAGCGCCGCCGCGATCCCGAGGGCGACCCTGATGCCCGGCGGCTGGCGGCCAACGAGGCCGGCAAGCCCGTGCGGTTTCGCGGGGACCGCCGGGGCCGCGGCGACCGGCTGCTCCGCCAGCGGGGGAGCCACCAGCTCGGCGAAGCGGATGAAGAAGGCGTCCGCCATCTGCCGGGCGCTGGCATCGATCAGCCGGGCTCCGAGCTGCGCCATCTTGCCGCCGACCTGCATGCGCACGTCATAGGCCAGCAGCGTGGCGGCGCCGTCCGCGGTCAGCCGGACCTCCGCGCTGCCCTTGGCGAAGCCGGCCACCCCGCCCTGGCCCTCGCCGGAGAGGCGGTAGAAATTCGGCGGGTCGCTGTCGGCAATGCTCATCTTGCCGGTGAAGCGGGCCGAGATCGGCCCGATCCTGACCGCGACCGTCGCCTTCATCGCGGTGTCCGACAGCTTCTCCAGGCTTTCGCAGCCCGGGATCGCCGCCTTCAGCACGACCAGGTCGTTCAGGGCCTGCCACACAAGGTCGCGGGGCGCCGGAATGCGCCGCTCGCCGGCCATGTCCATGGTGTCCGCCGTTCTCCGTTGCGTGCAATTCACGTTACTTATAGGGGGAGCGGCATGCAACAACCGCTCTGGGGCCTGCCGTTTGCCGGGCTGCTGCTTACCATCGCCGTCTGCCCGATGCTGGCGCCGCGGTTCTGGCACCGGCGCATGGGCCTGATCGCCGCCGCCTGGAGCCTGGCGCTGCTGCTGCCGCTGGCGGTGCTGCGCGGGGCGGCGCCGGCCTGGCATGCCGCCTGGCACGCCGCCCTGGTGGACTACCTGCCGTTCGTCAGCCTGCTGCTGGCGCTGTTCACCGCCGGCGGCGGCATTCTGGTGGAAGGCGGCCGCATCGGCACGCCCGCCGGCAACACGGCGCTGCTGGCGCTTGGCACCGTTCTCGCCGGCGTGATGGGCACCACGGGGGTCGCCATGGTGCTGATCCACCCGCTGCTGCGCGCCAATGCCCACCGCACGCGCAAGGTCCATCTGGCGGTGTTCTTCATCGTGCTGGTGGCCAATGCCGGCGGCGCCACGACCCCGCTGGGCGACCCGCCGCTGTATCTGGGGTTTCTGCGCGGCGTGCCGTTCTTCTGGCCGCTGCTGCATCTGTCGGTGCCGTTGCTGGTGGTTGCCTTGCCGCTGCTGGCGGCCTTCTGGGCGCTCGACCATATCCTGGCGCGCGCCGAGCCGCCGCCGCCGCCGGCGCGCCGGCTGCGCGTGCGGGGGTGGCGCAACGCAGGGCTGGTCGGGCTGGCGGCGGCCACCGTGCTGGTGCAGGGGGTCTGGCAGCCGGGCGAGGCGGTGCTGTTTGGCCAGGCGATCGGCCTGGAGCGGCTGCTGGGCATCCTGGTGTTTGCCGCCATCACCCTGGTCTCGCTGGCGATCACCCCGCGCACGGTGCGGGAGCGCAACCTGTTCCGGTGGGCGCCGGTGCAGGAGGTGGCGCTGCTGTTCGCCGCCATCTTCGTCACCATCGGCCCGGTGCTGGATATGCTGGCGGCGGCGCAGGCAGGGCCGCTGGCGCCGCTGCTGGCGCTGACTTCGGATGCCGCCGGGCAGCCGTCGCGGCTGGCGTATTTCTGGCTGGCCGGCACGCTGTCGGCGTTTCTCGATAATGCGCCGACTTATCTGGTGTTTTTCAAGCTGGCGGGCGGCGACCCCGTTTTGCTGACCGGGGACGGGGCGCCGGTGCTGCTGGCGCTGTCGGCGGGAACGGTGTTCTTCGGCGGGCTGACCTATATCGGCAACGCGCCGAACATGATGGTGCGCGCCATCGCGGCGCAGCGCGGCGTTCGCATGCCCGGGTTCTTCGGCTACATGGCATGGTCCGGCGCGCTGCTGTTACCGGTGTTCGCCCTGCTGAGCATTTTGTTGTTTTCATAACGGAGACGCCGCCATGACCTACCTGGTCGCCGATGATCTTCCCGCCGAACCTGCCGGCATCCGCTTCCGCCGCCTGCTGGAGCGGCCGGACATCCTGCAGATCCCCGGCACCCATAACGGCATGGCCGCGTTGCAGGCCCGCAATGCCGGGTTCGAGGCGCTGTACCTGTCCGGCGCGGCGATGAGCGCCTCGATGGGCCTGCCCGATCTGGGCGTGATCACGGTCGATGAGGTCGGTTTTTTCGTCCGCCAGGTTGCCCGCGCCGCCGCCCTGCCGGTGCTGGTGGATGGCGACACCGGCTACGGCGAGGCGCTGAACGTGATGCACATGGTGCGCAGCTTCGAGGATGCCGGCGCCGGCGCGGTGCATATCGAAGACCAGCTGCTGCCGAAGAAATGCGGCCATCTGAACGACAAGAATCTGGCCGACGCGCGGGACATGGCGGCGAAGGTGGCGGCCGCCCGGCGCGCGCGCCGGCATTTGGTCATCATCGCCCGCACCGATGCCGCCGCCAGCGAGGGGATCGACGGCGCGGTCGCCCGCGCCCGGCTGTATATGGAAGCCGGCGCCGACGCGATTTTCCCCGAGGCGCTGCACAACCGGGAGATGTTTCTGGAATTTGCCCGCCGCATGCCGGGGGTGAAGCTGCTCGCCAATATGACCGAATTCGGCCGCACGCCATTCTTCACCGCCGCCGAGTTCCAGGAAATGGGCTACCGGATGGTGATCTGGCCGGTGTCTTCGCTGCGCGTTGCGGCGAAGGCGCAGGAGGAGTTGTTCGCCTCGATCCGCGCGCATGGCGGCACGCACAGGCTGGTGGAGCGGATGCAGACGCGGGCGGAGCTGTATGCCACCATCGGCTACCATGATTACGAGGCGTTGGATGCGTCTATTGTTACGACGGTGATTCCGGGCGATGCCGGTTGAAGGAAGCAAGGCCAAGGCGCTGCCCCGGACCCGCCCCGCGCGGAGCGCACTTCTTGTTGCCATTTTTTAATAAAACGGGTCCAGGGGCTTTGCCCCTGGTGGGGGTCCAGGGGGCAAGGCCCCCTGGTGGGATCGGGCCGCGAAGCGGACCGATGGGCAGCGCCCCAACGCGGCGATGAACCGCCGCCCGGCAGTATTCCTCGACCGCGATGGCGTGCTGATCGAGGACACGGGTTACCCGCACCGCCCGGCCGAGGTTCGCTGGATGCCGGGGGCGGCGGAAGCGGTGCGTCGTCTGAACGAGGCGGGCCGCTACGTCTTTGTCGTGACCAATCAGGCCGGCGTGGCGCGCGGTTTGTATGCCGAGGCGCAGGTGCATGTCCTGCACGGCTGGATGGCCGGGCGGCTGGCGGAGGCCGGTGCGCGGATCGATGCTTTCGCCTATTGCCCGCACCATCCCGAAGCAGTGCTGCCCGCCTACCGGCGCGATTGCCGCCGCCGCAAGCCGCGGCCCGGCATGATCGAGGATCTGCTGGCGGCCCGGCCGGTCGAGGCGGCGCGGTCGTTTCTGATCGGCGACCGGGAGACCGACATTGCTGCCGCTGCGGCGGCCGGGATTGCCGGATATCTGTTTCAGGGCGGCGATCTTGCGGTGTTTCTGGATCGGCTGCTGGCCAGGTGAGACCAGGGCAGCGTTCTGGCTTGCCAACTGTCTCAGTGGTTGGCCGATTTCATTCCGAAG
>Ga0326727_10013099_pt1 | contig 18590 bp, 12 predicted proteins | sample MB2enrmetagenome_FD_207643 | JGI IMG/M metagenome (GOLD analysis project Ga0326727, IMG submission 207643) | Lab enriched peat soil microbial communities from McLean, Ithaca, NY, United States - MB29MY | ecosystem: Environmental > Terrestrial > Soil > Wetlands > Peat | place: USA: New York...
CCGAAAGCGTCGCGGGAAAGTCGTCCACAAAGCGGATATGCTCTGGAATTTTGAAGTAGGCGATCTGCCCCTGGCACCAGTCGCGGATCTCGGCCTCAGTGGCTTCCTGTCCCGGCCGCAGCCGCACCCACGCCACTACAATCTCGCCCAGCCGCGCATTGGGGATGCCCACCACCTGCACCTCGTTCACTTTAGGGTGCGTATAGAGGAACTCCTCCACTTCGCGCGGATAAATGTTTTCACCGCCGCGAATGATGATGTCGCGCGCCCGGCCCGTAAGGTGGATGCAGCCATCCTCGTGCATGATGCCCAGGTCGCCAGTATGCAGCCAACCGTCGGCGTGTACGGCCTGCGCTGTTGCTTCAGGATCTCCATCGTAGCCCTTCATCACCAGGTAGCCGCGCGCGCACACCTCGCCTTGCGCGCCGATCGGCACAGTTTCCCCCGAATCCGTGGAGACGATCTTGATCTCCGTCTGCGGCATCGCCCGGCCCACGGTATTGACGCGGATTTCGATCGTGTCGGCGGCGTCGCTCATGGTCGACACCGGCGAGCTCTCTGTCTGTCCGTAGGCGATTACCAGTTCGCGGCAGTGCATCTCCTCCAGCACGCGCTTCATCAGCTCCACCGGGCAGGGCGCGCCGCTCATCATGCCGGTGCGCAGGCTCCGCAGGTCGTAGCTCGGAAACTCGGGCAACGCCATCTCCGCCACATACATGGCCGGCACGCCGTAAACCGACGTCGCTCTCTCGTCGTGAATGGCCTTCAGCGTGGCCCGTGCATCGAAAGTCCAGTTAGGCAGGATCAGCGCTGCGCCGCTATTCAGCGCGCTCATGGTCCCGATCACGCATCCATAGCAGTGAAACAGCGGCACCGGCACGCAGATGCGGTCCTGTTCGGTATAGTGAAATCCCTGCGCCAGGAACTGCCCATTGTTCACAACGTTATGGTGCGTCAGCATCACGCCCTTGGGCAGTCCCGTGGTTCCGCTCGTGTACTGGATGTTGGCCACATCGTCCACGGCTACGCTTTGTGGCAACTGCCCCGGGGCATCGAGCAGCTCCGGCCACTCCGGCCCGTCAAAATAAACAGTGTGCTCCAGCTCGAGCGTGAGCCCATGACGCGCGCGGCCCAGAATCTCTTCGTAATCCGCCCGCTTGTCGGTGTGCCACAGGAACAGCGCCTTCATCCGCGACCGGCGAAGCGTGTGCTGCAGCTCGTGGGAGCGGTAGGCCGGGTTCACGTTGACCAGCGCCACCCCGGCGCGGGCGCAGCCCATGTGCATCATGACCCACTCGATGCAGTTGGTGGACCACAGGCCCACCCGGTCGCCCTTGCGGATGCCCAGCGACCACAGGCCCAGCGCCACGCGATCGGCCTCGCCGCTCAGCTCCGCCCAGGTCAGCCGGCGCCCCTGGTGGCGCGACACCACTGCGGGCCGGTCGCCGAAGCGCTCCGCCGTCCGGTGCAGCAGGTCGCCAATAGTAAGTTCCAGCAGCGGACGGCTCGGCCCGCGCGCGTAACTCAGCGTTGCAACGTTCTTATCGACAGGCATAGTGCAGGCATGAATACAACCAACGGAGTGTACACCTCCGCGCCTGGCGGGAAACTGTGACCCGGCACACACAAAACTGGGGTCTATCTCGCCGCCAGGTTCCAGCCCGCGATGCAACAAGACTACGCAAGACCGATCCCTCCCGCATCCGCCGCAACAGAATCAAGGCTTTATGATGGTCTCGGCGGAGGAGGTCTCTCTTGAAGCTGCTTGCGAAATTCAACCTGGTGCTCATCCTGGTATTCGGGCTGGGCATGCTGCTCATCTCCCACTACGCTTACAGCTTCCTCATGGCCGACGCGCGCCAGCAGGTGCTGCAGCAGGCCGAGCTGATGGCCGCCAGCGCCAGCGCCACGGAAAACTACACGGTCGAAAAAGTCAGCCCCATCCTGGAGCACACGCCGCAGCACAGCAGCGGCTTTCTCGCCCAGACCATCCCCTTCTCGGCGGCCACCGTCACCTTCAAATACCTTCGTGCCACATATTCCGATTACGGACTGCGCGAAGCCGCGCTCAACCCCACCAACCTCGATGATCGCGCCACCGAATGGGAGGTCGACCTGATCAACTACTTCCGCGATCACCCCACCGAGACTCGCTATATCGGCGAACGCAGCACGCCCACCGGCCCCGTGCTTTACTTCGCTAATCCCGTGGTGGTCGCGCAAGGCTGCCTGCAGTGCCACAGCCAAGTCGGTATCGCGCCCAAAGCCATGATCCGCCACTATGGATCGGATCACGGCTTCGGCTGGAAACAGAACGAAATCGTCGGCGCGCAGATCGTCTCCGTGCCCATGTCGGTGCCCATCGCCATGGCTGACAAGGGCTTCCGCGACCTGCTCTTCATCCTGGGCGCCATCTTTCTGCTCACCATCGTCCTCATCGACGTGGCCATGTACTTCATCGTGATTCGCCCCTTGCGCCGCGTCTCGAGAAATGCCGACATCGTCAGCAAAGGCGAGATCGATCTGCCGCCGCTGGAGATCAAAGGCAAGGATGAGATCGCCGAGGTAACGGCTTCTTTCAACCGCATGCAAACCAGCCTCATCAAGGCTTTTGAGATGCTCAACGGCTGAGAGTCAGCGAGAATGCGCAGTCCGGGGGAGGCGAGGGTCCTCATCCTCGCACTGAGCGGAGCCGGGGCTGGAAACGTGATTAGGGCTGTTGGCAACAAGGCAGCCCCGCTTCCCAATAGACCCTATCTTGTTGCCATGGTCTCAACACCGGCTATGCCTTTGGTCATTGCGAAACGACCAAGGAAGCACCTTTTTCTACGGCGGCATGCATGCGCCGCACCGCGTCCACGATCAGCTCGGGCTGATCCTGTTGAATCATGTGATTGCTGTCATTCGCCACCATCAGGATGCTGTCGGTCGAGAGAGCAGCTAATTGCGACTGGCCATCGCTCCAGTTCTTCTCCAGCACCGCAAAAGGTCCTGGAAACGGCTGTCCGTGAGTAATTACGATGACCGGCAGAGAGCCGAGGCTTCCCGCGCTCTTTGAAGCTCTCATCGATGTGGGGACACGCTCCAATGAGGCAAGATCGTCACACAGAGACGAGTATTCAGCAGGCCTTGCGAGCCAAAGCCCAATGCGGTCGAGAGGTACCCAGTGGCGGAGCAGACGCAGCATCCCGAATCGGGCGGCAAGCCCGACCACCCTGTTCGTCGCCCTCGCCTTTGAATAGAAAGCGAGGACCTCACTTCGAAAGATCGAAGACTCCTCGGGTGTGTCTACCAGAACAAGACCCGCGACTTCGCCCGGATATTCGCGGACGTAGTCTCGAACGATGAGCCCACCGTAGGAGTGGGCCACTAAGATGAATGGGCCTTGGACTTGAGCCCGGGACAGAAGTGTGTGCAGTTCCCGGGCCCGGTCTTCGATAGTCCTGCCGGGGGGGCCTGGCTCACTCCACCCGTAACCGGCGCGGTCGTATGTGCATACCTGGGCAAACTTCGCAATCTCTTCCTGCACAGGCCACCAGAATTTCGAAAGCCCGCCCGCGCCCTGCTCGATGACCACAACCGGGCCGGCACTCCCCTTGCAGAGAAGATGAAGCATGTGGTCTCCCACGGAGATGAGACGTCCGGGTGCGGGACTCAGACGGACATCTCTTCGCGCGCCTGTCCATTGATAGAGATAGCAAACGGCCAGCAGCAGCGATAGAAGCAGGAATGCGCAGCCAGCGTAGAGTTGCCAATGGTTGAACATAAGACTAAAATAATACTAGGATGCATAAAATGCAAGCTTGTATTTTTGGAGAAAGCGATGAACAGAGCCGTTGAAAGACCGGCGCGCTCGCCTGAGGGCGGAAAACGGGCGCGCACAAGGAAGAAACTGATTGAGGCGGCTGCTGCGGTGATTGGAGAAAAGGGCTTCGATCGTGCCTCGCTCGAGGATATTGCCGCGCGGGCAGGGATGACGCGCGGAGCGGTTTACGGCAACTTCAAAAACAAGGAGGAGTTGTTCCTCGCTCTCATTGAGACCCAATGGAAACCGATTGTTCCTCCTCTCGAGCCCGGAGCCGGCTTGAAAGACCAGATGCGTATCGTCGGCAGGACGGTCGCCAGAGTGGCAAGCGAGCGCAGGCGGTATGCTGCCATAGCGACGGCATTTCAGCTCTACACGCTTACGCACGCTCCGATGCAGGCAAAGCTGACGGAGAAGAACGCAGCCGTCTATCGCCGGATCGAAAAGGAGTTAGTCAAGGCGATACCAGCGAAGAGTTTCCCTATGCCGGCAAAGCAGTTTGTGCGCGTGCTGGATGCTGTCACCACGGGCCTGCTCTTTACGTATTTCCAAACGCCGGAGCTGATAACGGAGGATGTGTTTGTGGCCGCCTTTGAAGCATTGGCCCGATAAAGATATGCAGCTTCGGCCAGTCAGCTGTTGAATCGGCAGCTTGGCCATGGACGCAATTAGCGCAGGCTCGAGCCCGGAGAAACGCTCCGTGCTCCATCCTTTCGCCCTCTTTCCGGCGCGTTGGTGGAAAACCACAAATCCCGACAGACCGGCCGCTATTGCCTCTTCGACCTTAGAAACGCAGCCCTGTCCGTATCCGAGCCGATGTGTTTGGCCGCTTCGCGATAAATCGTGTCCATATCGTCGGTCTGCGCGGCCAGCTTCCTCACAATGATCTTCGCCACCGGCCCGATAAACACCGCCAGCTTGCGGCTCACGTCCTCCAGCGGCAGGTTGGGCAGGCTGCTGCCCGAGGGCGTCTTCTGCTGCGACAGCGACCGGCCCGACGGCGTTGAACTCATCGCCTCTGGCTTCGGCAGCGGCAGTGTCACGGCCGTCTCCTCCAGCTCCCGGCCTGACTGCGCCTGCTGCAATGCAACCAGAAACTCTTCTGCAGATGCGAAGCGGTCCGCCGGGTCCTTGGCCAGCGCCCGCATCACCGCGTTGGAGATGGCCGCCGGCACCAGCGGCGCCACCTGGTGAGGCGCGGCGGGCACCTTTTCCATGTGGCCCAGCATGATCGCATAACTGCTGGTTCCGGTGATGGGCAGCGTCCCGGTCAGCAGCTCGTAGAGCGTTACGCCGACGGAATAAATGTCGGAGCGCGGCGTCGCCTTCTTGCCGCTCACCTGTTCCGGAGACATGTAATTCAGCGAGCCCATAAGGTAGCCGGCGCCGGTAAGCTCGCTCGATTCCTCCCGCAACGCGATGCCGAAATCCAGTAGCTTCACCACCCCGCCCTCGGCGATCATGATGTTCGAGGGCTTGATGTCCCGGTGCACCACGCCCAGCCGGTGCGCGTAGACCAGCGCCTGCAGCACCTGCGTGGCAATGTCCAGCACCTCGGGCAGCGTCAGCGCCGCCCTGCGCCGCCGCTCGCTCAACGTCTCGCCGTGGATCAGCTCCATCACCATGGCCAGCTGGTTCTCGTGGTAGAAGGCGTTGTGCAGCGCGGCGATATGCACGTGGTTCAGCGCCGCCAGCGTCTGCACCTCGCGGCGAAACCGCTCCACCATCTCCGGCGTGCCCGACTGCTCCGGAGACAGGATCTTCATCGCCTCGCGCCGCGCCGAAATTAGATGCCGCACCTCGTAGACCACTCCCAGACCGCCGGCCCCGAGCCTGGCCACAATCTCGTAGTCCCCAATTCGCTGCCCCGGTTCAAACGCCATAGGTTCCATTATGATGCGCAGCGGGCGAGTGGCCGATGGAAGTCACTTTGGCCCCTCATCCTCTCCCGGCTGATACCACGGCACATCTCGCTGCGGAAACAGCCCCGGCGACTTCGCCAGCAGGTACGAGAGCACCCGGTTGGCGATGCGAACAGAGTGCTCCACCTCGGCGTCCCACTCCGTCTGTGAGGCGGTCGTCTCCGCATCCCGCGGCCACCGCGCCGTGCGGATCGCCAGCACCAGGCTGCTGGCGATCACCAGCGTCGGCCCCAGCCGCGCAAAATCCACTTGCCTGTGCACCCCGCCCACCTGCATCGTCCCAGTATAGGCGAATAAAAGGAGAATATTTGCCGCGAAGCTGTGAAGAAAAACATTGAACGGGCGTGAACTGGGGCTTACTGCGTCAGCTCCTCCGTCATCACCGCCCCGCCCATCGCAGCCACCACCGACGACACCTTCACCACCTTGTGCGAGTCTTTCGCCACCCAGATCGTCTTCTTGTCCGGGCCTCCGTCGGCTGAGGTGATTTCCACCCGGTACGCGTCGAATTTCCCCGCCGGCACGGTGACGCTCTCCACGCCCGCCACGCTCAGCTGCTGCAGCTTGACCTTCTGCGCCTGGAGATCGAAGTTGCGGAAGGTTGCCGTGTAGCCCTCCGCCAGCGGCAGGCTCGCGATCGCCTGGTCGCCGCCGGCGCCATCCGCATACAACGGTCCGCCCAGGTCGGCGGCAATGGGCCGCTCCTGGCCGTTCATGTTCATCTTGCCCGCTGCCTTGTCGCTGGCGAAATCCACGGCAATGGACACGGGCCCCTGAGTCAGGTTCCGCTTGCGCAGAATCAACGTGGTCTTCTCGATGGTTGAGGTATCGGTCGCCGTGCCTCCGGGCGTCTCCATGGTGTTGATGGCCGTCCATGAGGCTTCACTGTCAGAGATGGTTGTGGAGACTTTTAAGCTCATCTTCTGCGCGCCCATTTCAACTGTTACCTGGTAAGGGTAGGTGCCCGGTTGCAGCTCCATGGCCGGCTTGGGCACGCCCACAGCGGTGGCATCCAGCTTCTTGGTCAGCACCACTGTCTTGGGATCGACGGTGATCTCCTTCAACCGCGCCACCGACTCCGGCGAGCCGCCGTCCTGGAATCTGCCGCCCAGGTGCGCCGCCAGAAACTTCTCTGAGGCCATGAAGAGCGCCAGGTTGTTGATGGGCCGGGCGAAGCCGTGGCCCTCATCCGGCGCCAGAATGTACTCCACGGGAAAGCCACGATCCCGCAGCGCAATGACAATCTGTTCGGCTTCGCGCCGGTTCACCCGCGGGTCGTTGGCTCCCTGCGCCACCAGCAACGGCGTCTTGATCTTGTCAACGGAGTTGATCGGCGAGCGCTCCGCCAATTCGGCTTTGCCTTCCGGCGTGCTCACATCGCCCATGCGCAGGGCAAACGTCTTGCGGGCCGATTCCCAATAAGGCGGAATCGACTCCATCAGCGTAATCAGGTTCGAGGGGCCCACAATGTCCACTGCCGCCGCGTACAAGTCTGGCGTGAACGCGACCCCGGCCAAGGTGGCATAGCCGCCATACGAGCCGCCCGTGATGCCCACACGCTTGGGATCGGCAATGCCCTCGGCGATCAGGTACTTCACGCCCCAGGTAATGTCGTCCTGCATCTTGCGGCCCCATTCAAGGTTGCCTGCATCCAGATACTTTCTGCCATAACCTGTCGAGCCGCGGAAGTTCGGTTGCAATACCGCATACCCTCGATTGGCGTAGAACTGCGCGAGGGAGTTATAGCCCCATTGGTCGCGTCCCCAGGGTCCGCCGTGAGGAAGAAGCAGAGCCGGCAGATCTTTGGCCGGCACACCTCTGGGCAGGGTGAGATAGGCGGGAATTTCCAGGCCGTCCGACGATTTGTAGGTCACCGGCTTCATCTCCGCCAGTTCCTCGCGCGGCAGCTTCTCCCGGGTAACGTATTGCGGCGTCAAGGTGTGGGTCTTGCGGTCGAAGATGAACGTCTCGCCCGGTTCGGTGTCGCCGGTCACCGTCACCAGCCAGGTCTTCTCGTCCCGAGTACGCGACGTTACCAGGATGTCCTTGCCTTTGAAGTGACGTTCGAGCCAGTGGTTGTCGTCGCCGAACGCCTTCTGCTGGAAGTAAGCCTTGGCGCGGTCGTAGAAGTAGTAGGTCTCCACCAGCTCATCGGTCGATTCTGAGAAAAGCGCGCCGCCCAGGTCCACCTTGCCCAGCGGATCGGAATCCACCAGCTCCGTCTTGCCCGTGGCCGGATCGAACAGCACCAGCGAAATCAGGTTTGCGTCCTTGTTGGTCTCCATGTACACGCGGGCGCCATCGGTGTGGAAGTGCAGCGGATTGCAGGTCTCGAACACTGTGCACGAATACACTTTGGTCATCTTGTCGGCATCCACGCGCAGAATCTCGGTGTCGCCGTTGTCCGCATTGCGGATCGCCAGCCGCAACTGGCCCTTCAGGTCGAAACTCCAACCCACCGCGCGATCGGTGTTCTTGCGCATCAGCGTCTTCTCGCCGGTGGAGATTCTCAGCTTGTAAAGGTCGTGCCACGCCTTGTCGCGGTCGTTCAATCCGATGTAGACGATATCCGGGTCGCTCTTGGGCACGTCGTAGAGCAGCACCCGCACGCCTTTCAGGCCGGTCAGGTCGCGGGAAGGCGGAGCGTCCGCGCCCGCCGCAGGCTTGGCCGCCGGATCGACCGCGTACACGTTGAAGTTTTCATCGCCATCGTTGTCCTTCACATAGAGAATGGCTTTGCTGTCGCGGGTCCAAAGATAGCCGGCAATGGGCCGCTTGCTCTCAGTGGTCAGCAGCCGGGCGGCGCTGAAGGGCTCGCTGACACCCTTTACGTACACATTGCGGGTGTCCTTCCAGGGCTTCAAGAAGGCGAGGTACTGGCCGTCGGGAGAAAGCTCGGCGGCCGCAATCTCCGGGTTGCCGAAGATCAGCTCGCGATCGATTAGCGGCGGCAGGCCGCCTTGCTTTTTGTCCTGCGCTCCGGCGATCGAAGCGAGCAGCGAAAGGCACATGAAGCCAAGCAGGAGGGTTTTCATAAACGAGGGGGCCCTTTCTTGTGCGGATTTCAGCGCGACTGGGATTCGCGTTTGAGGATCGGAGGGATTCTACGCCTGCGGGCGAGCTGGCTCCAACAAGACCGGATGAAACTCGCGCTTTAGAACAAGGCTGTCATCCTGAGCGAATCTTGGCGCGCGTTTTGCGCCAACCCTAGTCAAAGGACCCAGGTTTTTGTCGGCCCGCCTAGTTCCGGCTGCGCATTTTGGCAAGCAGCCGCAGAATCTCAAGATAGAGCCAGACCAGCGTCACCATGATGCCGAAGGCGCCGTACCACTCCATATACTTGGGAGCGCCCACCTGCACGCCTCTCTCAATGAAATCGAAGTCCAGCACCAGGTTCAGCGCCGCGATCCCCACCACGATCAGGCTGAAACCGATCCCGACCACGCCCGAGCCGTTGATGGAAACAAAGTGGACGCCGAAGAAGCCCAGCACCATCTCGAGGAGGTAGAAGACCATCACGCCGCCGGTGGCCGCAATAACGCCCATGCGAAACTTCTCTGTCACCTTGATCCATCCCGAGCGATAGGCCAGCAGCAGGACGAAGAGCGTGCCAAAGGTCAGGCTCACTGCCTGCATCCCGATGCCCGGATAGCGCGCGTCGAAGACCGCGGACAAGCCGCCGAGCGCCAGCCCTTCCAGCAGCGCATAGGCAGGCGCGGTCACCGGCGACCACGCCTTCTTGAAGATGGTCACGAGGGCGAAGATGAACCCGCCGATCATGCCGCCGATCATCAACGGCGCCACATCCGCCATGTCGTGCGACTGCAGGAACAGGTGCCACGTCCAGGCGGCGGTCGCAATGGCGCACACCAGCAGGATGCCGGTCTTGTTCACGGTGCCGTTCAGCGTCATCCGGTTGGCCACATCGATCAGGCCACCGTACTGGCTGCCGGAAAGGCCGTCAAACGTCTTCTCGCCCAGTGCGGGGTTGGATGTCTTCATCAAAGCCATGGTCTTCTCTCCAGGTCGCAAATCCGTGCTGTTCGGGCGTCCTGGGTTTGCGGGGAACAGGCGCCCTGTTTCAATTCTAGACTGCCACGGCAAGCCACGCTGTTTACCATCCCCGGCGTCGGCATAATCCCCTTGCGCCGGCCTGCTCCCAACCGATCAGAATGTGAACTTCGACCCAAACTGGAACTGCCTCGGCGTATTCACGTCGGAGGTCACTTGGCCGAAGCCCGCCATGCTCGCCGCATTGGTGGGCTCGTACCAGAACACATTCGGATATCCGAACTGAACCGAGTTCGTGAAGTTGTATACGGATGCCTCGAAGCGCAGATCCCGCTCCTTGGCAAGATGAAATGTCTTGTACATAGAGACGTCCAGATCGTGCGCGCCATCGGTGCGTACGCCGGCCAGGAATGCCTGAGCCGTTCCAGGGGCAAGCGGGTTTGTGGGCGTGGAAAAGCACGTCCAGTTGAACCACTCATTGGCCGAGTGCGGTGCGCCCTTGCCGGGATTGCAGTCCTGATTCACGCGCTGCAGGAAATACGGATCGGTTGTGTTGGGGCTGTTGACGGTGGGCGATGCCACGGGCACCCCGGTGCTAAGGTAGACGATGGTGTTCACCGTCCACCCGCCCAGCGCGGCATTGGCCACTCCGCTCAGATCGAGCGCCCGGCCCTTGCCTACGGGCAGATCGTACGATACCTGCCAGCTGAACTGATACTTAACGTCCTGCGGGCTCAGGGAGTGCTCCAGGCTCAGGTTCTTCCAGTCCTGCGGCGCTCCCGCATGATAGCCGACAAAGGCCAGCGGCGGCGCGGAATCGTCGGTCATCAGCTTGCCCCACGTAAAGCTCGCCAGAGTCGTGAAGTGGTGGGTCATCCGCTTCTCGATCTTTGCCTGCAGCGAGCTGTATTCGGAATCGCCTCCCGGATAGCCGTTCACCAGAACGCCGTTGCCCGCTCCGTAGTTGCCCGTGCCAAATTGCGGATATGGCTGCAGTGCCACCCAGAGCGGCACCGTAGACGATCCATAGTTCGAATTCGTGGGCGGCTGGATCGCCGCCCATTGGTTCGGCACCAGGCTGCAACTCGCGTCCTGAACCACGCACAAGGCAGCCCCATACTTCTGGATCGTACCCAGGGGCAGCTGATTCAGATCGGCCGAACCCAGGGGCAGAAACAGCCCTCTGCTGCCCACATATGCGGCGCTCAAAATAGTCTCGTGCGGGAATTCATACTCAAAACCAAAATTGAGGTTATAGGTCGTCAACGTCCGCGGCGAGTGCAGCACCGTGTTCAGGGTCGAGCCCAGATAGGTCTCCGGGCCTAGCGTTGCGCCCGTGGGTTTGACTACTCCCGCGGGAAATGGATTGCTCAGCGGATTGTTGATGATGGTGTTGCCGTCGGCGTTGTAGTTGGTGGCATTCCAGGCGCTGGTCGATGTGAACCCGTCGCTGTCCTGGAAGGTGTTGGCGACCATCTCCGTGCTGGGGCCGTAGTAGATTCCACCTGCCCCGCGGATCACCGTGCGCTTGGCTGGCTGCCACGCGAAACCCGCCCGGGGAGCAAAGTTGGTTAGATTGGTGGTATAAGGCGAACGATGACTGCTGCTCGCGAACACCGCTCCGCCAGTCAGAGGTATGTTAGCGGCAGAGAACTTCAGATCCGGATCGAAATACTCCAGGCGGTTATGGCGCTCGTTGCGCGGGCCGAAGATATCCCAGCGAAGCCCCAGATTCAACGTCAACGCGTGGGTCAAATGGTAGGTGTCCTGGACAAATGCCGCGTAATACGGGTTGCTTTCCGCGGCGAAGATATCCTCGGTGAAGTTCGTCGATTCGTTGCCTGGAGCCTCGCCGATCCCCAGAAGGAAAGACGCGAAATCGCTGCCGCTTCCGTCCGTCGCAAAGGTCGTCGAACTGGTGCCCGTCGTGTCGAAATCGTACGAGCCTGCCGGCGCTGGCGGCTGCCCCACATTCATGAACTTCTTTTGATATTCAAAGCCGGTGCTGAGCTCATGTTTTCCCACAACATTGGTATAAGTCGCGCTGGCATCGCTGTTCTCGCTGGCAAAGATGAACGTGTTGTAGTTTGTCGTTCCTCCTATCGCGCTGGTGTTGGTAAACAGGATGGTTGGGGCCTGGTGGTATAACACGTCGCTCGCCAGCGCCTGGGGGAATCCTAGCTTAGAGATGTCGAATCCATTCTGGCTCGGATCGCCCGTCTGGTTCTCGTAGTGGCGCGTGAAGGAATACCGCAACTGCAGCACCGACGTCGCGCTCAGCGTGTAGTCGTCTGCCAGCAGGATGTTCCGCCCATTGGTGATGTTCTGCCAATAGAACGGGTCCAGGTGCCCGCTGCCGTAGAGGTTGGCGTCTGAGAAAAAGAGCCGGTCGAAGGAGAAGCGCGCAAACAGGCGCTGCTTTTCGCTCAGGTAATAATCGCCGCGAATGTCGAACTTCTGAGCCTTGTTTGGGTCCAGGCCCGAGCCGAAGTAATTGTTGATGTGATAGGGGCCTGTTCCCGGTTGATTCGGCGCCGGCAGGGGAAACTGGGCGAGGAAATTCTTCGCCACCGGATCGAAATCTCCGCTGGGAATCTGGTTCTTGTAGAACGGCTGCCGGACGCCCTTGACGTCGGCTACCAGCGGGTTGTACACGGTGAAATTAGCCGCGTCCGCCGAAAAGTCTCCACCCAGCTCCGCCGCGGTGGGAACCGTGTAATAGCCCGATTCAAAGCTGGCCTGCTGGGTCGCTTCATAATCCGCAAAGAAGAAGAGCTTCTTGTGCAGAATGGGTCCGCCAATCGCGCCGCCCTCCTGGTAGCGATGAAACGCGGGCGTCTGGTCGGGCTGGCCTGCTCCCAGCTGCGTCTGTTTGTTAAAGTAGTCGTTGGCGCCCAGCGTATCGGGCCGGATGTACACAAATCCATCCCCATGGAACTCGTTGCCCCCGGATTTGCTGACCAGGCTGATCACTCCCGCGCCGCCGCTCTGGTAGGTTGCCGGCGCGTTCTGGGTCTCCACCCGGTACTCCTCCACGGCGTCCTCTGGAATCTGCATGGCCGGGATGATGCTGGCGGTATTGTTTTCGGCAATGCCGATGGGGCTGCCGTCAACCATGTAGTACACCGAGCCTTGCAGGGCTCCATTGATGGTGTAGGCCGACACATCCACTCCCGGCCGCTCGCCGAAGATGCCCGGCGTATCGGAAGCATTGGGCGTGCCGTTGGTGGGCAGAACGCCGGCGCTCAGCTGCACCAGCTGATAGACGTCGCGGGTCAGCAGCGGCACCCGGTCGATGACCTCGGCGGAGATCAGCTGCCCGACGGTGGAGTTGTTGGTCTCCGCCAGGTCGACCGAACCCGTCACCGTCACCACCTCGCTTACGCTGCCCACCCGCAGCGTGATATTCACGGTGGTCACCTGGTCCACGCTCACCGTCACCTTGTCCTGCGCGACGCTTTCAAATCCCTTCATGCTGGCGGTCACTTCATATGCGCCCGGTGAAAGTGACACGAACGAATACAGGCCGGCTGCCGTGGATATGGTGGATTCTTCCACTCCGGTTGCGTGGTTGAGGGCCGTCACTTTGGCTCCGGGAATAATGGCGCCGGTTGGATCGGCCACTAGGCCATTGATGCCGCCTCTGCCGGCCTGGGCATTTGCGATCGTTCCCGCGCCAGGCGCCAGAAACCACGCCAGGAGGACAAGCCCCATCGTTGCGCAACGCGCTGCATTGTTTTTCATTGCTCGCTCCCAGCTCAAATATAGATACTTGAGCGCTATACGTTATCTGCGAAGCACATGCTATGTTCCGCCCTTTACCCTGTCAAGGGCAAGCGGCGCAGGCCGAATTCGGCGCCTGCGGCGGTCTACTCTCCATGAGATGAGGTGCTTAACCGCTGTCACCATCCAGACGGCTCGTGTGGCCAGGCACTGCATGCGCAAACCGCATTCATCGTTTGACATGCCTGCTTTTTTCGGGCTACCCTACGGCAAATAGCTCTTCCCTTGGGGGTTATCTATGTCCGTTAGAACTATGGGTATCGTAGTCTGCGCTCTTTTTGCGCTCTTGCTCGGAAGCGCGCCTCTCCGCGCCATGCAAATGGCAAACCCCGGCATCGAACAGCAATCCGAACCGGCTCAGCACGAGGATGGCCCGCAGGCCAATAGCCCGGATCTTGGCAACTACGTTTCCCGGGATCTGGACGATGCCGAATATGCGTTCGTGCGCGCCCACCTCAATAAGCTGCCCGATGCCATGAAACAGAAGATCCTGCGCACCGATCTCGAGCACTTCGACATATTCTTCGTGGATGGAACTACCGGGGCAGTTCACGCCAACCGGCCCGACCTCGCCGGCGGCCTCACATTCAATCCGGACGCGCCCTTGCCTGGCGATGAGTACCCCGGAGAACTGCTCGCGACTCAGGGGGACATTCCAGAGGACAATTCTGTTCCGCAGACCACTTCCTGTGGCAGCATTCCTTTCCCAGGATGTACCGCGGGTGGGGGACCCTATCGGCGAATCTTCACCACCCCTGTTACGGCTGAGGTCACTTGCCCTTCCGGCGTCGTGCGGCCTTGCACCGGAACCTACGCGCACACCACGAATACCGGATACTACGTCGGAGGTACTGTCACTACCGCATGCAATGCCGGAAGTCTCATCCATTCAGCTAAGCAGGAAGATGGCGGCTACTCCTTCCTTGGAGGCTGGAGCGCCACTCCGAAAGAAAAAGGGAGCGATATCGACGCGGGACTTCACTTTCACGAAGTTACGGCCTACCTGGATGAGTACTACACCTTGTTTATCAAGATACCGGGGTACAGCACGATCGAGATCACCAAGAGCACGGATCCCCCGGGGGATCGTACGCCAGCCGACATCGACTGCGGCAAGGAGACCCAGATTGAATTCCGCGTTGCCCCCTGGCCGCTTGACTTTGGCGATACGCCGGAGTGCAAGGGTTCGGCAACCGTTCCGCTGGCCTACATGGTCAAGGCATGCCAGACCGTTGCCTTCATCGCCGAGCGCGGTTTCGGCGGCGTCGGCTCGCAATACAACGAGCAGGCCATCGTCTGGGTCGCGCCCAGCGTCACATTTGGCGGTTGGGGAACCCTGGCCACATCCACGCAGGGGGTTTCCTGGGGTGGGGCCTATCACCAGGTGCCGGCTTATTGGCCCCAGGCGCCCTGCGGCGGCTGCATCTTCAAGTGGATGACGGCGATCGCCCAGAGCCCCCAGAATCTCGACGACGGCTCGAACTACACGGCAACCTGGAGTGATCGCAGCATCGCGCAGTGGGCTTTCGGTCCCGATTACAAAGGACCCATTGTGGCCGGCTATCCATATCCCATGACCAAGGACCTGACCCGCTGTTCCGAGTATCCGCTCTGGTCGGACTATAATCCGCTTTCCGTAATCTCCGATTGTGGCAACACGCCGGTCGGCTTATCGCCCGACAACGGCAGGGTGCATGTCACGGACTACTCCGTAATCCGGGAAACAGACACCATCAACCTGAAAAACCCGTAGATCATAGGGGATTGCCTTCGTCCTTGGGCACATAGCGGCATCGGGGCACGAAAGGGCCACAAATCGCGCAGCCAGCTCTGCGGAGCAAGCTACAAGTTGTTGATTTTATGGTGGGCGCTGCAGGATTCGAACCTGCGACTTCCACCGTGTGAAGGTGGCACTCTACCGCTGAGTTAAGCGCCCCGAAGAGGGCTGGCAAATTGCCGCGCCAGCGGGGCATCCCGTAGGTTAGAGTAACACCAGCGGGGCTTTGCGGCCAATCCTGGCCATCGACGGTCCGAGACTGGCTCAGGCCCGCGGCCTGCCAACGATGCGCTGGAGAATCCGATCAATCCGCCAAGCAGCCGATTTCCCCCAGGAGGGGGAAGCGGCGCTGCGCCCCTTGGCGGGTCTGGGCGGGCCGGGCCTCGGCGGCTCCGGCACCTCTGCCGGCGCAGGTCCGGCGGCGCCCAAGATTGGTCCCATCCGGCCGCTGCCCGCGAAGGCTTCCGTGCACCCGCTTTCGCCCCCCCCATCCAACTCGGCCACGCCCAAGGTCAGGGGGAATTCCCCCTCTGAAGAAGCAGATTTGGCGCAACCTTCCGGCGAATCCGGGGTTCCAGAGGATATGGCAACGCTGGTTCTGGACAACCCGGCTGTTGGCTTGACTCCGGCACAGACGAAGGGCGCCTGGAGCGTGGGACGTCCGCCTGCCGGCGCCCAGGATGAGCACAGTGATGCGGCCATCATGCTGCGCGTGGCGGCGGGCGATGAATCGGGCTTCAATTACCTGGTTGAGAAGTATCACCGGGCCATGATTCATTTCCTCTTCCGCATGGTGCGCAACCAGGCCGTTGCCGAGGAATTGGCGCAGGAGGTGTTTCTGCGCGTGTACCGCTCCAGGGCGAGCTACCGGGCCGAAGCCAAGTTCACGACCTGGCTCTACCGGATCGCCACCAACCTGGCGGTCAATCATGCGCGGGACACCCGCCACGAACGCGCGGCGCAGACGCTCTATCTGGACGCCCCGGACCCGGAGACAGGCACTACGCCGGATGTGGCCGACGATGAGCCGACGGTGGAGCAGCGCCTGCTGCGCGATGAGCGCATGGCCGCCATTCGCAAGCATGTGATGGCTCTGCCCGAGCGGCAGCGCATGGCGGTGCTGATGCACAAGTATCAGGGGATGGACTACCGGCAGATCGGGGAGGTGCTCAAGTTGAGCGAGTCGGCGACCAAGTCGCTGCTCTTCCGCGCCTACCAGACGCTGCGCGACAAGCTGAAGGATTTTGTGTAAGTGAAAAGAGCCGGGCCACACCGGCGGGTGGGGGAAACGATGGAAACGGCAAAAATGAGTTGCGAGGGAATGGAATCGAAGCTGGCCGACCTGCTGCTCGATCCGGAATCGGCGTCTGCCAAGGTGGTTGCGCATGTGGCGGAGTGTGACGGTTGCCGCAGCGAGCTGGCCGGACTGCGCGCCACCATGTCTCTGATGGACGCCTGGGAGGGTCCCGAGCCGAGCCCCTACTTTATGACCAAGCTCGGTGCGCGGCTGCGTGAGGAGCGCGAGGCTGCGCCGGAAGGCTGGTTTGCCCGCCTGCGCGACCGGTTCGCCTATGGTCCGCGGACGCACGTCCGTCCGCTGGCGGCCATGGCGCTGGCCATCGTCTTGCTGGTTGGCGGGGGGGCCTATGTGGGCCTGAATAACCCGGAGCAACCGGCGCCACCCTCGCCAGAGGCTGCGGTAGTGCATGATTTGCAGTTGCTGGATAGCAATGCTCAACTGCTCGACCAGTTGGAGACGCTCTCCGACAACCGTAACAATGGGGATTGAGCGCAGTTTGGAGCGCCGGTAAAATGGGGACCCGGCATGGATTTTAGGACGTTGAATTGCCCTTCCGGCATCGCAAGATGCAGCCGGAGGGGCTGAATTCTGTAGCAGAGCCGGATTCCCGGAGCCGGTTGAACGGGGGCTGAGACGAAGATGACCAGAGTATCCAATCCGGGGAGCAAGATTCCGGGCAGGATAGGCCGCGCGATGATGATCGCGGTGATGCTGGTGATGTGTCTGCCTCCGGTTTGGGCCCGCGGTCAGCACAGCGCGCCCGCTCCCCGTCAGGCGCCCGCGCCGCGCGCCGCCGCTCCCAGGGAGCAGCCGGTGCGGCCTCAGCCTGCCAAACCGCAGAACCAGAACCGGCCCAACCCGGCCAGGCCCCAGGCTGGTCCGCCGGCAAACGCCGCCCCGCGTCCCGCGCCCGGCTACCCCACCATCGCGCGTCCCGCGTATCCCGGAAATCAGTACCCGCGCACGCCGTATCCCGGTCCCGCGTATCCCAGCCGCGTTACCCCGGCTTCGCCTCCCGGACACCTTGGCGCCTGGCTCAACGAACATCGCTCGCTGCCCATTCAGGAGCAGGACCGGATGCTGCGCAATGACCCGAGTTTCAGGCAGCTTCCTCCCGGCGACCAGCAACGCCTGCTGCGGCAGTTGCACCAGGTGAACGAGATGCCCGAGGATCAGCGCCAGCGCCGCCTGGCTCGCAATGAGATGATTGAGCGCCTCACGCCCCAGGAGCGGATGCAGACCAACCTCGCCATGCGCCGCTGGGCCACGCTGCAGCCCGATCGCCAGGCTGCCATGCGCCGCGCCTTCCAGGACCTGCGCGCGGTTCCGCCCGACCAGCGGCCCACCGTGCTTGGCTCCGCACGCTACCAGAGTGCCTTCACGCCGGACGAGCGGTCTATCCTCACCGATGTGCTGCGCGCCGAGCCCTACCAGCCCGCGCAGCCCTGAGCGGCAAGAGGGCCGTGTCCTCAAATCCCTCACGTTGAACCTATCCGGTCTCGATCCTTTCGCGATGACTCGGGAGCGCCAGAGTCACCGATCGGATCGTCTCGAGATTAGCCGAGTTATGGCCCCCGCAAACGAGCCGAGAAAGACGAGAAAAACGATTAGGATGGGCACAAACAGGAGAGCAAGCGCGAGTCCAGGCAGGAGTGGGACTAATCTGGGCAGTGCAATCAGCAGCAGGAGCGCTCCGAGGATCAGGAGGATCACTCGATGGCGCGCCAGCGGCGCGACAGCAGCCCTCGCCGCTGGGTGAACCGCGCGGAAGATGTTTTCGAATTTCCACGCGAAGGCGCCGGCCTTCCGCGGCTCCATGCTCGACTTGTAAGCTTCGAGCTGCCCCTCGCGGACAATCCAATCTTCTTCGCTCTTGTCTTCCACCGTAACGCGCGCGCATTGATGATCGCAGGGCTGGCACTCAAAGAAATCGAGATGATAGCGGATTGGCGGGGAAACCAGGGTGTTTGCAATCGTCGGCGTAGTTTCGTC
>Ga0326727_10013100_pt1 | contig 18589 bp, 16 predicted proteins | sample MB2enrmetagenome_FD_207643 | JGI IMG/M metagenome (GOLD analysis project Ga0326727, IMG submission 207643) | Lab enriched peat soil microbial communities from McLean, Ithaca, NY, United States - MB29MY | ecosystem: Environmental > Terrestrial > Soil > Wetlands > Peat | place: USA: New York...
GAAGCGGCAGATGAAACGGCCTCGGCAGCCTTCCGCCGGCTGCGGCGAATCTGATGGCCAGCCTGCTGCAAAACCTGTTGCTGGACCTTAAGCGCCGAGGGGACTGGATCCTCGGCGAGTTGGCTGCTTTGGACGGGAAGCTGCCGGGTGACTTCGATGCGCATCGGAAGGACGCGGCAAAACGAGTGTCCCGGACGGTCAATTGGATTGAGCATACGCTGCGCGATCCAGATCTGGCGAATCCGAAGCTGGAGCCGAATTTTTTCAGGGATTTCAAACGTGCTTCTGAGTTGGTCGTGAGCATTGAAGACACTTCACTCCTGATACTGAAGCGATTTTCGGCAGAGGACCGGTTTCTGACCGCCTTGCTCGGGCAGGTCTTCCTTCACTGATATGTTCCGTGGGCCAGTAGCACACCTGACACTCCGCTTCGTTCTCAAGTCCGAGCCGTTTATTGCTGTCTTCGAGGTCCCCAAAGCGCTCGGCTACAGCCTGAAGGTCGTGGAGGCTGCGCTGGAAGGACAGATAAAGGGATATGCTTGCCGGAGTGACGCGCGCGTGCTTATTGAGAGCGAAATGCAGCGCAATCTCGCTGGCTCTTTCATCCAGGTCCGAAACCAACACAGTGTTGGTTCCGGCTTGGATAAACCCGGTCTGCCTTGAGGATTTCCCCAATAACCTGTTGACCTTTTCGTCCAGGCTCGGTATTCCCAGAGCAATGTGTTTCCTTTCCGAGGAGCGCAACCTGGGTTTCCGACCGATTCTCTTCTTCTCCGGACGGCTCATCTCGTACGTCTGGGCTGCTACGGAAGGGTAAATGACAATGCCAAGTTCTTGGCGACCTGCAGTCGCGTGAGCTGGACTGACGATGGAGAAATGGTGTTTTCCGCGCCGGTAAAATTGGTTCTTTGCCTTCAAGATCTCCAGACTGCGCTCGCGATATGAGAGCCACCGTTACGTCGAAGGCAAATGGCATGTTTACATCAAACGCCCCCTCCCCAAACACAAAGAATCCACCCTGTGAAAGCCCCCAAATACTTCTTCACCCTCTCCCGCAACGAGTCCCAGCACGGCACCTGCTATGCCCATGCGGTCCTCGCAATCTATTGCCTCCCCACTTCCGATTACCATACCGGCCTGCACCCAATCTTCAGCGTTCAATGGCAGTCTGACTCCGACCAAACCCCGGCGCGCTGGTATTGTCCTCACGCCGAAGTTCGCACCGATTTCGGCTGCCAGTTGTCCGTCCCCGAGCAACTCAAAACGGCCGCCCGGCTCCTCGAAAAACTCGGGATGCCCGAAGGCCCCTCCGAAGTGGTGACCGACCTGGTCGCCGCGGGCATCGACCAGCGAATCTATGACGGCCGGCTGAGCCAATACCTGCCCCCGTCCGAAGTCCAGCCGCCCGAAATCGTCGCCTGGTATGCCCGCGTCCGGGGCGAATGCTGCGCCAAGGTCCTCGCCCGCAACGAAGAGGACGCCCAGGAAGAAGCAGCCCGCGAATTTGGCGCCCGGATCTCCAAAGGCTCCCATGCTGCGGTCGAGAAATTCCAAGCCTGGCTCGACCAGGGCCGCCCCGTCGAGCGATCCCAATGGGACCATGCGCCCGAGGTGCAACCCATCGCCACGCTCCTCCAGCCCTTGGGCCAAGCAGCGCCCGCCCCCGAAGCCGCCCAGGAGATGGCGTCTGCCGCCTAACACAAAATGCCACGCGCGAGAAGCCCGCGCCGCCCTAGCTCAAGGCGGCCTCAGTAGTCGTCGCCACCTGTTTCTGTAACCACCGACAACAAATGATCGTTACGCCCAAACCGAAAACCGAAACAACCAAAAGCACCTCTAAACCCGGCGAACAGGCCCTCCACCGCGACCTCCCGCCTCGACCCCTCCAAGACCAACCGGCCCAATCCCTCCGGCTTCGACACCAAGTCCATTGCCGAACCGGCCGACGCCCTCAAAGCTCAGGCCGTCTTCGCGCACACTAAGCATGAACAACGATTTTGACACAATCCTGGCCATCCTCAGTGTTGCGTTCCTGGTCCTGCTCGTGTGTTTGGCCCTGGCGTGGATCACCCTGCCCTTCATGCTGCGAAAGCGCCTGGATGCAATGGTGTCCTCCTTGGCCTCCATTGACGACCGGCTCTATTACTTCCAGCAGAAGTGGGCAAAGCGAGTGAGTTCGGCGCCGGACAGTACCTCGAACGGGGATACACTCCAATAAAACGCCAGTTGTTGAACCCGGGCGCTCTGCCACCACGACAGAGCGTCCCATTCTGCGCCTCATGCCGTGAACGAACTCGCTATCCTCTACCGCCGCGTCTCCACCGATCACCAAGACAACTCGATGGAACTGCAAGAAAAGCTCAATGCCGATTACTGCCGGCGCCTCGGCCTGCCCATCCTCGACCAAGCTTACGAAGACCCCGACACCTCCGGCAGCATCTGGTTCAACGATCGCACTGGCGGCAACGCCCTCCTCGTCCGCCTCCAGTTCGGCGACATCAAGCACCTTATCACCGCCAAACAGGACCGCCTCGGTCGCGACACCCTCGACACCATCGCCACCATCCGCAAAATCTGGAACCTCGGCATCACCCCCCATTTCCCCGCCGAAGGCGGCGCCTTCCCCCGCACTCCGCAGAACGAACTCCTCTTCGAGATCAAGGCCAGCGTCGCCCAGTACGAGCGCAACCTTATCCGCGATCGCACCCGCGCCGTCCTGCGCCACAAGTTCAACCAGGGCCAGCTCACCGGCAACGTCCCTTATGGTTTCGACTGCCTCTACACCTTCCCCGACGGCCGCACCCAGCTCAGCCCGCGCGCCCTGGCCGCCTTGGAACTCCCCGGCAAACCGGTCAGCAAGCAGCTCCTCGACAACCCCGCCGAACAGCAGGTCATCCGTCAGATCCAGGCGTGGCGCGACGCTGGTTGGAAGCTGGAGCAGATCGCCGCCGAGCTGAACCGCCGCGCCCTCCCCACCAAGCTTGGTTGCCGGTGGCAGGCCGGCAACGTCGCCTCCGTCCTCACCTCCCGCCACACCGCCAAGATCCTCGCCGCCAACGCCTGAATCGCCCAAGCCGCTCAAATTTTGCTATCTGCCCCAGTTGGCTCGTCTTCCTCATCGGCAGGGGCAATTCACCTGCCCCTTTCTAAAGGGAAAACGGCCTTTAATCATATGGACTTCCCATACACAGAATGCTAAGCCTTGGTCCACCGGCAGCTTAAAAGAGTCAGGGGCACAGCACTCCTGTATCCGCTTCAACAAATCCGGTGAATGTGGAATGCCGGACTGCTGACGGTCGAAGTGCCATAAATATCTACCGGCAAGCCGATCCCTTATCAAGTGAAGACGTGCTCCAAGTGCGGTCTGGAAAACGGGGGTGACGTTCTTCTCTGCGGCGGTTGCGGCAATCAACTTTCAAGTGCTGGACTCTCCAACGCGGATGCGGTTCCTTTAGCGCCTTCCCAGCAGGGGGCTCACTCCACTTGTGTGTCGCAGACCTGGAGGCAGGAGTCCTTACGAATACACATTCTGGAGTGGTTTCTCGTGCCGTTCGCTTTGCACGAGAGCGGTGTTCTTCAGGTGGGATACTATTTGTATCTGACTCGAGGGTCGTTGAGCACGAATTACTCGAGCGAGGTCTCCGCCTGGATTTACTATTTTTTGCGCAACGTCAGTGCGTTGGGGATTCTTGGTTACGTGCTCTTTCGGCATTCCAGGCGGTGCCAGGCGCGAGCGGCGCACCCAATGGGAGGCGAGGTTGCGATTTTGGAACCTGAATGGTCGCAGGCCTCAAAACGAGACTCGCGCCGTGTGAGTATCTGGGAATTGTCTCTGGTTCTCTTTGTCGCCTTCGCGGGCTCCATTCTCCATTCTTTTGAGGTTTTTTTGGGCACGCAACGATTCCAGACCAGCCGGTAAAGTACAGCCTGACCCGCGCTGTTGACCTAATGCTCTATAGCGCCGGTGCGCTGGGACTGCTCAGTTATGTCCTTAGTCGCAGTTCCCGAGGTTTTAAGGATCTTGGCCTCCGTTGGACCTCCAGGGGCGTAGCTGTAGCCCTCCCATTGGCTCTTGGCTCTGAACTCGCCTTTGCGCTTCTCGCGCCCATGACTTTTGGGGTGGCCGAGATCGCGAGTGGTGACCGACCGCATGTGGCCGACATCGGCAACTACTTGCTTGGCACCTCCATTTCAATGGTTGCGGTTCTCAGCGCTATCCTGAATGGGTTTTTTGAGGAACTGATCGTCCGGGGCTATCTGATGACAGAGGTCAAACGCTTCACCGGCAGCATTGTGTTCGCCATCCTCTGCAGCGTGGCAGTCCAGACCTCCTATCATTTTTACCAGGGTGGGCCAACGGCACTGGCTCATGTCGGTACTTTCATGGTTTTTGCAGTTTATTATGCGAAAACCAATCGAATCCTGCCGCCCATTCTCGCGCACGCCGCGCTCGATTTGAACGCGCTGGTCATGTATGCACTCCGACTAATCTCAGGGGCGTGATGGTAGAGCCATGCCAACACCTACAAAACCATGTTTCAGAACGTAATCGCATTCATTCCCAGGTGCCCGGGATCGGCGCGGGTCTTTCTGACGGCGGCAGGGACCGTCTCGGCAGTGATTTTCGGGGTGAGCACCATCGGTTCCTTTTCGGCACCGAGAGTGTATACAAGAACGGTCCGGATGAAGTTGCTCCCAAACCCGGGCAACACCGGGGAGGTGAAATCGGGACCTCTTGCAGTGGGCAGTTACGATTCTCGCCTCATCCAGACTGAGTGTGAAGTAATGCGCTCCGAAGTGATCCTGGCTCAGGTCGTGAACGCGCTCGGCTCAAATGAAACGCAGGGCAACAAGCAGCTTGGAACACAGGAAAGACCCGATCTGGCAGGCCGGATTGCGCAACTAAAGACGCATATTGAAGTGCGTCCAGTCCCGAACACTAACATGATGGATGTGCGCGTTCGGAGCGAGGACCCTGAAGAAGCCGCCCAAATTGCCAATGCCCTGGCGGAAACCTATCGTGCATATCCGGGGAAACTGCTCGGGGGTGTGCCGGCACTTGTGCCCAGTCCCTTCAAGGCCGAAGTGATGGGCCGGGCGTTGACCGTCGGCAAGTCGGAGCGGCTCAAGCTATTGCTGGAAGTTGCTCGTCACGCATCGGGAGCAATGTTATTCGGCGTGGCGGCCGGAGCAGCCGCTGTGTGGGTCGTCTTCCGGAGAAGACGGCCAAGGGCGACGGATGTTCTGCCCTGGCTATTTGTGATCGTCTTTTTCGTTGTGTTAGGCGGCAGCGTGTTGAATTCTCAGGCGAATCTGGCGGTGACCACCGCGGCTGGGCTGTTGCTCGCCTTCGTGGTGGGAGGGGTTGCCAACTGGTTCGTTTTCCTGAGAAAGCGGTATCCAGAGACTCCAAATGTTTTTCCCGCCGTCTTTATTACCGCTTTTCTTCTGGCGGTTGGCGTGGGGATTCTCGACGCGGCTTTCTCCGCGGAATGGTATTGCAGCACGGCGCGGTTGAGGCTCCGACCGACCGTGCCGGATCGTGCGGGACTGGCCACCGCGCCAGGCGGTTACGCCGTTTATGATCCACAACTCATCAAGACGCAATGCGACGTCATCCGTTCCGAGAACACTCTCCGCCCAGTCATCCACGATCTCGATCTAAACCGTCTGTGGGGCGCGAGATACAGCGACGGCACCCCCCTCCAGACATCGTGGACGCTTGCGGCTCTGAGGCGAAGGATGGAGGTGCGCCGCGTTCCTGACACCTGTCTAATTGAGGTTCGCGTCTTCAGTGAGAAGGCCGACGAAGCCGCCAGACTAGCCAACGGCCTTGTGGAAACCTATCGTGAGCATCTGAGGGATCATCTCGTGGCGTTCCCGCAAGACCCCACGGCCATTCAAGCCGAGTTCCTGGATCATGCCGTTCCTGCCGCCAGGGCATGGCCGCACTACCAATTGGCGCAGCTTATCTCGTACGCGTCAATAGGACTATGTTTAGCCTTCGCGGCCGGAGGCGGAGCCTTGTGGGTTGCCTCCGAGCTGGTGAAAGCGCGTCAGAAGGCGTCTGATCGAAGATTTGACGACAAGCCCGGCACTGGACAAAGGCCGGATTCCATGGTATGAATCGGGACATGACGACGAATGTCGTGCGGCACCAACACCAACACCATCCGCACCGGCACGAGAGATTCCCCGTCCCTCGCGAAGCTCGGGGCATCGGTTACGAGGAATGGGCAACCACGATGATGCAGCAGGCCGACCCCAATACCCCTATACCCGAAATTGAGGACGAACATTCCCCAACCGATGGCATTTACGTGCTCATCATAATATTCCTGCTCTTCCTTTTCTTTTGGAGCTTCCCACAAGTCACGGGTCCCAATGCTCTTTCGCCCGAAGACGTGATGGCCCACAGCTTCAGACCTTAATCGCCGCGGCCTTATCCCCGGGCGGGTCCAAGGACTTGCATCCACTTGGCCGAGCTGACGATGATGTGGAACCATCACCCTCCAGCCCGTCGCCGCGCCCGTGCAGACCCCTGTAGACTCACCCCCCGCTCGGCCTGCCGCACGTGAGCCCCTCTGGAAAGCCCGCTGGCGCGCCCGCTGCCACATCCATTCCACCGACGTCTGGCCCTCCCTCTGATTCCATCAACTCCCCAACGCCGAGTAGAGGCGGGCCGTTACCGGCCCGCCCCCCTCTAAGAACCGTACGTGAAAGTTTCCCTTCATACGGCTCAAGCCCTCATAAGGCCCACCCTTGTCCAATGGGACCCGCGAGGTAAACCCGACCGACGAGTCTAACCTCGCTTGGCAATACTGGTCTGCGGTCGTTCTGGTACTGCTGCCTTGGGCAGCAGCTCCGAGACGCATCAGCCGACGAGCGTCGGCCGTCATTTGCTTTTCTCGGTGCGAGCGATTCCACATGTTTTCTTGCCGTTTCGGACCAGACCGACGTGGGCATATCCAACGCATTACCGCTGGCCTTGGCTTCTTCGGTCTTCCCAATGCTGTGCGCCCTGACCCGCCTTGCGGTGGGGTCTGCCCAGTCACGAGGCTGGGCGGGGTTCACAGCGTTTCCATGTTCTGCAAGGTTCCCAGGATGATTTAGGTCCGCTCTGTACACCGGCAGTCTTGGGGTTCGCGTCGGGCGATGGATAAGCGCCCCGACCCGACTGCGGGCCTTTTGGCTCAAGCCTATCAGTCTCTTTGGCTTGTCTAGGTTAACGATGCTTACGAGCATTCATTTCGTTTTGACCATGTCATCCCATTCTAGCGCCAGTCCCGGATTGAGACTCCCAGGGTGGCTACATTGTCCGGAAGGCTCCAGACCCCAAGACGCGGCGCGTCCGGCGCCTGCTTCCGTAGAATACCTGCGGCGAAACGCAGGACGGGTTCATGAACTGTTCATAATCCCGCAGCGAACGTTGCAACCTCATGTCGCGATATCCACTCCCTATGTACCCTACCTACTGGCAAGCCCGCCTCCGCGCCCGCCTCCGTGGCCGACTCCAGCGCCGCCACCGCCTGACCCTCCAACGCCTCGCCCAGCGGTCCCGCTTTGGCCTCCACCCCTGTGCCCGTCAACCCCATATCCGGTCTTCCTGCCGCCGCTCCTGGTCGGCTTGGAACCGGCGGTGAGCACGCCTATCATCAGTTGGATTCCTTCGCGCAGGCGCTGGCCCACCAGGTGCCGCTGGCCGAGGTCGCTCACCTGGATATGAGCGGCCTGCGCGTGGACGGGACGCTCCGCTGGCTGCACGTGGCCTCGATGGCCACGTTGACCTGTTACGGCGTGCATCCCGAATGAAACCTCGCACAACTGGGCGGCAGCACTGATAAAAAGCTTTGCGTTCCGGGTTCGCCTCGTGTGCGATGAAGTACTCTCGGCGAAATGAGTCTGAAAGCCTCCCCTGGCCGTTCCAGCCGGGTACAGGGACGCCAGGTAGCCAAACCTGTCCTTTCGGTTCGATGTCGCTGGGGATTTGCGCGTGCCAAATGAAAGCACACTGGCTAGAGTCCTGTCTTGGGCAAGCGCCCGGCCGTCAAAATCAAATTACCAGACATGCCTTCACGACAAGCCCACGCCTTTCGGGCCGCGCGCGAAATATGAACGTGACATGAACGTGGACCGACCACTCGTGGAGATCGGCCTGCCTGCGCTCGGTGCTGTGGTGGCGCTGGTTTGTTTGCTGTTCGGCCTGCGCGCCGGCAAACGCCAACGGCTCGTGGACAATCTGCCGACGTCAAAGACGACGGGCGTGTTCATCGGCTTGGTCGAGCTCAAGGGCACGGCGGAAGCCGAGCAACCGTTGGTCAGTTATCTGACCGAAGCACGTTGTGTGCATTACGCCTGGAAGGTCGAGGAAAGCTGGTCGCGTACCGTGACCGAGACCTACACCGACAGCGACGGCAAACAGCAAACGCGCACGCGCACCGAGAGCGGCTGGACCACGGTGGCGGAAGGCGGTGAAGGAATCCCGTTCTATCTCCAGGACGAATGCGGCGTCATCCGCATCCAGCCCGCGGGCGCGAAACTTGAACCGCAGACGCTACTACGCGAGACGTGCGGTCGCAGCGACCCGCTCTACTACGGCAAAGGGCCGGACAGCGCGGTGCCGGACTCCGACCACCGGCGGCGGTTTGTCGAGCAAGCGATCCCGTTGCATGCGCCGCTGTTCGTCGTCGGCCAGGCGCGGGAACGCGACGATGTGGTCGCGCCTGAGATCGTGGCGGATGACCGCGCGCCGTTGTTTCTGATCTCGACGCGCTCCGAGCAACAAGTTAGCCACGAGTTTCGGGCGGGCTTTTGGCTGCTGGGTTTGCTTGGCCTCGTGCTGGCGCCCGGCGCCTTTTTGGCGCGCGAGGTGATGCTGCATCGCGACCCGGCGTTGGACCAGTGGTTGTTTGTCGGGGTAGCGCTGGTTTTTCTGGTGGCGTGGCTGCTCGGCTGGGTCTGGATGGGGAGGCGTTAAGATACTTGTTCTCTTACGTGCCAGCGTGCTGGACGATGCCAAACTTGAAACCACGTTCACGGGACAGTTCAAGCGCCTTAGTGAGGGTGCTGTTGTCTGGGCTTCGCGGGGGCAGCAGCAGCGGTTTAATCCCTGCGGACCGGAGGAGATCATCAAAGGCGACTGAACGACGATGAAAAAAACTTGCAACAATGCGGAGGGGAGTAAAATCCTGAAAAACAGCCCGCGCTAGCCCTGGGCAAACAATCAAATGGGAAATCCCGATTTAACGTTCCAAAAATGAGCGTTGAACGGTGTCATCGGTGCCGGCAGTCAGACGTGTGGCAATCAAGTGTTGAACGAATGTCTGCCCGTTTCTTTTTTGGCGATATAGCAAAACCATATCTCAAGGTCATTACAGTCGGAAGCCCTGTGGCGTATGTCGTAACCCTCCCAGAAATGTCCGTGCTCCCGTTAATGGAAAGAATTTCGCGGTCTCCCAGACCGGATTCGCTTCGGGATTGCCTGCGCTTTGGATTAATCCTCGCGATCCTCTTTTGGTTGTCTGTATCGGCCGCCAATGCCAAGGTCGCCCCGCCCACATGCTCCGGCGCGACGCTGCAGCTCACCCCGGATTATAAGTACTTCGTGGGCAGCGCCCAGTATCTGAGCGCGAGCAGGGAGGCAGAGTCCGGCAGCCTTTTCGCCTGGCTCACCAACGGCACGCCGCTGGCCGTCGGGCCGGTCGCGGAAGACCTCCTGCTGCACTTCGATGGCAACGCCACGGGCGTGAACGGCGAAACGCCAACGCTCGCCCAGGATCTGGCCTATGCGCCCGGCAAATGGGGATTGAGCCTCGCGTTGCCGACCGGCGCCCTGCTGCAATACTCGACCACCAACAACCTCCAGCTCGACCAGGGCACCATTGAAATGTGGGTCGCGCTGCGAGCCGACGGCACCAACTCCGTCTATTCCGCCCGGGACCAGCTTTTATTCCATTACAATGCCCCCAACGGCGATTTCATGCAGATTGACCAAAGCGGCAGCAGCGGAATCCTCTACGCCGGCGGCGACGTTAACGGCCAGTGGGAAAGCGCCTACGGTTCACTGGGCAGCATGGCCGGCTGGAAGGCCGGCGACTGGCATCATCTCGCCTTCACTTACTCCTCCGCGCTGAGCATCATGAGCTTTTACGTGGATGGCGTGCTCGCCGCCGCGAACAATGAAGGCCATTACATCGCGCCCAACGCGGGCGGCACCACCCTTGCCATCGGGGGTGATCTTTACGGCAACACTGCCTATTACCTGATTGATGAACTGCGGATTTCTGGCCGCATGGCCGACGCGGCCGAGATCGCCGCCCGCGCGCAGCGCACGGACGCCCCGCAGCCCAACGAAGTCTGGCTGCCGGCCACGAATGTCCCGACGGGCGCGAAACTGATTTATCAATTCACGCCGGTCAGCGTGACTCAGACCGGCGCGGTCTGTCAGAGCAGCGCGCTCGCCTGGAACGGCATTCCCATCACCAACGCCCAACCGCCGAGCACCCTGTTGCCGGTAGGCGCCACCAGTGTGGCCCTCACGGTGCAGACCATCACCAATACGTCCTGCGCTTACGCCGTGGGCCTGCCATTGCCCTTCGCGCAAATGACCGCGTTCGACTCCGGCGCCGGTTTACAATCACAAAGCACCGTCATCACCGGTCTCAATCCCGATCCGAATTTCGTCAACGATGTCTATGTGCGCTGCGCCGCGAATCCCGATTACGTGTTGCACCTGCAATACCGCGCGCTTTCCGAGGCCAACCCACCCTATCCGCGCAAAGGCAATCTCTGGGGCTGGGGCCTGTGGCTGACCAACGGCCTGCCGTACATGTCCCGCGTAGACCTCTGGCTCGGTGCGACGCCGACCTCGAACCAGGTCGCCACCCTGCGCCAGCTCAATCCCCACATCCGCGTCCTCACCTCCATCAATGCCGTCGAGAACAGCGGTTTGCCGGATGATTATTATTTGAAGGACGTCAACGGCAACCGCATCGAGGTGTGGCCGGGTTCCTATCGCCTCAATCTCACCAAGTTTTATGTCGCCGAATATCAGGCGAATTTCGCCTACCGAACCGTGCTCAATACCGGTCTCATGGTTGACGGCGTATTCTTCGACAACTTTTTTACCACCCAGTCCTGGCTCACCACGGACATCTACGGCAACCCCATCCAGATTTCCGCCGACGATGACGGTATCCCCACGGACCCAACGACCCTGGACGCCGAGTGGAAGGCGGGCGTCTTCCACGAAATGGATACTTTCCGCCAACTCATGCCCAACGCCCTCACGTGCGGCCATGCCATGGACATCACCGAGCCTGGCATCGCGCAATCGTTCAACCGCATCAGCATTGGTTTTGACACGTCCGACGTGCTCGAAGGCCGCATGGCATATCCCACGCTGTTCACTACTTATAATGACTGGCTTGGCCTCGCCCTCCAGCCGCCCATCACGATGATTGAGTCCTCACCCATGGCGCAGATTTCCTATGGTTACGGCTACTCGCCGCTGACCACCATCCCGCCATCCACGCTCGTGTTCGCCCAGGATTACTATCCCTACGTCCGGTTCGGCCTGGCGCTGACGCTGATGAACGACGGCTTTTTCGCCCATGAATTCGGCGACACCTATCACGACAACAACTGGTGGTATGACGAACTGAATTCTAATCTCGGCTATCCCCTCGGCCCGGCGCAGCTTATCTCCCTGCCTGGACCGGCTATCACCAACCTGATCGTGAACGGCAGCTTCGAGCAACCGCTGTCCGGCACATGGGGTTCGTGGGCAGATACTGGGTGCGCGGTTATCATTTCACAACAAACCAGCAACGCCGCCGTCGGCACCGCTTGCGCCCGCATCGATGTATTGGAAACTGACGGCACCGATTGGCACATTGAAATGGCCCAATACAACCGTTCGCTCATTGAAGGCGTGACCTACGACGACACCTTTTGGGCGAGAGCCGACACCAACCGTTACATTTCGGTTTCCTCGCAAAAGAACAGCCCGAATTGGGACAACTACGGCCTCTACCAGCAGATTTGGATCACCACCAACTGGCAGCAATACACCGCCTCCTTCACCGCCACCGAAACCGCGTCCGACGCGCGGCTGCAATTTTTCGTCGGCCAAACCAACGGGACCGTTTGGGTGGATGATGTCCATTTGAACCAGCACCCGCCGGACATATACCGGCGCGATTTCAACAACGGCACCGTGCTGCTCAACGCCACCCGCCAAGTCCAGAACCTCAGCGTCGGCGCCGGCTTCCATCGCCTCACCGGCACGCAGGCGCCGATGTACGAATGGATCATGGACGATTCGGACCCGGCGTTTTCCACCATCGGCTCGTGGACAAACGTTGATTATGACAGCGGCTATGAGACAGTCGTCGGCCCGTACTATCACAGTTGGGCGGGTTCGTCGCACCTGGAATTGGCCAGTGGCGGCGAGGCCGATTGGCAACTCTCGATTCCGGCGGACGAGACCTACACCATCTCCGCCTGGTGGCCGGCGGCGCCGCAGGCCAGCAATTGGACCAGCCAGGCTACCTTTCAAGTCGTCTCAGGCGGCACCGTTGTGGCGGCAACCAATCTCGATGAAACCACCGCCGGCGACCAATGGCACACCATTGCCGCCGTGCCGCTCTCCGCCACGAATCCGGCGTATGTCCGCCTCACCTCGTCCCAGGGCATCTGCCTGGCCGACGCCCTGCACGTGTTTTCCGCCTCCCGGTATAACAATGGTCAACCCGCCGCCACCGTGCGCCTGCAACCCATGGACGGCATCCTGCTCCAGAGCGACCAACCCTCCTTCGCGCCGCCGTTCTTCGGCGGCGTCACACGCTATCCGGATCGTCTGACGCTGAACGTGACCAACCTGACCCCGGGCCTTTCCTACTCCCTGCAAAGCTCCGGCACCCTGGCTTCCAACAGTTGGCTGACGCTCCAAACCTTTTCGCCCATGGGCTTTTCCACCAACCTGACCGACACCCCCCCCTCAAACCGGACCAGCACCTTCTATCGCCTCCGCAGCAACTGAGCGCGCTGTCTCTTAACTGGGCGAGTCCCCTGACAAGTCTCTTATGGTAGTGTCTGAGAACTCGCGCCACTCGGCGAAACACCCTTGCAGGCGGTTTAGCACGCGGCGGGGAGGAACGAGGAGGTGCTCCGTGCATTCACCCAAACCTCAAATAGATCGCCTTCAAATACGGGGCTTCTGGGAACGTCGCCGGGTGATCCGGCGCATGGCCGGTCGTTCGCCATTCGGTGAACGGTCGCGCGCTTTCGCGGGCTGCCTGACGCACCTCGCCGAAAAACTCCCCCGCCGAAACGTGCGCTGAACACGATGCCGCCACGAGCACGCCACCCGGGGCGAGCCAGCGGAGTCCGTCGGCATTGAGTTGACGATAGGCGCCGATGGCGCGTGCGCGCTCGGCTTCGCGTTTGGCGAGAGAGGGAGGATCGAGCACGATTAGGTCGAAATTCCGCACCGGTTTTGCCGCCAGCCACTCAAAGGCGTCCCCCCGGACACAATCGTGGTGACAGGCAGCCACGCCGGGAGCGGCTTGACTCAACGCGAAATTGCGCCGCGCTCCGGCAAGCGCGGGCTCGCTGAGATCGAGATCGGTGACCGATTTTGCCCCGCCTCGTGCGGCGTAAAGCGAAAACCCGCCGGAAAAACTGAAGGCGTTCAGCACTTTTCACCGAGGAGAAGCTGGCCATCGTCGCGGTGCCAATGTTCGTTGGCAAGGGACTGAATCTTCCGGCTGAGCCGGAGAACGACCCGCTGCGGATGCAGTGCGGCCTGAATGCAGCCTACGACTTCATCCAGGCGCGGCAACCACGCGGCGGTGTAAAGCTTCAGCACGAACGTCCGAGCGTAACGATCAAGCACCAGACCCGGCCAGCCGTCGCTTTCGCCATGGATGCAGCGGTAGCCGTTGGTTTGCGCGCCGAATAATCCCTCCCGGCGTGCCAGCGGTTGCTTCAACCGCCCTTGCCACCAGGCGGTGTCGATGCCCAGGCCTTCGCACTTGGCTGGAGTCATACTTGCGGGCTATCAACCGACGATGCCAAGCCAGGAGGGCGTCCGGACTGACAATGTTGGCAAAGCGCCGCAGTCTCTTGCGACCAATCGTCTTGGCTGTGGGTACCAGGCGTCGCCGCTGATCATCGTTCAATCGCGGGTGCCAGCCGAACTGCTCCTGAAGAACGCGACTGCCATCGAGGCGTCACTTCGGAGGTGGCAGCGGCTGGCCTTTGAGAATGGCCTGTCGCCAAACGCCCATGCGATCCTGCATCGGTTTCTGGGTGTCATTCCTGCCCTGATGGTCGCTCAGCGGGAGGACCACAATTTCGCGCGGACCTTTCGTCTGGTTGATTGTGGCGAAGATTCCGGACGGCGGGCAGGTCTCATCGATCATGCCGGCGCTCACCAATAGCGGGCACTTGATATTGGGCGCAAAGTTCATGCAGTCGAAGTAACGCGCGACCTCGAGAACGCGTTTCTGTTCTTCGCCGTGCAACCACATCGCCAGTGCGGGCCAACCGCACGCGTTGCCGGCCAGGATGCCAGATTGATCACAGCCGGCTGGGACGTTCGCCATCCCGGCGGTCACCTTGGGATGAAGCCCGGCCAGCATAATCGTTTGGAGGCCACCCTGGCTCGTTCCAGTCACAACCAGATTGTGGCCGTCCCAGTCGGATCGCTGCGTCAGATAGTCCGCCGCGCGATACGCAGAGAGGTACATGCGCAGAAAGTAGCTTTTCTCGCGGTCGTCCTTTCCGATGGCCGTGTAGTTCTTTAGCGGGCCTTCCGATTGGGCCCTGTAAAACTCCGGCGGAGCATCAATCGGCAGATCGTGAGCCGAGATGTTCAGCACCAGAAAACCCTCGGCTGCGGGCAGCGTGGCCCACCATTTGTCCAGCGGATAAACCCCGGCCCACTGCACGATGAGTAGCGCGGGAAACTTCCCCTCGCGTTTCGGTCGCACGAGCTGGCCGTGAATCTTCGTGCCGCGAAAACCATCCATAGTGATTTTGAAATACTCCGTCTGGGGTTGTACCGCCCCACCCGGCTCCAGCACTGCGTTGACTGGGGCCTTATCCAGCTCCTTGATTTTGGCCGCCCAGAAAGCGTCAAAATCCTCCGGGCGCGGTGCGGAGCGTTGGATGCCTTCAGGCGAAAAGGCGGCTCCTGCCAGCCCGCGAAGATCCTTTCCCGCGAACTTCGCCTTCACTTCGGCGAGGAGGGCGCCCGGTTCGCTCAAGGAGGCCTGAAACATTCCGTTGGACAACGCGACCGTGCCGTGCGCCACGTCCGAGTAGCCGCCCTTCTTGATTACAAAACTCGCCTCTGGAAGCTCCGCTGGATCGGCCCCCGAGAGCGACACCGAAAACGTCGCCGTCTGCCCGGCCTTGTAAAGTGCGTCCGCGTGATCGACGCGGAAATCCAGCTGCTGCGCGCCAGCGATGCGTGCGACAAGGAGAACAAAACCGGCCGCGGTGAAGAGCTTGTTTTTCATGGTCAATCTAACTGATTGCCGTTGTCCGATTTGGATAGCTTCATGTAGCCCGAACCTAAGGAGCTTGGATGATCTACTACAAGCTGAAAAAGACTGCGGACCCTTTCTCACTGCGGTTTCGCGTAGCGCCGCGTTCGCCCCGAGGCCAACGCGGCAAACCGCCGCGCCTCTACCGAGCGTTGCCATTGCGCTGCATGATGGCCTGAAGAATGATATCGGCAATGGCCTTCATCCCTCTGTCGCCAGGATGACCGGCAACTCCATCGTGCTTGAAGGCTCGTTCCGAACGTGCGGCTGTGGCCGGGTCTCTGCCGAGAGGACTGATGTCGGCGAAGATACCGCCAGCCTCGTCACAGGCCTGACGGAGCACCTGGTCTTTGGCTGCATCGGCCCAGAAGCAACTGCGGACCACTAGCAGCGGGTGACGTTTAGCCAGTGCGCATCGCAGAATGTTCATCACGCCTGCCTCGAATTTCGCCTTGGCCGCTTCGGAATCCAGCGCCGGCGCGTTCTCGCCGATGGCCAGAACTACCAGGTCGGGGTCAAAATCGAACGCGTCCTTCAGTTGCTCATCTACGTCATAGGTCGCGTAATCACGCTCGAAATCCGCAATGTTCCTGACCGTGATCTGCGGTGGAGCCCCGGTGTGCCGGGCGAGCGCGCTGGTTACGAGATGGACGTAATCCTTGTCTTCGGCACTGGCGGCCATGCCCCAGTTCCCAGCCCATCCTATATCGGCTTCGGGCCCGTGAAGAGTGATACTATTCCCGAGAAAAAGGATTCTGCGGATGGAGGCGGGTGTGACCTCTGGCTCGGCCGTGACGGGAAACATAGATAACCGGAACTTCGTGCAGCCATAGGGAATGAGTGTCACCGGTTCCGCCGGTTTTGAGCGAACCGCCGGCAGGAGCGGCAAGTGAGGCGCTTTCGGGTCGGGCTTCCAGGTGATCTCAACTGCGTTGGCCCGCAGTTTGAGTGGTGCGTTCAGGGGCCAATCCCATTTAGCCGGCATCGCTGTGCGTTCCACGGCCAAGCCCGGGGTTTGCATGTCGAGGGCGAATTGCCATCGGGTCGACGAGTCGGGTGTGTTGGCATCCGCGGCGTCCGGGATGGGCAGCGCGAATAGCAGCGGGCCGTATGAAACTGAGGCGTAGGGAACACCCCGAGTGGTGGTTTGCTCCGGAATCGTTATAGCAGTCGGTCGGTGCGCACCGTCGTAAGGCGGGCCCGAGGCCGCGTCGCGTCCTCGGCACAAGCGCGGAACCATGGGCAGCCCCAACCGAACAGTGTCTCCCGGTTTCCAGCTTCGATTGACGCGGGCGAAGCCATTGGTGGTCCGCTCGACCATGACAGTCTTGCCATTCACCTTCAAACTGGGCGCTGCACACCAGCCTGGGATGCGAAAGCACAACGGGAATGCTGCCCTGCGCGCCGGCCGCACAGAAATGTCCACGGTTTCGTTGAACGGATAATCTGTCTGGCAGGTGATCACGACCGGCACGTGGTCGGCCGCGAACGCCGTCACGCGGCAGGGACCGTAGCAGGTCGCCGCCAGGCCGTTGTCATAGGTAGCCATCCACATGTGCGTGACAAACCAGGGCACAATCCGGTTAAGTGCGGCCGTGCAGCAGAGTGGTGAGTGCTTCGCCCGATAGGAACCCCCACTCGCCCTCGGTCCATGGGGAAAATCCGGCGACAGGTCGGCGAAGCGGTTGGGGCTCTGAAAATAGACGTGCGTCTTGAAGTCACGCGACACGGTCGCCGGCCCGGCGTTGAAGAACGCCCGTTCAAGGCGGTCCGCCATTCGGCCTTCGCCGGTCACCTGGAGCAAACACACTTGGCTCCAAATGTACCCTGCGACATCACAAGTCTCACTCCCTCGAAATGCGCCCGTGGGACCATACCACTCATCGGCCACTGGCACACCGTAAGGCTGCATGGCTACGCGCTCCAGCAGGTCGTGCCAGCCGACAGCGGCATCGAGGTACCGCCGCTCGCCGGTCCACAGGTAGGCCATCGCCCAAGGCGTCGTGCTTTCGATGAATTCGACCACGTGGGCGTTTTCCACGGTCGTGCCGGGCTTCAGGCTTGGTGGTTCGCGGTACCGCCTCAGACTCGGCAAAAGCCGATTTTCTCTCTTGAACATGGCATCCAGCGCTTCCGCTATGCCTCGGTTGCCAGTCCAGCAGTACGTGTCAAATGCCGGCCATAGATTGGACAGGTTGCCGGGGATCGATCGCAAACAGTCACGGTCACTGCCGTAGGCCGCTTCAAGCGCTTCCAGGACGTGCTTGTCGGTGGACCCGACGTAAAACCCGGCCATGGCGCGCCCCAGCAGGCCACAGGCCCAAAGCGGCCAGCCCTCTAGAGCGCTGACGGCCGCTTTCCGGTCCTCGGCATTGTTGCGGTCCAGCCACCAGAGAAACACCAGGCCGTTAGTGTTCATGTGGTCGGCCACCGCGTAGAGTCGCTTTTGCGCCTGTTGAATGAGTGCCTGGTCGTGCAGGGCGAATCCCAAACGGGCCAGACCATCGAACCAGTAACCACCGCCTTCATAAGGCCAGGCCCCTTTGTACCAAAGTAGCCCCTCGCCAGTCATCTTGTGGTCGGGAGCCCAAGCCCGCTTGAACTCCTGGTCGTATTCATCCATATGGCCGGTAAAGCCGTTTCGAGCCGCGAGGCACCAGTCGCGCAACCAGCCGGCGGGCTCAATTGCGCCTGGAGGCAGCGGCAGAAAGCTCGGGAGTGTTGGAGGTTCGAAGGGCCGCTCGTAGTTACCCTGCACCGGTGGAACTGGCGTGCCTGGCGACGCGGCCGAACACGTTTTCAGTGAGACGACCGCGATGACAGCGCCCAGGGCCAGGCGTGAAGGTACGCTCTTCATGGTTCGGTGTTTTAACCAGATTGAGGCACGCGAACCGTCTGCCGTCAACCAGCTTCTGACCCGCTCGGTGCTGCTTCGATAGCCCGACTTGACGGATTCGAGGGGGGTCTGGTGCGTAAGTGCCTGCAAATCAGCGTGCGCACTTTCTAGGTCTTCACTACAGGAGCGGTTTAGCTGG
>Ga0326727_10013102_pt1 | contig 18588 bp, 14 predicted proteins | sample MB2enrmetagenome_FD_207643 | JGI IMG/M metagenome (GOLD analysis project Ga0326727, IMG submission 207643) | Lab enriched peat soil microbial communities from McLean, Ithaca, NY, United States - MB29MY | ecosystem: Environmental > Terrestrial > Soil > Wetlands > Peat | place: USA: New York...
TCTGTCTACGCTTCGCCTGCCGCCTCGCGACGACATGCGCAAGACTCGAGGCCAGGATGGAGTCGCTTCTCCTTTCCTGTAGGGCTCTTTCATCCCCTACAACATGCCGGTTTATCCCGGCGCACTCCGTCCCCGTGTTCCCCCCTCGTGTTCCCCCCTGATGGGGTCCAGTCCACCCCGTCCCCTGGCTCCCCCCCGCGTCCCTCCCCTGGTTCCCGCCCTGATTCCCGTCCTGCAATACAATTCTCAACAAAGGTGCTAGGATGGCGAAATGCAGTTCGTCCCCCTGAAACGGCTCAAAGAGAAAGCTAAGAACAAGACATCGCGCTGGCTTCTGGTGCTGTTCGGGGCGCTTTGGTTCCTCGTCGAAGGCACGACGGAACACAGTTTCTTCGCGTTGGTAAATGAGAAGTACAACCCGCTCAAGTTCCTAATGAGGGAAGCAGCGCCAGCTGTGAGCTGGGCAGGGTCCAACCCGATTCTTTTCGCCGTTGTTTTGGGTGTGTCTTATTGCCTCGCCGTGATACTCTGGGCACAGTTCTCGGCGGACGGAAGGCCCCAATTGGAAATCGTGAGCCTCTGGAATGGAGACCGGGTCGCTTATCAGCAGGAGGTCTTCGGGGTTCTTGCCGATTGTAGTACGTCGATTGAGTTGCGGGTCTATGCCGGCAACGCTTGGCATCGTCAATGGCCTGTGAAGGTGCACGGCAATCGCTGGCGTGGGAGGTGCCAATTCGGCGACGCCAAAAGTCAAGCTGGAGCCCCTTATAGCGTTGTGGCAATCGCACCGACGTCGCAACTTGGCGACAAGATCGCCGAGCTTCCGTCCGGCGTCGCAAGGTCAGAAACCCTCTCGGTCGTACGCTCAACCCCTGCCTCGTCACCAGCAGCCCCGTCCACGGGCCGCCTGCAATTTGGCGAACTCAATCAGGTAGACATCGGCCCTGGCGTTGGAAACAGGGCGGTCCTCATTGGGATTCACAACGTTGAGCTTGGGTTCTGGTACAAGTGCCATAATGTGCGGGCGGAGCTCACCTTCACGCACAGCCACGAAAAGGAGACTTTCAAGATCCCGGGTTGGCTCGCCTCAATCGACAACGGAAGGATAAGTGGAAGGCCTGTTCAGGCGCTAACGTTGGATTCAAAGGAGCGGAGGCTCACTTGGCTCATACTGTACGTTGAAAGCAACGTGAGGGCCGGGCGCTATCGATTTGTCGCGCCAGGACCGCCTCTTGAACCGCCCTCGACCACGGATTGGACCTTAGGTCTGGACGACAATACGCGCCTTTCGTTCGGCACCTGGCAGATCAGGATCGTCGTCACTGGCGACGGCGAGGACAAGCTGGAGCGCACGGAAACAGTGTGGGCACCCTGACAGTCGAGGCTGATGCGAAGCAGGCCGAGTTGGGACCACCTAACCTTTCTCCGCCCCCGCCCGCCCCTCACCGCCCCTCGCGAATGGCCGCCAACACTGCACTTACCCTTCCCGCGGAGCCGCTGAAAATCCCGACCGGCATCTGGCGATAACTCAGCATCCGCCGGTAAATCACATCCTCTAACATCGAATTGATGCCCCAGCCACCGAGATATTGCAGGCGAAGATCGCGATCCCGATTCAGCTCCGCGCCTGCCGTCCAGCGGCCCAGATCCGATCTTTGTCCGGCGTAAGTGCCGAATAAGTCGGCCGCGGAATATACGCCGACTCCGCCGAGCGATTCAAGCACCGGCCGGTAATCGTCGCGCTTCAAGCGCGCTTCCACTTGATCCAGATCGATCGCGAGCGGGCCGGCCTGTCCCAGAAACACCATGTCGTAGCCGCGCCCATCCACCGTGTTGGCCCACACCGTGCCGTACGGGAACGACGCGAAGAAGGTCGCCAGCTCGCTTCGCACCGTGCGCTCGTCGCTCTCATAAAGCGGCACGTAGAGCGAGAAAAAGCCGCCTGCGTTGAGGCGCTCCTTGATGGCGTCGAAGTACTCCTTGGTGTAGAGCGCGGCAGTGCCTTTGACGAACACATCCAGCGGATCGGACGCGATGATGTCGAACTTATCCGGCGTGGTCAGCACGTAGTGGCGCGCATCGTCGAAAACGATGCGCGTGCGCGGGTTGTGCAGCACGTCGTAATCCTGCTTGGCGAAGTAGCGCGTGGAAGTGGGAGGAATCACTGGCTCGATCTCGCACACGGTGATCTTTTCGATGCTCGGATAGCGGGTGAAGGTTCCGGCCGAGACTCCGGCGCCGAAGCCGATTCCCAGCACGGTGCGCGGACGCGGGTGGAGCACGGCCGGCAGGTGGCCGACCATGCGCTGTAGCTTCATATCATACGGCTCGGTGGTAGCCTCCACGTGGCCGTTGACGTCGACCTCGATGTTACCGTCGTTCCAGCGCGTGATGGCGACCGATGAGTTGATGCCTTCGGCCGTGTAGAGCAGCGTGGCGGATTTGAGATTCACCGCCGTGCGGCGGCCATAAGCGACCACTTTTCCGGGCAGCGGATCGATGGTCGCGGCCAGCCAGAGCGCCGCCACCAGCGACACCGCCAGTGCAGCCACGTGGCGCGGGCTGTCAAGCCTGCTGAGCCGAGAGTCGTCTCGGCTTTTCTTCCCGCGCACGCACGGCGCCAGCGCGAAGACCGCCGCGGCGGCGGAGACCGCGAGCAGCACACGCTCGGTCTGCTCGGTGCCGATGGCGGGCACCAGCAGCAGGCTCACCAGTAGCGCGCCGACGATCGCGCCCAGCGTATTGGCGGCATACACGCCGCCTACCACGCGGCCCGAATCCTCACCCGCTTCCGCCACGGCCGCGCAGGCCAGCGGGAAACTCGCGCCCCACAGCAGCGTCGGCGGCAGAATCGCCCACAAGCAGCGCGCCATATCCAACTGAAAAATGAGCCAGGGACTGGACGCCAGCAGCGGATCGATGGGCCAGTACGGCAAGGAGTCGGCGATTATGTAAGCGGTCCACGCGATGCCACCGGTTAGCAGCACCTGGCACCAGCCCAGCGCCAGTTGCGGCCGCCCGCTGCGCGCCAGCACCGAACCCGCGCCGCCGCCGATGGCGAGGCCGATCAGGAAAACCGCCAGGATGATGGAGAAGACATAGACCGTGGAGCCGAGCAGCATCGCCAGCAGGCGCGTCCACACCACTTCGGCGCCCAAGGCGGCGGCGCCAGAAAGCGCGATGGTGACATACACCGGCCAGTGCCGCGCCCACAAGCCCGGTCGTGGCGGCTCGGTCCGCGCGGCTTCGCTCCGGATCGGTGCGGGCGTGCGTTTCGAAACCGCGTAGCTGACCGCCGCAACCGCCAGATTCACCGCGACCGCGAACCACGTCGCGATGGCGGTGTTGTAAAGCCGCAGCAGATAGAAGCCCGCCAACAGGCAGCCCAGCACGGCGCCGGCGGTGTTGGCCGCATAGAGCGCGCCCCACCAGGACGCCGCGCGTGGCGTGGATTCCACCCAGCGCGCCAGCGCCGGCAGCGACGCGCCCATCAGCACCGTGGGCGGCAGCAGGCAGATGGCTGCGAGCCCACCGCGCAGCAGAAAGCCAGGCATGCCGTGCTCCGCGCCGGCGATGTAAATGCGGCCAGCGAGCGGAATGCCGGACAGCGCCAGCGCGGCGAACGCCGCGATGCCCAGCTCCAGCGCCGCGTAAATTCGCAGCGGATGCCGCTTCGGCTCGACGCGCCGCAACGCCAGGCTACCCGCGCACAGGCCGCCCATGTAAGCCGCCAGCAGGAACCCGAGCGAAATCGCGGTGGATCCGATGGCCAACTGCAGCAGTTGATACCAGACGATTTCGTAGATCAACGCCGAACAGCCGCTGGCCGCGAACAACACCAGCAGCAACGGCAAACTCCGCGCGGCGCGCGACGGCCCGGACTCCTCTTGCATGGAACGTCAATCATACTCCAGCGCGTAGCCGCGCCACGGCAACACGGGCAATGATCCGCGCCAACACTTCGTGATACATTCGGAGTGGCGCGCCCTACGGGCCCTTAGCTCAGCTGGTTAGAGCAGCGGACTCATAATCCGTTGGTCGAAGGTTCAAATCCTTCAGGGCCCACCATCGGACCGAGGACCAACCTCCATCATTTCAGAAATTTGTTTGGCCGCTTCGCTCGCCCCTGATGCTCCAGGGCTCGGACACCATCCGGCTTGCTGGTACTAAAGTACTGCTCCATGGTCCATTGGGTAACGCTATCGCAGCCTCGTTAACTGGACTCGATCTTAAAGTTAAAATCGTACAAAAAGACGCTATAATACCTTGTTCAAACTTTCGGTGATGGAGCCCGCCATCCACCGTCTCGAGCCTGGCTCGGGAATGGTAGCTCCCGCGCGTGAAGAGCTATGATTCCGCGGCCGCGAGGCATTCTGCCCGAAGCAAACGGCGTGGCCCGCACCCCGGATTCCAGTGAGTGATTCACGAACATGCCTTACAACTCATGGCTAGCGGCAAACCTGGACCTGGCGGCGGAAGTGGCGGAGCGGTACGACATTGACGCGCTCGCCGGTCTTCTCGCCAGCGCGCGGGCAGTGGCGGGAGAGAACGAGATCAGCGTCGCCGTGCTGGGACGATTCAAAGCCGGCAAGAGCAGCTTCCTGAACCATTTTCTTGGGCGCAGTTTTCTGCCCGTCGGTGTCGTCCCGGTGACGTCCGTGGTCACCGCCATCCGCTATGGCGATCACGAAGAGGCGCACGTGCATCACGACGATGGCCGCGATCCCGAAGTTCCGCTCGACGGGATCGGCCGCTACATTTCCGAGAAAACCAACCCGGAGAACACCCGGGAAGTCGTCCTGATCACGGTGGAACTGCCGGAATTGCGGCGATTTCGCGGGTTGCAGTTCGTCGATACGCCGGGTCTCGACAGCGCGCTCTCCCACAATACGCAAGCCTCGCTGGCGTGGCTGCCGCATGCGGGACTGGCGCTGGTAGCGGTCAGCGTCGATCCGCCGCTTTCCCAGCGCGACATCGATCTGCTGAAGAGCCTTTACCGCTACACGCCGAAGGTGGCCGTGCTGCTCACCAAAGCCGACCTGCTCAGCCAACCGGAGCTCGAGGAAGTCATCGAGTATGTGCGCGCACAGCTTGCCAGGAACTTCTCCGGTATGCCGCAGGTCTTCCCTTATTCGACCAAGCCCGGCTTTGAGCACTTCCGCGAGGCGCTCGAAGCCGAGCTTGCCGAGGGAACCTTGGGGCACTTCGCCGAAGAGCGCGAGTCCATCCTGATGCGAAAGATGGAAACGTTGCTGGGCGAATTGAGCGACTTCCTGGCGCTGAGTCTCAAGTCGGCCGAAATGGTTCAGTCGGAGCGGCAGACGCTCAATCGGCAGATGCTCGGCGAAAAAGAAGCTCTCGACGATGTGAAGTCGGTGATCCGGCTGTTGGTGGAAAATGCCGCGGCGGGAGCGCGGGCCGACATCAGTCAGCGGCTCGAAGCGCACCAGGCGGAAGTGGAGCGCGCGTTGTTCGAAGCCTTCGAGAACGAGTTTCCGCAATGGACCAGGAATCTTGGCGCGATGCGCCGCTCGTTCGAAGACTGGCTGACGGGCGCCCTGCGCGACGAGCTTACGGCGCTTTCCGACCGCCATCGCGATTCGCTCCTGGAGCCTTTGCGCCAGGTGCGGAAGCAGACATTTCGCGTGCTGCAACAGTTTCGGGACCGTCTGTCGGATAGCTCGATGCGGGCGTTCGGCGTGCCGCTGCGGACCACGGAAACCGAAATCGATGTCGTCGAGCCACACACGCCTAACGTCAGAGTCGGCCGGGTGTTCGATAGAAACTGGGAAGTGCTGTCGCCGATTCTGCCTGCGTTTGCGATCGAGGCCGTGGTTCGACGCCATTTCACGCGCAGCATCCCCTACCTGGTGGAACAGAATCTCAGCCGGCTCGCCGCGCAGTGGGAAGAAAGCGTCAACGGCGCGCTTTGGGGCGTCGATAAGGAAGCCCGGCGGCGCCTGGATGAATTGATGGGCACCGTCGAACGGCTGGTGGGAAGCGGCAGCAAGAAACGCACGCCGCAGCTTCGCGCGGACTTCGAACGCATCGAGGCGGCGCGGAGATCCATGGTCGCAGAGCCCGTGGCCTGATCATTCCACCCCGCCTCCCACCCCCGATCCGGCCGTGATACGCTCTCCCTTGTGAATATGCGCTCTTTGTCGATTGCCTGCCTGCTCTTTGCGCCGCTTCTTTTTGCGCAGGACCGGCCCCTCACTTCCCTGCCCTACACGCCGAGCCTGGAGCTGAAGTTTCTCGATCGCTCGGCCGACCCGTGCGTCGATTTCTATCGCTTCTCCTGCGGCAGTTGGAACACGCTGAATCCGATTCCGCCCGACCAGGCGCGCTGGAATGTCTACAGCAAGCTGACCACCGAGAACATGCAGTACCTGTGGGGATTGCTGGAGGAGTTTGCCAAGCCTGCTCCGGGCCGCAAGCCCAACCAGCAGAAGATCGGCGACTACTTCGCCGCCTGCATGGATGAAACGGGCATCGAGAAGGCCGGCACGCGCCCGCTGGAGTCGAGCCTGGCCGAGATCGCGGCCCTCAAGAGCGCCGCCGACCTGGCGCCGCTCGTGGCGCGGCTGCACCTGGTTTCCGGCTCGGCTCTTTTCGGTTTCGGCTCCAGCCAGGATTTTGCCGACTCCGAGCAGGTGATCGCTTTCGCCGAAGCGGGCGGGCTGGGCCTGCCGGATCGGGATTACTACGTCAAGACCGACGCCAAATCGGTCGAGACGCGCCAGCGCTATCTGGATCACGTGACTCGCATGTTGGGCCTGCTGGGCGATCGGCCGGCCACCGCGCGCGCGGAAGCCGCCACCGTGATGGCGATCGAAACCGAACTGGCCAAAGCCTCGCTCACCCGAGTCGAGCTGCGCGACCCGTATAACCTGTTTCACAAGTTGTCACCGGCCGATCTTGAGAAGCTGACGCCGCATTTCGACTGGCCGCAATATTGGCGGACCATCGGCCTCGCCGCGCCGGCGGTCGTCAACGTAACCGAACCCAAGTTCTTCGGTGAGGTCGAGACGCTGGTCAAAACGCGGCCCGTCGGCGATTGGAAGACGTACTTGCGCTGGCACCTGGTGAACGATCGCGCAGCCTATCTCGGCAAAGCGTTCGTCACGGCGGATTTCGATTTCTACAGCAAGTACCTGCGCGACGTGAAGGAGATGGAACCGCGCTGGAAACGGTGCGTGAAACGCGTGGATCGGGATCTCGGCGAAGCCCTCGGCCAAGTGTTCGTGGAAAAGACATTCACCCCCGAGACTAAAGCCAGCGCGGTCGCCATGACCCGCGAGATCGAAAAGGCGATGGAGGCAGACCTGCACCAGCTCGCCTGGATGGGCGACGCGACCAAGCAGAAGGCGCTCGAGAAACTGCACACAGTGGTGAATAAGATCGGCTACCCGAACCAATGGCGCGATTACAGTTCGGTCGTCATCGCGCCCGACGACTACGCGGGCGATGCCGCGCGTTGCGACCTTTTCGAGAACCGGCGCCAGCTCGCCAAGATCGGCAAGCCGGTGGATCGCGGCGAGTGGGGGATGACGCCGCCCACGGTCAACGCCTACTACGACCCGCAGATGAACGACATCAACTTTCCGGCCGGCGTGCTGGAGCCGCCGCTCTACGATCCGAAGATGGACGACGCGCCCAACTACGGCAATACCGGCGCCACCATCGGCCACGAGTTGACCCACGGCTTCGACGACGAAGGCCGCCAGTTCGACGCCAAGGGCAACCTCAAGGACTGGTGGACCAAGCAGGATGCCGACGCTTTCGTCGCGCGCGCCGCCTGCGTTTCGACGCAGTATTCCGAATACACCGCGATCGCCGACATCAAGATCAACGGCAAGCTGACGCTGGGCGAAGACGTGGCCGATCTGGGCGGCACGATGCTGGCCTACATGGCCTGGAAAGACGCGACCAAGGACCAGAAGCTGGCGCCCATCGACGGATTCACTCCCGACCAGCGCTACTTCATCGGCATGGCGCAGTGGGCTTGCGGCGACGAGCGCCCGGCGAGCAAACGCCTGCATGCCCTCACCGATCCGCATTCGCCCGAGGAATACCGCATCAACGGCGTAGTCTCCAACATGCCCGAGTTCGCCAGAGCTTTCGCGTGCAAGCCCGGCCAGCCGATGGTGCGCGCCAACGTCTGCCGCGTGTGGTGAGATGAAGCTGGCGGCTGTGCCGCTTTGGCGCTGCTACTGCTGCGATCGGAATGCCTTGAACGGAATCGTCAGCGATCCGATGTTGCCGGAAAAGGCGTCGCGCACGATTACCCGCAGCTCGTTGGCTTTCGGGTTCGGTTGCAGGGCGTGGCTATATGCCAGCCCGTCTGCCAGCGCCTGCCGATAAGTGTCGGGCCGCAGCGCTAGAACCAAGGTGTCGAGCACTTGATCGTACTGGCCGCCCTCGTGATCTTCCTGCACCAGAACCACGTCGACGCGGCCGTTGAATAGGTCGCGCTCCTGCTGGATGTCCAGCGTGCGCGGGTCAATCCGCAGGCGAACGTCGTATCGATCCGTTCTGTTGGCGGGAACCACCTCCGCCGACAGCGCGACGGCGGTTGCATCCAGTGGACTCCAGGCGGCATCGCGAATTGCCGCCGTGCGGCCCTGCGGATCATTGGCCGGGTCGGGAGCGTCCACATATCCTTTTCGATAACGCACGCTGACATCCGGCCGTCCGGCGACTTTGACTTCAACGCGGTGAAACCTGCCGTCGTGCTGCGGTGAAGCGGGATAGAAGCCCAGCGTGTAAGTCACCGAGGCCTCTTCGGCGGCGGTGCGGATAGCGCCCTGGATATCATTGGTATTCAGGAAGGCGCGCCCGCCCGTGAGCGCCGACATCTCCAGCATCGGCCCTTGCGTCCTCTCGAGCACCCTGTTGTCGGTCCGCCCAACTTTCTGGAGCCAGAGTGGGTCAATCGTGCGCGCGCCAGTGCGCCGGTCCGACGGCGGCCTCACGGTCGCGTCGGCTTGCAATGTCACGAGGCCGCGGGCATCCACCGCATACAGCGCAACGTTGGCGCTGTTCAGCACTCGCATGGTGTCGAGCATCTTATCGTAGTCTCCGGATTCGGCACTTATGGGGAATCCCGACGAGACCCAGATCAAGTTCTTGCGGCCTGGAATTGCAGCGACGCGGTTCGCAATGGCCGCGAACAGCCTGAGCGTGATCTGACCTCTGGTGTCGGGAGCGCTCCGATGCTGCGGACGCGCGGTGCCGGCGAGGCGTTGAAGCCCGGCATCATTACCAGCGGCGCTATTGCCATGAACCAGGTCCGACATTACTTCCTGCATGAGTTCGGATCCCGAGATGGCACCCGTATGGCTCGCAGTCCCCTCGGCATCGGGCTTCCAGGCGGCCAGGCGCTTTACTAGCTCAGACGAGTCCCGCGTGAGATCGTACAGGACCTGGAGATACCCCGGCCGCACCAGGTCGATCCCGACTCGGTCCTCCGGCCGGATCTGGCGCAGAAATGCGATGACGGCCTGCTTGGCGTAAATCCGGTCGGCCCATCCGGTGTTGAAAGGGTCGATGAGAATGACAGTCGTGGCGCCTGGCCCGGCGAGAGCCTCGCTTCGGTTCGAAAACACGGGTGCGTCCGAAGTGGCTGGCCAACCCGCAACCGGCGATTCGCCGACGGCGACCGCCCCCCCGTGGGTAGTTAAACTAAAGAAGCTGATCCGCTGAGGCTTGCCTTCGTCAAAGACCTTGAAGTTCTCGCGCAGCAGGTCGCGAACCGGGACGCCGTGCTTCCCTTGCGCAACTACGGTGATCTCGACCAGCCGCGTGGTGGCCCGAATAGTTATATCCGGCGGAGAAGCCTGCCCGGCCTGCGCCACCACTGTTGCCAAAAATGCCCCCGCGCAGCCGAGCGCGTGCTTGATCATGATCATCCCTTTGGCTACCGCAAACGCGCGACCACACTATATCTAACGGGTCGGTTCGCTTTTCGGTTTCCGCTCTAGTACTGCCCTGCGAACTGCCCAGCCCAGCTCCTCGGCAGAATGGAAGCTCGGACTCCGCACTCCATTAATGAAGATCGTAGGCGTCGAGTCAACGTGGTAAAGCTTAGCCAATAGTTCGTCTCGTAACAGAACCGGGTCCGCGCCGTGACTATTGACGCACTCCCTAAGCTTAGCAGTGTCAACCAGGCCTTCCTGGGTGGAAAAGGCTTCGATCCTCTCACCGAGTGCCTCCGCCGTCAGGCTTGTCTGGTTGGCCATCAGGAAGTCGTGCAGGCGCCAGAAAGAGCCTGGCGCCTGAAGTTCGGCGCAGGCGGCGAACTCTGCCGCCGGGCGCGCCCATTTGTGCATCTGAAGGGGAAGGTGCTTGAAGATGATCCTGACCCGAGCAGCGTCGTCTGCGGGAAGAGCCTCCGCGAGATCTTCGAATCGCTTGCAAAATGGGCATTGGAAATCGGAGAAAACGACGATCGTCACGGGCGCGTCATTGCTTCCCCGGGACGGCGACTCGTCGGCAACCAGGGCCTTTTGCGTCTCGGCCGCTAGCCATTGCCGCTCTTTCGTAGGGTCGGTCGTCGTGTCGAACAGCGTTTCGGTGAGAAATCGGAGATCGGGGGAGGCGTAGAGCACGAGGCTCCTCTTCGGTGCAGTTGCGCGCACCGTGAACAGTCGAAAGCACGTGCCCTTCAATGGCCCTTCATCCTCCACCCCGAGGTCCGGCGCCAGCTCATAGCGAGCAGCCACATAGGCGCGAATCTTCGCGAGGTCCGCGGCGGTCGGCGTAGGACAACCCTTCCCGTGGCCGCCCGCGACACCCGTCAGCACCAGCGCCAGTACGGCGGCGCAGTACGTATTCTGCCCAGCCAAGCGTCTGTATCTTCGCATGAGGTCCCGCCTTCCAGACCTTTTCTTGGGGCAACGGGGACCGCTGCGGACGGTCGCCCGTTGCCGAGTATGCTCAGCCTAACGCGTTGGCCTTCACTAGCAGCCAGCCATACACGAGTTGTATGCGTTGTTGCAGGCGGAATTGCCCTCTTGGTCCACGATGTAACACACGTTGTCCGCTGCGTCCTCCTGCTGTGAGCATGACGCCATCGCGGCGGTGTAGCCGAAGTTGCATGCTGGCACGCACATGTCGTTGTTGTTCTGAGTGCAATCCTCCATACACGTCATAAGTGACACATTGGCATTCATGGCGCACCAATTGTACGAGGACTCGGCGTTGTCGTAGCAGGTGTCCGCCGTGCTTCCATTGCTCGACTGGCAGGTTGCAAGAGCGTTTTGACAGCCACCCGCGCAGTCCTGGGCTGCCAACGGTCGCACTACAAACGCCGCCGAAAACAGTATGGTTATCACAAACAGGGCGGCGCGGAAAAAGCGCGACCCGCGTTGATATTCGACATCGACTGACATATTTATTTCCCCCTTCGCGGCGCGACGACCTCCGCCGTCGACCGTCGGGCTGTACATCGGTTATTTGCCCAGCCGCCGGTCCGCTGGCTTTCGCCAAGTCGCGTGCGGTCTGGCGGCGCCGATTAATTCATAGAACGATTAGGAGTACTATACCCCCCCCCCGAAAGCCAGAGTCAATAGTAATTTTATAATTTAATATATTGAACTATTAATCTTAAATATCGTCGGCAATCGGGCATGCCTAGCATGTTGCACGGGCGGAGATACCCAGTTGGGCCAGTTACGTTAAGCTCGCCCGATAGAAGCGACGCTGGTGGTGCTCGCAACCCTCACCTGAGGCGTGGGGTCCGCGCCCTACAAGGTCGCCGGGATCAGCCAAATCAATTTCCAGGTTGTCCCATATACCAACCAGTCTCAAACGCCCGGCCTTGCGACGGGCGCGATTTTTGTGACGCTGCCTTCGACAACAAGCCCCGGCTTCCAGATTTACGTCGCCGGCCAGTGAAGCGGGCGACACAGCTCCGCCGGCCCGCCGTGTCGCCGTGGCACACTCGCTTGAAGAAGCTGCTGATTGCAAAGCTGGCTTTCCCGGCCCTCGACGTGCTCATACGAATCATCATGCGTGTGCGAGTGTTAGTGTGTCTGGCGCTATTGAGCGCCTCCTGCGCGATGGCACAGAGGACCCGCACAACATCAGCCGATCTCAGAGAGGAGTGTGCGGTAGAACTCCTCTTTCGCGTACCGCTCCAGCCAGGGCGTATGGCCGCATTGCGCCAGCACGATGAGGCGGAACTCGGGGAGCGCGGCTAGAGGTTCTGACACGCCGGCTGCCGGCGAGGAATCCGAATCGCCGTGAATGGCGACCACGGGACATCTCACCATCCGAGCTTGGCGCAACAGTTCGCCGGACCGGCGCATCGCGGCAGCTTCGTTCCAGACGGCGCGGTAGATTTCGGCGCTGAGGCGGACGTCGCCGGGCTCGTCGATTTCACTGATTGGAGCATAGGCGTCCGCCTTGGCGGCGAGACGGCCGAGTTTCTCCAGGCTGACAGAAGACACCGGCGGCACAGGCAAGACCGCCGGCGTTACCGGGCCTTGCTCGAGAGCCGCGAGCGCGGCTTCGTATTCGGCCTTCTCCGTATCGTCGAGATGTTCGAGCCGGCGAGCCTGAAGCTCGGCGGCAGAGGACTCGGCGAAGGGCGGGCAGCTCACGAGAATCAGCTTGCCGATCGACTCCGAGTAACGCGCGGCGGCCAACAGGCCAAGCCACGCGCCCCACGAGTAACCGATCAGAACAGCCGGAGTTTGGGAGTATTTCGACAGGACTTCGCGCAACTCTTCGACCTGTCCTTCGATGGAACAAGCCGTCTGGAGCGGTTCCAGCACCCCGCGATTGCGCGACAGCCGGCGAGCGACGGGCGCCATTTCTCCGGCCGCGCCGGGGCCTCCGTGGATCGCGGCGACGCGGAACGGCGCGGCTCCGTGGAATCTGAGATTGGTGTCCGTCAATGGGCGCGCCCGCTTGCGGCCGGTGGAATTACATCGCCAGGCCGGTCAGCGCGAAGGCGATTCCCGCCACGCCGGCGATCACGCCGATCACCGGGAACATCATCTTGCGCGCGATGAAGTAAATCGAGCTCAGCACCAGCGCGATCTCGAGCAACCCCTCGCCCACGTCATAGCGCAAGGCGCGGTGTTCGGCCGCCTGCGAAGCCGCCTCATGGCCCTCGGCTTCCTTCTGGATATCCTTGGCCTGGTTGTCGTACTTCTTCTTTTGCGCCTCGTTGTCGGCTTTCATTTTCTCCGCGGCTTCGCCCTTGGCGCCGAGCACCAGGAGCAGGTTCAGGCCCAGCTCGACGTTGTGAGTTTTGATGCGGGCTGCCTGGTAGTGCGACCAGGCGTCATTGGCCTCGGACTTGGTGATGATGGCCTCCGTGTGCGTCCGGTGCGACATGATGGAGACGATTGCCAGCGCAACCGCCAGTACGGCGGCCAGGATGCCAACCATCTGGCCCTTGCTGTCGGACTCATGTCCTTCGTGGTGGATTTCGAGTTCTGCCATATTGGTCTTCGTATTATATGCCAGAACGCGGGAGTTTTTGGGCGCACTACGGCCGAAAGGAGTGGATGAAAGGGAAGAGTGCGTTGCGGGTGGCCGGGCTTCGCGGACTTAATCGCCGTGCGTATCGGCCACCCGATGATTTGAATAGGAACTTCGATGATCTAGGCCCGCTGGATGGCGGACATATCCTTGCCGATTCGTTCCTTACTCTCTGATATCCGAGCGGGCGGCGATAACTGCTATCCGTATACCGCCGGCGGTTATGAATTCCAGAATCCAAAGTCTTCCGTCGAGAGTCCAGCCCGAGGGGGACCCCGCATGCCTTTAAGGGGCGCCGGAAGTTCAGTAACACTTGAGTGCAACGCTTCGTGGCCACGAAGTAAGGACTAGCAGCGGAGCCTGGCGCCACAGTCCCAATTCCAGTATCCAGGATGCGTCAAGGGCTTTGTGGGCTAAGCGATTGGAAGAGTTGGTGAGATGGGTTGTGACTGGGTGTTGAGGCGGGCAACTGCCGGACTACGGCCGGCTGGCAGGCGGAAGCGCCTGCCCCACCCGCCCGGCCCCTACTTAGGGCGCCTATATACTTGACGCACACGCCGTTCGCCGAGCGAGCGACGTCGGATTCCCCTATCATGAAATTCATGGAGATCGAAGACATCGGTGAAGTCATCGCCGAACGGGTTTTGAAGCGATCTGTCAACAATGCGGAACCACAGGATGTAGTCGTCCGCCTCGGCAAGCCACGACAGTATCCTGGCGGCACCGATTATTTCTGCCCGTTTGAGATCAGCGGTTTGGGCGAGCCCAAGATCAGGTACGCTGCGGGAGTGGACGGCTTCCAATCGCTTCAGTTGGCGCTCCGAATCATCTCGACGCTACTCCAGCACTACAAGCGGGAGCCGTCCGTTGATCTACGCTGGCTCGAACAAGGCGATGACCTTGGGTTCCCCGGGGAAACATAATTTGGTTGCGTCAAGTATATAGACGCCCTACTTAGCGATTCCCAACTGCGTCAGCATCCAGGCGTATTCGAAGGATTGGTCCTTCAAGCGGTCATAGCGGCCGGATGCGCCGCCGTGGCCGGCGGGCTCCATCTTGATCTTGAGCAGCAGCGGGTTCGCATCGGTCTTGAGGGTGCGCAGGCGCGCGACGTATTTGGCCGGCTCCCAGTACATTACCTGGCTGTCGTTGAAACTGGTGGTGACTAATATGGCCGGATAGGCCCGGCGTGCCAGGTTGTCGTACGGGCTGTAAGTCTTCATGTAATCGTAGGCGGCCTTCTGGTTGGGGTTGCCCCACTCCAGATACTCGCCCACGGTCAGCGGCAAGGACGCATCCATCATGGTGTTCATCACGTCTACAAACGGCACCGCCAGGTGCACGGCGCGGAACAGCTCGGGCGCAAAGTTGACCACGGCGCCCATCAGCAGGCCGCCCGCGCTGCCGCCTTCGATGGCCAGCCGCTGGGGCGAAGTCCAATGCTGGGTCTCCAGATACTTGGCGCAATCGACGAAATCGAAGAAGGTGTTTTTCTTCTTCATGAGCATGCCGTCTTCGCGCCACTGCTCGCCCATTTCGTCGCCGCCGCGAATGTGGGCGATGGCGTAGGCCACGCCGCGGTCGAGCAGCGCCAGCCGCGGGGCGGAGAATGCGGGCGGCGTGCCGAAGCCATAAGAACCGTAGCCGTAGAGCAGCATCGCACCCGAGCCATCGCGCGGGAAGCCCTTGCGATAGACGATGGAAATGGGAACCCGGACGCCGTCGCGCGCGGCCGCCCACAGGCGCTCGGTCGTGTAGTTCGACGGGTCAAAACCGCCTGGCACTTCCTGCCGCTTGCGCAGCGTGGACTTGTGGGAGCGCACGTCGTAATCGTAGACGCTGGGTGGCGTCACCATGCTCTGGTAGTTGTAACGGTACGAATCGGAATCGAATTCCGGCGTCTCGCCCGGGTAGGCCGTGTACACGGGCTCGGGAAACTCAATGGCGGTCCAGTTGCGCGTATCGAAATCGTAGACGCGAATGCGGTCGATCGCCTGCGTCTTCTCGACCACCACGGCGAAGTCGCGGAACAGATCGACGTCCTGAATGCGCACGTCCGCGCGGTGCGGCACCAGCACCTTCCAGTTCGCGGGCTCGTGGTCTTTCTCGGGCGCGGTCACCACTTCGAAATTGTGGCCACCCTTGTTGGTGCGGATATAGAAGAGATCGCCGCGGTGATCCAGGTAATAGCGGTGCTTGTTTTCGCGCGGCAGGAAAACCTGGAACGCGCCACCCGGCTCGCCCGAGGGCAGATAGCGGCACTCGGAGGTGTCCTTGCTCTCGATCCCCAGCACCAGGTAGCGCTTGTCGCGCGTCTTCTGCAAGCCGATATCGTACAGCTCGTCTTTTTCTTCGTAGAGCAGGGTGAAAGCGGAATCGCCCAGCGCGTGGCGCCAGAGCTTGTCGGGGCGCTTGGTGACGGCGTCCTCGGTGGTCACGAGCAGCGTGTGGTTGTCGGCCGCCCATTCGACCGAGGTGACGCGCTCGGCGGTATCGGGCAGCGTGCGGCCGTCGCGCAGGTCCTTCACCTGGAGGGTGTACTGGCGGAAGCCGGTGTAATCGACCGTGTAGGCGAGCAGGTTGCCATCGTCGCTGACCACGAAATTGCCGACGCCGACGAACTTGTGCTGTTCGCCGAGCTGGTTCGCATCGAGCAGCACCTCCTCCGGCGCGTCCATGTTACCCTTGCGGCGGCAGCGGATGGGATACTGCTTGCCTTCCACCGTGCGTACGTAATAAAGGTACGCGCCGCGGCGGACTGGGACGCCCATATCGGTCTGCTGGATGTGGCTCAGCATCTCGGTGTACAGCGCTTCCTGGAAGGGCTTGAGGCCGGCGGTCTGCGCCGCGGTGTAAGCGTCCTCGGCTTCCAGATAGCGGACCACTTCCGGGTCGCTTTTCTCGCGCAGCCAGAAATAATTGTCGATCACGGTTTCGCCGTGGCGCACCTCGCTGCGCGGCTTGACCGGCGCAACCGGCGGCGCCGGAGCGTTGGGCGCTTGGGCGGCGAGCGGCATCAGCGCGACCACTCCCAGGGTGGCAAACAGGCGGGAAAACGGCGGCATTTGGTCTCCTTGACGCGGCGGATTCTCATAGTTCGGTCAGTGCCGGCGGGCAACCGCTCCCTAACGGTCGCGGCTCCGATGCTTGCAGAGCCGGGCCCCGAGGGCACGCCGGGGAGCGGCCTCACGGTTCATCGCCTATCATATCGCGGCCGGAACGATGGTCAGTTCCGAAATCACGGCGCGCGGCGGAAGTTGGGCGCAGGCTAGCACAGCCTCGGCGACGTGCTCGGGCAGGAGGGCCTGCGCGAGTTGTTCGGGCGGCGGCTTCACAGGGCGCTTTTCCAATATCTCAGTGTCCACCAGGCCGGGGTTGACGACGGTGGTGCGGATGCCGTTGGCGTGCTCCTCGAAGCGGATGGCGTGGGCCAGGCCGATCATGCCGTGTTTGGAGGCCTGATAGGCCGCGCCGGAAATGTCCGGCGCGCGGCCGGAGATGGAGGCGATAAATATCAGGTGGCCGGCACGCGCCTCGCGCATGGCGGGCAGGACGGCTTGGGTGACGTAGTAAGCGCCGTTCAGGTTGGTCGAGATCAGCTCGTCCCAGATGGCCGGGCGCAGGCGGACCAGCGCGCGGTCCGGCGTGTTGGTGCCCGTGGCGTAGACCATGATGGCGATCGGCCCAAGCGCCCGTCGCGTTTCGGCCACCAGCCGTTCGACGTCGGGCAAGCGGGTGGCATCGGCGCAGCAGATCTCGAAAGAGTGGCCGGCCATTTCGGCCTTCAACGCGCGCAGCCGGTCCTCGCGACGCGCCGAGGCCATTACGCTGGCGCCGTTACGCGCCAACAGAACAGCCACGGCGCGGCCGATGCCGCTCGAGGCCCCGACCACCAGGGCGACTTTACCTTCAAGGGAAACAGGCATAAGGAAGCATTATGGCAGAAGTGCAGAGTGTGGGGCGGACGCCCGGGCCGCGCAAGGGTAGGACAGACCATCGCCTTTCGTGGTCTGTCACGGCTCGCCAAAACACGGCACGTTGACAGACGACAAAAACCGATCGTCTGTCCTACATTCTGCCTGGAGTTATATTTGATGGTCCGGCGCAGCATGGCATCGAAGCAATCCATCCAACTCGGGCAGGTGGAGGAGACGCTGCTGGTTCCGCTCTACCTTCGCGCGCTCGAGAGCCGCCGGAAGCGGCCGATCCTCGACGATCCCAAAGCCATCGAAATGGTCGAGTCCATCGACTGGGATTTCCGGAGATTCGGGCAAAGGTGGCGGGTCATCTCTTGCTGCTTGCGGTGCGCCATGTTCGACGCGTGGGTCGCGGATTTTCTTCGCGATCATCCTGACGGCACCGTGGTGGAGATCGGCTGCGGGCTCAACACGCGCTTCGAGCGGCTGGACAATGGCCGCGTACATTGGTTCGACCTCGACCTGCCGGACGCTGTCGAATTGCGGCGGAGATTCTTCACCGACACCGAGCGGCGCACGATTCTGGCAGCGTCGGTGCTCGATGCGGAGTGGATCGAGATGGTGCGGCGCAGTCCGGGGCCGTATTTCTTCGTGGCGGAAACGGTGTTCATCTACCTGGAGGAGCGGCAGGTGAAGGCGGCGCTGTCGCAGATCACGCGCAACTTTCCGGACGCCGGCATCGCTTTCGACACGGCCAGCCGCAAAGCCGTCGACAACGGGAACAAGGATTTTGTGCGCCGGAAAATGGCGGTGCGTTTCCAATGGGCCTGCCAGGATCCGCGCGAGATCGAGCGCTGGAACATCGGAGTGCGCCTGGTGGAATCGCGCACGTTAGCGGACGTACCGGAGCCTTTGAATCGGCGCCTTTCCGTGGCGCTGCGAGCTACGTTTCGGGTGTTTCGGCCGCTCTTTCCGGGGGTCGCGAAGGCTTACCAGCTCAATCTGTTCGCAGGGCAGCGGGAAGGGTGAGAGCTGGAGTATCGCGCGTCGGCAAACCAGAAGAAATGTCGAGACAAATCTCGACACAGCAGGCAGGACTGCCCGCGCCACGGCGGGCTTATGCGGAGAGGGCTTTGACGCGGCTGTGGAGGTTGCTCTTGTAGCGCGCAGCCGTGTT
>Ga0326727_10013103_pt1 | contig 18587 bp, 18 predicted proteins | sample MB2enrmetagenome_FD_207643 | JGI IMG/M metagenome (GOLD analysis project Ga0326727, IMG submission 207643) | Lab enriched peat soil microbial communities from McLean, Ithaca, NY, United States - MB29MY | ecosystem: Environmental > Terrestrial > Soil > Wetlands > Peat | place: USA: New York...
AAATTGGTCTTTCCCAAATTATCAGTTACCTTGAAAAATCACAAAAACCGCGTGGTCATATAAAACAGTGGTAAATAGCGGGTGCACTTTAGCTTCAACTATCATGACTTAGCTCTTCAGTTTCAATTATATTAATAACTTCACTGAGATTTGTAGCATAGTGTTTTATTCCTGTAGCATTGGGTTTGCGCACAAGAATGGCTTTTATTCCAACAGCTTCCGCACCAATTACATCAGCTGCTTGGCTGTCACCTACCATCCAAACTTTTTCGGGATTACCGGCTAGACGTAATGCATCTTTAAAAGCCAATGGATTGGGTTTTTCATAGCCGCTTACCGCCGATGAAATGCAAAGGTCAATAAAGGGAGAAAGTCCTATCGTATTTACTATGTTGGCGAGCTCCGGAACGTGATTAGAGAGGATACCTTGCTTCCAACCTTTTTCCTGCAATGTGATTAATGTTGGCAGAACGTCGTCATATAATTTAAATCGGGAAGGATTAACATAATATTGTCGTACTAATCCTGCCAATTCTCGAGCACGGTGTGGATTAAACCCCACCCCTTCAAAAGCCCGTTGAAATGTTAAGTTCGTTTCTGCCCACCAATCATCTGCGTTAGTAATGTGAATGTGGGTTTCCCATGCTTTATGCCAAAAAAAACCCTCTAATAAAAATGGCCTGATTTGATCTCGTTGTACTTGGTGACATGGTTCGTGCGTATTCAGCACTTCCATTAATGCCCCATTCCACATGCCAGGGCACTCCGCCAGGGTACCGTCAAAATCCCATAAAATCACCTTGTTCGTTAACATAAACAGCCTTATTTTATGTGGTTATTGAAAATATGACAAGTTGAGGGGTAACAATATGAGTATGTTGGATGTCCGTTATCTGCACGGTCAGTTTCGATCATTATATATTTGTTATGTAGTAGTCTTGTAAGGGTAAATTGCGCTAACACTTTATCGGAAGTACAATATAACTTATGCGTAATTTGAAAGTTTTGCTCATCGACTTGGATGGAACTCTGTATTTTAAAGGAAAGAAAATCCCCGGTGCGGACCGTTGCATAGAGGAATTGCGAGGTATGGGATTCATTCTACGCTTCCTCAGCAACACCGACTCTAAAAGCATATCATCGATCCAGAAAAACCTGGCATTTATGGGTCTTGCTTTAATTGAGCAAGAAATATTTACACCAGTGGCGGCATTAAAGTTATTTGCGGAACAGCAAAAAGGAAAAACCTTCCATCTACTCCTGTCAAAGGATTTATTGAACGCCATTCAGGACAGTATACCTACCAGCCAGGATACGCCAGACTATGTGGTTGTTGGAGATATCCGGGAATCGGTGAATTATGATATGCTGGACAAGGCATTTAGACTCATTATGTCTGGGGCAAATATTATCGCAATGCAGAAAGGACGTTACTTCATGGCATCGGATGGGTACCATATCGATACCGGAGCGTTTGTTAGTCTTTTAGAATATGCCTCAAACAAGAATGCTCTTGTACTAGGTAAGCCGTCAAAGGAATTCTTTGAAATGGCATTATATGGTACCGGTTACGGTCCCGATCAGTCGATGATTGTCGGCGATGATATCAGCACTGATATTCTCGGAGCAAGGATCATTGGGAGCCGTTCAACACTGGTACGCACTGGCAAATTCAATGCACACGATCTCGCAATGAGTTATGAGAAACCTGATCTAATAATTGACTCCGTCACCGACCTACCTAACATTTTAATGTCATCAGAGAATTTATAATTCCTAATATCCATAGTCCTCTGAGGATAGATACGTCACTTTTCGTCAGATTGCTAACCACCTACTAATTTGGCTCATTTTTGTATGTAATATTCTGCTATTTTGCCCGAATAATTATTTTTTTCAGAGATGCAAAAAACTCTTGACATGCAGTAAATGAATATCATATAATCGTAACATTCACACAGGGGAGTAAAATATTTTGTATATGCCGAATTGTTCCACTGCTGTCATACACATTTTTGCAACTGGTATGGGTCAGGCAATTAAGTACCAGCGGGCTCGGCGTATTTTCAATTCGGAAAACAATTAAAAATAATGTATTATCACTGCAGAACAGAAAAACCGAGCCCGGGAATCAAAAATCCCGGGCTTTTTTATTGGCCGCAAATAATAAAAAGGAGGGAAAAGAGAAATTAGTTGCTTGTTATGGATTATTTTATTGAGATTGTAAGAAAATTTATCGTTTGTCTTCAGAATGGAGTGAAATATGACAATTATCAGTGTTGAGAATTTATCAAAAGAATACCGCCAGCGAAAAGGCCGGGAAGGGTTAACCGGGGCTGTTAAGGACGTCTTTCGCCGAGAATACAAGACGATCAAAGCTGTTGACGGAGTGTCCTTTTCCATTGATAAAGGTGAAGTCGTTGGCTATATAGGTCCTAACGGTGCGGGTAAATCAACAACAATTAAGATGCTTATTGGCATCCTGGTACCAACTGCCGGAAATATCGACGTCAACGGTATAGTGCCACACAAACATCGAGAACTGAATGCTAAAAAAATCGGGGTTGTTTTCGGGCAACGTACTCAGTTGTGGTGGGACATCCCAGTGTCGGAAACGCTAAGTTTAATGCGCTACATGTATGATGTGCCGGAAAAGCAATATCAGGAAAATCTTAAAATCTTTTCCGAAATATTGGGGTTGGATAAATTCATCCACACCCCGGTTCGGCAACTTAGCCTTGGACAGAGAATGCGGGCCGATATTAGTGTCGCTCTTTTGCATAACCCCGATATTTTATACCTTGATGAACCAACTATCGGGTTAGACGTGGTGGTTAAAGAAAGAATCCGGGAGTTTATCCGTGAAATTAACCGGACTCGCCAAACTACGGTTATTCTAGCCACCCATGACATGTCGGATATCGAAAAATTAAGTTCGCGAGTGCTGGTAGTCAATTCCGGTAAAATCATGTACGACGGCAATCTAGCCACCCTGAAGAAAAAATACGGTGCCGAAGAGAGCATCGTTGCTGATTTAGCGGATAAAATCGAAAATACGGATGAGTTGTACAAACTTGGAGTAGATCAAATCAAATATCTGGACAACAAAATCACGATTGGATACGACAGCAATAAAATTAATTCCTCTACCGTGATCCGTTGGCTGGTCGATAGAGCTGATACTAAAAATATCAGTATTACCATTACTCCGATCGAGGATGTTATTCGTAAGATGTACGCGGTTGGAAGCTGAAGACGCTTTCTTACAAAATAATACTGATCATTGAATGAAAAAATATTTAAAATTTATACAGCTCTCGTTTAAAAATGGTCTCGCATATCGTGTAGAGTATTTTGTGGGAACTTTCCGCAACCTTGTCATCCTCTTGGTACAGCTTTGCGTTTGGCGTGCTTTACTAAGCGCCGGACCAGTCACAACATCTGCAGGAGTCGTGACGCTCAAAGAGATGACTACCTATGTCCTGATAAGTTCGATGATATCGACTCTCCTGACCGTCAATGTAATTTCAGACATGAACGACCGGATCAGGAATGGACAGATAGCAATTGACCTGATGAAGCCCGTGAATTTCCAGACTTATACATTTTGCAACATGCTCGGACAAAATATGTTCAGCTTCCTGTTTCAATTACTGCCGATTTTGGCTGTCGGATTAATATTCGTCGGGCTGAGTTTTCCCACGCCGCAAAACTTTCTCCTATTCTGCCTGACTTTAGTGAACGCTATTATCATTATGTTTCTGATCAATTACGCCATGGGATTGATAGCTTTCTGGTACTTGCGGGGCTGGCAGAACACCATTTTATGGACTCTGAATCGCCTATTTTCCGGCGCAACGATTCCGTTGTGGTTTTTCCCGTCTGTCCTCGTAACTATTTCAAATTTTCTGCCTTTACGATTGATGTATTTTGTCCCAATTTCTGTATATCTGGGTCAAGTAACACCGATTGATTGTCTAAACCTGATATTACAGCAATTCCTTTGGATCGGGATTTTATATTTGCTGACTAAGGTGGTATGGAGGACGGCGATTAATAAATTGGTAATTCAAGGTGGATAAATGAGGACGATTAAGCTGAGTTTAAAATTTTACGGTGCGGCCTTAAAAAGCATGCTGGAGTACAGGCTTGTAACTTTAGTCGATATATCGACAATGATAATAGTGTTTGGTGTAGGGTATTTATCGACCTGGATACTCCTTAGTAAATTTCAATCCATTCAGGGATGGACGCTTTATGAAGTCTTTCTTCTTTTCAACATTAATATGGTGGCGAGTGGAATCAGCGGATTTGCCTTTAGTTGGCCGATGCGGGGAATGGAGCAAATGGTCCAAAGCGGGGATTTTGATATGGCACTGATAAGGCCGATGAATCCATTGACATTTACTCTGATAGGACGACCCAATTTTACCTCCTTCGCCAGCCTGATATTGGGGGCTGGGGTATTCGTTTTATGTTTTACTCACTTGGCGATCCATTTTACGGTGTTAAAAGTCATATTTCTGGTGGTGGCGATTCTAGGTGCCGCCCTAATTCAAAGTGCAATTCTTGTTTTTGTCGGCACAATGAGTTTTTGGGTGGTCAAAAACACGGCAACCTATTCACTTATTAATTCGTTGAATAATTTCATTGATTATCCAATTACCATCTATGCCACTGGTATCCAGGCATTTTTGACTTTTGTGGTGCCGATAGCTTTTATGAATTTTTATCCTGCTCATTATTTTCTAGATAAGACCGGAGAAAATCTTTTCTTTCCGGCACTCCAATATGGAACGCCGTTGGTGGGAATAGCGTTATTTATTGTGGCATATCAGTTATGGAGGATAGGCGTGAATAAATACGAAAGCACTGGGTCGTGAAATAGGCAATTACCATCAGGAATAGCCGGGGTAAACCAGTGAGGGTCACTGGTACAAATAGGTAAGGGAGCACCAGTATATGATAAATAAAACCTACACCGCCACCATGAATAATGTCCAAGATGGAAAACCTAAAATCACCTGGGGACTACTGAAACGTGTCTGGGGTTATGCTCACCCCTACCGCTGGTGGATTCTAGGTATGCTGCTGATGACACTGGCCAGTACCGGATTGGGTCTACTGACGCCGCTTATCCTGCGACAGTTGATTGATAAAACTTTACCAGATAAAGATTTACACAGTCTATTATGGTTGACAATTGCCCTGGTGATGATACCGCTCCTCACCGGAGTACTGAGCGTATTTCTACGGCAGTTCAATTCCCGAGTAGGAGAAGGGATTACCTATGATTTAAGGGCGGATTTATTTTCCTATTTACAGCGTATGTCGCTGAGTTTTTTTACTCATACTAAAATCGGCGAGCTGATGAGCCGGCTCAACAACGACGTCCAAGGGGCACAAAGCGCTATTGTAAACACTATTGTTAATATCATCACCAATCTGATTCAAGCGGTCGTTATGCTTGCTATCATGTTTGTGCTGGAATGGCGTCTGACCCTGCTCAGTATCGCTATCCTTCCCTTTCTGTTGTTAATCGCAGATAGATTGGGAAAGCGTTTGCGTATCCTAACCCGCCAGCAACTCGACATTTTAGCCAAGATGAATGCAGTCATGCAGGAACTGCTCAATATCAGTGGCGTGCTGCTTGTAAAACTATTTGGCCGTACCGAAGAAGAAGATAACCGTTTTAAGAAGCGAGCCGCGGATGTCCGTGATATTAACGTGCGGCGAGCAATCATCAGCGCTTCGTTCTTCGTTAGTATCGGGCTGATGGGTTCTATCGGGGTTGCACTGGTCTATGGTTTTGGCGGTTATCTGGTGATCAAGCAGACCCTTACCATTGGTACTATTGTCGCATTAACGATCTATTTGGGAACCTTGTACAATGCGCTACAGGTTTTAACGAATGCACCGGTAGATTTCGCCACTTCTTTAGTGAGTTTTGAACGAGTATTCGAGGTGCTAGACCTGCCTCAGGAAATCACGGAGAAAGCAAATGCTCATGTGCTGAACAATGTTAAGGGTGTGATCAAGTTCGATGATGTCAGTTTCCATTACATGAAAGAAGGAAAAGGATTATTGAAAGACGTCCGTCGATTCGGATTATTACCGGAAACGCAATCGGCCGCAGCCCAAAATGGCACCAATGTAACGGGAAATAGTAAAAATAATGAGGACAAGGAAAAAGTCGCCCCAAGTCAAGCCCGTGAAGAGGTACTAAACCATGTTACTTTCCGGGCTGAACCCGGACAGTTAGTGGCGCTGGTTGGACCAAGCGGCGCAGGTAAAACGACACTGACTTATCTTATCCCGCGTCTCTACGATCCGACCGGCGGACGAATACTGATTGACGGGAACGACCTGAGAGATATAACTCTGTCATCGTTGACGTCACAGATCGGCATGGTTACACAAGAAACGTACCTGTTTAATGACACCATCCGCACTAACCTGCTGTACGGCAAGCCGGATGCCACGCAGGCAGAGATTGAAGAGGCGGCGAAAGCGGCTAATATACACGATTTTATCATGGGATTACCTTTACAATATGACACTATTGTCGGAGAGCGGGGTTACCGACTTAGCGGCGGAGAAAAACAACGTGTGGCATTAGGCCGCGTCATCTTGAAGAACCCACGGATTCTCGTACTTGATGAGGCGACCAGTTCGCTTGATAGCCAATCGGAAGCCCTGATTCAGGAAGCGCTGAGTCGGGTAATGGTCGGGCGGACGAATATCGTTATCGCGCATAGGTTGAGTACCATTCTTTCGGCGGATTTAATCCTGGTTTTGGACTCCGGCCGTATCGTCGAACGGGGAACCCATGCGGAGTTGCTGGCTAAAGGCGGGCTTTATGCTCAATTATACGAAACCCAGTTCCGTCACAAGGCAAAAGAGTAAGCAAACTTTTGACTTGATAAATAGTTATATGCATTTATAAATATGAAGGTGAATGGAAAAAATATTCTGGAGTATTAAGATCATCGTAGGGTGTTAGTTTTTTATTCTATCCGCTTGGCTTGTTGAAACACATCGTTGTTGTGCAGGAACAGTTCAGTTGCCAGCCCATTACATCCCATAACGAAGATGATTTGCGTGTCAATAACCTTTAGAAAATAATGATGGTCGCTTTCTGGGAAAATCTCACATTTTCCCTGCCAAGTGGTTTGGACAAACAAGCGGTCACCTTCAGAGCTAATGGTTATGATATAGTTTGGTAACAGTTGATATTTCCCCAAATAAGCATCAAAGATTCTGGTATCAACTTTTGCTTCAGCGTGTTTTGATGGTGGTTTTGATAGCGGAAAACCGGTATAGAGAAGATGATCCCCGATGTCATCTACTGGCCATGCAGCATTGGATAACACTACAACTCCAACCCCGCTTTTGTTCTCATAGCCCATCAAGGAACAGTATCCGCCGGTCATGCCGATGTGCTGGATAATTTCCTTGCCGTCTCTTTTTAAAATACCCCACCCAAGTGCTCTTTCCGTTTTTGTTAACTCGGTTGGTCGGCGAATCTTCAACATGGCAGCCATGGCTGCCGACAGAGGCGATTTGGTAATACCCAGATTGGCTGCGAGGAAAGTTAACAAATCGTTGGCTGTGGAACGTAGTGCACCACCGCCCGCAAGAGTGGGAAAATCCCAGTTTTCGACTGGTTTTAGTCCGCCATCGTGACCCACCGCGAAATGTGCTTTCATTTCCGAAGTAAGTGTAATCCGGGTATTTTTCATACCGAGTGGATCACAGATCCGCGAGTACACTAATGTCTCATAATCCGTATCCGCCCTTCTTGCCAGGACGTGTCCCAGTAGTCCTCCACCCAAATTTGAATATTCAAATTCCGATCCGATATCTCGGGTGAGTGAATAATTGGAAAGAAACTGGTAGAGCTGTTCAACAGTATAGTCGGCATAAGGATTGTTAATATTCCTTGGCGCTATATTTCCCGGTAATCGCGGTAAACCGGAAGTATGTGTTGCCAAATCAACCAGTGTGATGACGCGACCGTTCCTCTCCGGCATCCTAACCGCGGACGGCAGATATTTGGCAACAGGGTCATCCAGCGATACTTCACCGCGTTGAACCATGTCGGACAGTAACAAAGAAGTAAATACCTTTGTCAAAGAGCCAATTTCAAAAACCGTATCACCGTTAAGTGGTCGCTGATCGCCACCGTCGAGATGTCCTTGGGCAATCACACTCCGCCTTTCACCGTTGATTATACCCACCACGATTCCAACGCTTTGATGTCGGACATCAATACGCTCAATCAGTATCTTGCGGATCTCATCATCCGATAGAACAGTAGTGGAAATTGCCGGGGTAGCATCTTGGGGTTTATAGTTCATATTGTTAACATCATAACCCTTATGGAGACTTTGGTCAATGTTGTAATTTTTCGTGATTATATATTAAGATTGTTGATTCAATAGCCTTATAAGAAAGGAGACACGAAATCTACAGGCAACCAAACGATGTTTTGTTCAATAGTTCACAACATACTCTTTTTGTGATCCAACAATCTGGACAATTGTTAAACCCTTGATTCTGGTGATATTTTTACTTCTTTGTGCGCAGAAATACAATTAGTTCCTGTAGAGCACGTTGCGGATATAGGTTGCCTATTGCTTCGAGTTTCCCGAGATCCACCCATTCTAAAGAATACTGATTTTGAATGTCCATTCTTTCTTTTTCAGGCCCGCCAAGCTCCGGTTTTCCTGAAAAGTTTTTTATAAGAAAGTAATGTTCATTGGGGTAACCCGTCATGGGATCACCGGGCAATTGATTCTCCTGCTCAAAAAGGAACTTAGCTTTCTTAACATCCAAACCGGCTTCTTCTTTAATTTCTCGCTTGAGTCCCTCTTCCAGGCTTTCGTTTGGCTCTACTCCCCCGCCGGGAAACACGTAGAATTCACGGCCATTCTTAACACGGTGCATGAGTAGAATCGTTCCGTCTTTGATTATTATCCCGACAGCACGATGTCTAATTTTATGATTATCTATAACAGGTTCGCGGTCCATTTCTCCCTGATTCATGTGTTTTTCACTTCCAATCACGGAAGTCCTGTGATTATACGGTACTGAAACTTACCCAATAACGCGATGTTCGGAAAAATTCGCCCTATTTTGCAAGCGCGCGCCATCCTTTTCTAGAAGGAGAATCAAGGCTTCACCGCAAGGATAATTGCTTCGTAAGCACAATTAACGCCTTTTCCTCTTTCTGACGAAAAGATACGGAAACCATATGAAGTAATTTCTTGAATGTAATCGTTCAGACCGGGAAATTTGCATGTAGGGCACAAAGGAACCGTTATCTCCTGCTCACCGGCAGCTGTCAGTATTTTCCTTGAGGATGGGAATCTGGCGGGCTTATTCATCAAGTCTCTCGTTTCATCAATTTGTTTCATTTCTTCGGTCGATGTAGGGTTAACATCATTCAGGTCTAACCCATTTTGTACGAAAAATCGACCGCCATGTCTTAGAATCTTATAAGCAAATGTAAGATAGTTAGATCGATCTTCGTTATTTGCCATCATATGCAAACAACCGATGTCCATCGCTAGGTCATAATACTCATCCGGTAAGCGTAGAGAGGTCCCATCGGTAACATCACCAACAAGAAACCTTACCGATAATTCGCTAGGAGTTTCCTTGATGGCCTTAGTGATGGCTGTCGGAGATAAGTCGACCGCTGTAACATGGAAGCCCATAAAGCCTAAGATTCGTGCTTGGTCACCTTCTCCGCATCCAAATTCGATACACTCTGCATGCGGAGGAAGGCTTTTGCTTAGTTCGGAGATGTGGACATTAGGTCGTGGGTCATTCCAATACATAGCGCCTGCCGTATGAAGGATTTGGTATCGTTCTTCATATGCGAATAACCCGTCCTGCTTAGCCACAGAGACCTCCTTGTTTGTAAAATGTCCTGACAAGTTGGGAAGTTTTTTTAACAAGACCCAGAGGGTGAAATCATACCATAAAAATAAAAATACACCAATTCACTATTTAGTTACCCTTGAACAATCGCCGGAATGTTTGTTCAGCCATAGGTATGGTCACACAATCCCATTTAGCTTTTTTATTTGATTACCCATTTTATGAAGACTGTACTAACTCAGGGATAAACCCTACTTAATGGCATAAAGCTTGCCGTCGTAGGAACCAACGTAGAGTACGCCACCTGCTAAGGCTGGAGACGAACCGATTTTATCCCCGGTACTCACGTTCCAGAGTTGTTTCCCGGTGGTCGCATCAATAGCATAAATTTTTCCGTCATAGCTTCCGACATACACGGTGTTACCTGAAACTATCGGTGAAGACGCGATTTCGTCTCCGGCTTTAAACATCCAGAGCGTTTTTCCCTGGAGATTGGTGGCTGCCAGGTAAAAATCAATGCCGACATATAGAATATTGTTTTCGATAGCAGGCGACGAAACGTTCATCATGCCTAATTGCTGCTGCACTGAAACACCGGTAATTGACGGCGGGTAGGGTGCGAATCCCCAGACTGCCGCTTGTGTCCAAATTCTGAGGATAAAATACTCAGCTGGCCAGCTATGTGCTCCACTGTCAATCGCGAACAAAAAGCCATCGGAGGAAGTAAAATAGACATTGTTACCATCGACGGCGGGAGAGGAGATGATTTCAGAACGAGGGAAACGAATCCGGAGTCTACCATCCGTTGTATTGAAGGAATATAGATAACCGTCAGATGAGCCGACATAAACTACACCATTAGCCACTAAAGGCGATGACGTGACCTGTCCGCCTGTTTCAAACGACCAAAGCTTTTTGCCAGTCAGCGCATTTAATGCATAGATTCGGTCGTCATCACCACCAAAATAAACTACGCCACCGGCCACGGCCGGCGATGATATGATCGGATCGGAAGTCTTGAAAACCCAGAGCTTCTGGCCGTTACTGGCATCGAGCGCATAAAGATTCCCGTCGTTTGACCCAACATAAACGACATTATTAACCACAGCCGGTGACGAATCTACCCAACTTCCCGTCCGGTATTCCCATTGTTCGGCGCCGGTAGCCGCGTTCACGGCATATATCTTACCGTCTCTCGAGCCAAAATAGACCATACCGCCCGCTACGGCCGGAGAAGATTGGATTGCGCCGCCGGTAGAAAATGTCCATTGAATATTACCCTGCAGTGCCGGCGCGTTCAAATCCGCACTCCCCGAGTGGAGCAAATCATGACGGAACATATTCCACTGATTGGCAGCCGAATTGGAGTTTAGCGTCGGAGAAGGTTTATCAAACACTTCGGTGTTATAAAAGACAAATAAAAATGCAAGCACCAGAACCAGAATTACCGGTACCCCGATATAAAGCACCCTTTTAGTTGTTTTTTTATGTTTAATTTCAGTTTCTTTTTTCTGGAGAAGTTCCTTAGCCGCTTCGCTGCCCACCTTTTCGCCTGAAGCAAGTTCAGTCCAACAGTATTGACAGAATGTATTCCCTTCGGGTGTGGGTTTATGACAAAGCGGACAAATTACATAGCTCTGTTTATTTTCGTCAGACATTAAAAACCTCCAAACCGGAGAAGAGAATTTAGCTGTTAATAACCCGGGTAGTGTAAGACTGCACCCCACCTTCCGACGGCGAAAACGTCTGAAGATGAACTGCCCCAGACGCCGTTAAGCAAATAGTAATTTATCTCGCCGTTCATATTATTGATATTACCGGTCATATCGCTCCACGTATTGCCGTTGTAATGCAGTATAGATGCATAACCTAGGGGGCCTGCCACTGCTCCAACGGCAAAAATATCAGACGAAGAACTACCCTCAATGCTGATTAGTTCACTGGTTGTGCCGCTGGTCATGCTGCTCCAGTCGTTGCCATCGTAATGCAGGATTAGACCTCCAGTGCCAACAACGTAAACATTGGAAGCAGAAGTTCCCCAGATGCCTAATAATTCATTAGCTGTACCGCTGGTCATGCTGCTCCAGTCGTTGCCATCGTAATGCAGTATCATACCACCAACACCAATGGCGAAAACATCAGTTGGGGATGTCCCCCAGATATTAACCAGATTAACAAATATATTCGACGGAAGATTAACTGTCATTACACTCCAATTTTTGCCATCATAATGCTGGATGGAGCCTCCCCCGACCACTGCGAAAACATCAGATGAGGAGGTTCCCCAAACTTTGTTAAATGAAACATTGGGTACAGCGCTCACCATGGGGTTCCACGTCTTGCCATCATAATGCAAGATGGTACCTGATAAGCCAACAGCAAATACGTCAGACGGAGAGCTGCCCCAAATGCCGGTAAGGTTTATAATTGTGCCGGTGTTCATCGTGCTCCAAACATTGCCGTCATAATGAATGATGTTCCCATTATCACCCACGGCGAAGACATCGGAGGATGAAGTCCCCCAAATTGCCTCGAAAGAAACATAGGGGTAACCAGGATTTTCCTGATATGTCCAACCGGAAGGATCGGGGGTGGTCTGTGATGGTGCAGTTAAGCTTGTACTTATAGCGGAAGTAGAACAAGCAACAGCCGTGGATAAGCACAATACCAATGTGATAAATGTGATAATCAGTTTTTTCAAAGTTTTCTCTCCCGCTAACGGTGTTTTTTATTCTTTATTAAGAGAAAAACCTGAATCATTGTTTTGATAAATTGATAGGATTATAGCAGAAATGAAGAAATAGTAAAACTACTATCTTTTAATATACTCATGATATGGCATCCCAATGTCAAGGAAATGCAACCACTTTGATGCTCACGCTATGAAGTAATATTAATTTGAAATTATGAGGAGCCCTGCACCCCAATCCCACTCATACATTGGGAAATGCATTATCGGAAGCTCTTAATGAATGGTATGAATAACAAAAGAATACCAATTATGAATGCTGTTATTGAAGAGAGCAGTACTCCGGCAGCAGCAATGTCTTTTGCTTTTTTTATCAACTTCTTTTGCATACCGTTTGCAGCTTCATCGCCCAACCTCTCCATGGCGGTGTTGAATAGTTCTGCAACCAAGACAAACCCAGTTACGATGACTATAATGCACCATTTTGTTATTGAAAGGTTTAAGTAAAAGCCCAGCGCCATTGCGATAAACATTGCTACGATATGAATTCTTAGATTCCTCTCTGTTTTTAGTGCCGAGAACAATCCCTCAAGTGCATAAGATAAACTTTTTATGAAACGTTTCATTCAATAATCACTCTATTTTATTCGTCCCTATAATCCCATTCAATCTACATGAACATTAAGCACGAGAATACTTTTATTGCCTAATGAACAATCTGGACAAAAGTGCAGACCCAATATCAGCTATATCTTTTAATGTAACTGGATGGGTTTAAGACGTCGATTTACCTTCCCAGCGTTGAAAAGGTCCGGCCGGAAACTACCGCCAAGCCATGTAATCATTTCTTCGTATTCTTCATTATCCGGATTAGCAATGATCCCTAATAGCGTGGAATATCCATGTGGACCGCCACAATCTTCTGGGGGACAAGCTCGCTCACCTTCCAGGCAAACTGGATAGATGTTACCCACAATTGGTTCTGAGACATCTTCAACTACCAGTTCGTGAGTCCAACCATCCCCGAAATCGTATTCATATACAAAAGTGTTGCCCTTTGTGGTTACTAAGTAGTTAAGTTTTGTCTTTTTAGAGTCAATAAAATCAAGTTCATCGAAATCATAGTCTGGGTATAGTACCGCGTACTCTTTCTTATCAATTTCAAATCTGTAAAGATGGGAGTTTGTCCAGCCCATCACTTCCTGGAGAATAAGATGAAGCCGGTGCAAAGTAATGTGAGAGGGTACAAGAAAGCGACGCCAAATTACTGGTTCGGTGTCTTTTAAAATGACCTTCATTCGATATATTGACGGAGGAATCTTTTGTAATGACATCGAGTACCTGCCTGTCGATTTATTGACATTGAAAGAAAGAATAACTCCTTCGCCCTAGGTTAGTCCAAGCCATCTATCAAGATAACGCATTCAATCTTCATAGTCAAGCAAAATATCACAAGTGGCTACCAGACGCCTATTTGTGCAATCACACACCTAGATGACTGTCCGGTTAAGGTTGCCAACTCCGCGGTTTCTTATATCAGTGACTATGTTTCAAGGCACAATTCCCGATGAAATTGCTCACGAAAGAGTATCAGGAATTGATATCGCTCCGTGGTCATCTTCTTCGCCGTTTCGGTGTGGAATGTACTCAGAAATGACTTCTTTCGATCTAAATATAGGGTAGGCACCGATTCGATGCCCTGACGGCGGTCAAACGCACTCGTCCGTTGAAATGCCCTGGCAATCCACGTAGCTCCAAGCATTTCCAGCTTATCGGCATCGTTGACGACCTGTGATTCAACCGTTGTCTGCCCCGTCCTTTTATCATGTTCGCCGATAATTTGCTTCACATATTGTCTTTGAAGGTTAGAATAACCAACGCGTTCCAGAAACCGATCCGCGATGAGTGCGCCTAAATCCCCATGTTCAATTGTGGGAAAAACATACAGCCCCAGAAATTCCTGGAAATCATTTTCATCTTTCCCTAACGCGTGTCTGCTCCAGCCAAGCGGTACAGTACCGATGTCATGAAGTAAGGCAGCAATTTCAATGATCTGACAATCGGCTCTTTCCTGCATCCCAATCTTCACAGCCAATTTTGCCACTCGTCGAACATGATCGACACCGTGACAGTAACTCAAGTCAGATTGGTATCTCTCTATAAAGACATTGATTTTACCGATAAGTTGAGCATGTTCCAGGTTATCCATAAACACTACCTCTCTTGATTACCCGTTATGACTAGAACAAATTCGCCAATTTTAGGCAACTGGAGAAATTTAATTCCGTTTCCCGTAGAAAACAGAGTACGAGGGGAATTTTACTATGTTAACAAGAAATTGTCACGGCTCTGCCCTTTTAGTGCAATTAATTATTTATCAAAGTATATAACCTAATCTACTACGCACTCGCTGCAGTTGGCCATAGGTAATAAGGTCGGCAGTAAGCTCGGAATCCCAGGTAGATTCGTCACGGAGGTCAAACCATTTTACTTCCGCGATACTATACCAGCTGGCTGCTTCTGGTTCAGGCTCGAAACCCGGACTTGCTTTACTCGAATTTGACTCGCAAAGGTAAGTCTTCCGTGATATATAGGTGTTTTTAGTGGGGTCAGGTTCATCAAAAAGAAGTGAGACGACTCTGACATCAAGATTAGTCTCCTCTTTAATTTCTCGGCGAACGCAGTCTTCTCCTGTTTCACCTGGTTCGATACCGCCTCCAGGAAGAATCCAATAGCTTCGGCCACTTTCATGCTCGCGATGCCTTATCAAGAGGATCTGGTTATCTCGAACTATCGCGCCTTGATAACGCGTTTCTCGTTTAAATGATCGCTTTAGCCAGTCATCTCTGGTTTCTGCCAAGTCATAAACTTTCTGGCTTTTTGATCCCGATTGTTGGAGTATTTCTCCCACAATTTGGTAACCAACTTTCCTGAAAGCCTTTTGGCTTCTAACGTTGTAATCCGCTATATCAGGATTGTATATGATATCCACTTTCTCATCCGAGAATCCAAACTCAGTGAGTAAACGAATCGTTTCAGTCCCGATTCCCTGTGACCAGTATCCCTTTTCACCAATTGTCAGGTCAATACGTCTGACATCTAACCCTGGATACATTTGGAGGACCCTTGGGAGGTTCATCTTCTGCAACCAACAATCTCCAACTACCCGGTAATCCGCCTCTATTATAAAGCAATATGCATTCTGTGAGACTGAACGATAGACGTATCTTACCTCTTCAGGGGTACGAGAGGTGATATCAGCACTTTCAGAAAAGTAGAGCACCTCGGTATCATTATTCCATTTGGTAAGAATATCCCAATAATTCTCCGTCAGTGGCCGAAGTTTTACTTGAATGCCCCGGGCAGTTTTACCTTCCAAGATAACGCTATGTTGTTGCACTTCAGTTTTGCGTTCCATTTACCTCTGCAGCATTTTTGCCAGCTAATTATGGAAGTCTTTTCTAATCATCAGAATTGTAACGCATTCATATCACAAAATAAAATCACAGCAAATTCGCTATTTCGTGCAATTCAATATCTATAATCTGCAAATAAGAACCTTGGGCTTAACATTAGTTTTCATTACTACTTCAGATAACGGTCAAAAAAGTCCACTATCATGCGGTCAATTTCATCTTGAGAAGGCGACATAGTGCCACCAACCGAGTTAAAAAAATGGTCAGCGTTTTTAACCACTACCAAAGTGGCAGGTACTTTTGCGTCCATCAATTTGTTATAAAAAAGTTCAGATTGACCCCGATTGTGGTCTTTATCACCGGTGATAATAAGAAACGGAGGGTTGTCACTACCGACATAGGTAGTGGGGCTCACCTTTCGCTCAACATCCGGATACGATACATTTGCCCCGAAGAAAACCGGTAATTGGGCTACAGGGCAATTTTGGAATGTCGTCACTAAATCAATCGGCCCAACAATGTCAACCACTGCCTGTACTCGACTAGACTGGTCTTTATAACCACCACTACCTTCAAGCCCAGAACTCTCGCCACTGGTCCCGAGCAAAGCAACCAGATGTCCGCCTGCGCTGTATCCCATGGCGCCGATATGGTCTTTGTCGATACCGTATTCGACAGCGTGCGCTTTCAAGAATCTGACGGCGCACTTAACGTCTTCAATCTGAAACTGGATTCCATAAGCCGGAGCAAGACGATAATTAATGGAAGCAACCATATATCCACTGGAAATGAGTTCCGGTAACAAGTTGACGTAACTAGAGGACTGGAGGTGGTTTCCATAGATCCATTTTTGAGAAGTCAGGCTGATTTGAGAGTTACTTTGCCTTAGTATCGATGTCCTTGACCGGTGCGAACCCATGAATAAGCGGAAAACGGAAGAAACCGAATACTTCCCTTGTTCGCAGGAAGCCGATAAAAATGATTATAACTCCAGACAATTCAAGGATATAAAAGGGTGCGCCCCGCGCGGTACCTAATCGCAACAATGAGCCTCCGATTGCAGGTAATAATGCTCCTACAGCAATGAGCACATTGGATTGTACACGATGCGGTAGAATATGTTTTCTCCAAAAGATCCATGCACTAAATAGAGCCCCACCGACCAGCGTAACTGTACCATAAACATTCATCAGACCGGTCAAAATACCAACATCGGTGGGTACAATGATTTTGTCCGTTAACCTTGTTGCAGTGCCCAAATTAATACTGGCTGTAAATAATCTGAAAGCGCTATAAACGGATATAACCACAACGATTGCCATCAAGATGTGAGCAGTGCGACGTTTTACGAGAAGATAGACTGTCCCCTGGCCAAGAAAAGCTGCGACACAAATTGCCCCGAATAAATACCAAAGTCGAAACATAATCAGGTGTAATCCATAAGTTTCGGTGTAAAATTCCGTGAACGCACTGATACCGTACATGAATAAGCCGATAGTCCATAGAAGTTGAAAGGACTGTCTCCGGGCAAAATACTGGTCCAGAACTGTTATGCCGAATATGAAAGAGACGATCGCTGAAATTAAAGGTATAATCCCGATTTTCATTTGTGCTCCTCGGTTGAATCTTCCACCATTATATATAAAATCAAAGTCTTCTGTAATTAACATAGAACTGAAACGAAGCTGCGCTAGTCCAGTATGTCTACTGAATGCTCTTGACAGGGGATAAAAACGACCTAGAATGAAAATAGGAGATCAGCTAGTTCCTACTGATACCTCCGGTGATATTAAATATTCACCGTGTTTTAAATACGGCAAAAACAAGTGCAAAATGGGAGAGAAAAAAGATGGAAGCATACTGTGTAAAGTGCCGCTCGAAGAAAGAAATGAAAAGTGCCAAGAAAATTACAATGAAAAATGGTAAACCTGCGACAAAGGGCGTATGTCCGACTTGTGGGACCAGCATGTTCCGTATTGGTAGTTGCTAATAATCTGACATTAAGTTTGAAATTATATTTTTAAAATTATTATTTGGCAAAATAATTTATAGCCTTTGCCGCTATTGTGGCGTGTCTAAAATGGATTTAATTGTGGCGCTTTAAAAGAGCCGGTAACCATAATTTTCAACGTTGTATCCCTTGTTCAAAGCCAGACTAAAAATCTTAATTAACAAATGCCCAAAAGGTGGCAGTAGTAGAAAAAATCGCACAGCTATCGCTTTTTGCTGCTATAAATGTGGATCTAGGTGGAATGACACAAATTAAACCTTTGGTTTCTTGTTAGAGGATATGTCTTCCCGTTGATAACGCTGGATTGGGGATAATAAAATATTCTTCACCATGCTTCCTCTCTTTTCTCGAAACAAAGCCCAACGACCTATATGCATAAACGACAAGGTAGAGAGGAATAAAAAGAAGGGAGGTGAATCGTGCCTCTTGCCAAACTTGGTGGAATCAACATCAACTATAAAGTAGAAGGACAGGGCGAGCCTCTTATTATGATAATGGGTTTTACTGCCAGTCGTAGCGGTTGGGTGTCCCAGATACCTTACTTTAGAAAATATTACAGAGTGATTACTTTTGATAATCGTGG